>Ga0075365_10000078_pt1 | contig 28117 bp, 29 predicted proteins | sample EndMetdeltDD1765_FD_71387 | JGI IMG/M metagenome (GOLD analysis project Ga0075365, IMG submission 71387) | Populus endosphere microbial communities from Tennessee, USA - Endosphere MetaG P. deltoides DD176-5 | ecosystem: Host-associated > Plants > Roots > Endosphere | place: USA: Tennessee... | reverse complement strand
GGCACGTTCCAGGGATGTGACTAGCCGGCCGGCGCCTCGGCGGCGAGCCGGTCCAGCTGTACCCGGAGCGCCGGCAGGAAGGCCGACCCCGGCCTGACCGACTCGATCAGCTCGACGGATTCGCGGTAGTGGCCCGCCATGCCGCCGACGGTCGTTCCCATGCGCACCTCGATCCCGTTCCCCGCCTGGATCCCGCGGCGAAGCCCGACGATGTCCGAGAGCTTGTCGGCGGCGAAGACCGTTACGGCGAGGCCTCCGCCCGCGCGCACCTGATCGCGAAGCGCGGCCTTGCGCTCCTCGAAGGAGGCGATGTCCGGATCCTCGCTCAGCGTCATCACGAGCGAGGCAACCGAATCTCCCATTTCGGCGCGAAGCTCGTCCTCGGTGAGCGTCCCCCGCTCCACCGAGTCGTGCAGGAGGCCCACCGCTACGAGCTCCTCGTCGAACGCCGCCTCGTGGAGGAACGTCGCAACCTCGACGGCGTGGTCCAGAAATGGCCGGCCATCGGTTGGGCGGCGCTGGTCGCGGTGCGCCGATTCGGCGAGCGAGTAGGCCTGTATCAGCAGCTCCGACTCGCTGATCCAGGCCGCTGGAAGTGGCGGGGCGCCGATCCCACTTCCGGGCGGCGAGGGGGTCTCTCCGTCCCGGGGTCTCAAGCACGAGTAGGTCTAACAGATATCCCTAGTCACGTCGGCAAAAAGGGGACTGCGATCTCGGCACGTGCGGCATTTCAGATCCCGTTCACAGCGTGACCGTTGGCGGCGCGACACCGGAGTCGTGACCGGTCGACCAGCGTCAGCGGGGAGCGTCTGGACGCCGGTCAGAAAGTGGCGGGCAGCGCGTTCGACGCGATCAGCGCCAGGACGGTGATGCCGAGCAGCACCCGGTAGGCGACGAAGACGTCGTAGCTGTGCCGGCGGACGAGCGCGAGCAGCCCGGCGATCGCCAGGTAGCCGGAGACCGCCGCGGCGACGGTCCCGACGATCATCGGCCCGACCACGCCGTGCGGCAGTCCCTCCGAGATCGCCTCATAGCCCTTGTAGGCGACCGCGCCCGCCGTCACCGGCGCCAGGAGGAGGAACGAGAACCGCGCCGCCGAGTCGCGGTCGAGCCCGAGGAACCTCCCCGCCGTGATCGTGATGCCCGATCTCGACACGCCCGGCGCGAGCGCGAGCACCTGGGCGAGTCCGACGTAGAGGCCCTGGCGCAGGCTCACATCCTCCAGCTCCTCCCGCTGCGGCCGCCTGTCTGCGTATCCGAGCAACAGCCCGAAGGCGATCAGGAGGATCGCGATCTGCCACGGCTCGCCGAGGTGGTCCTCGATGAAGCTCTGACCGAGGCCTCCCGCGATGACCGCGGGGATCGTCGCGACCACGATGGCCCACGCCAGCCGTTCGTCCGCATCCGCCACCGCCCGGGTCCGCAGCGATCGCCAGAGAGCCGCCAGCAGGCGGACGATCTCGGCCCGGAAGTAGGCGAGCACCGCGACCAGCGTGCCGGCGTGCAGCGCGACGTCGAAGGTCTTGTTGAAGGACTCGTGGTGCTCGAGGAAGTGGTACTGCTGAGCCCAGGGCACCAGGATCAGGTGGCCTGACGAGGAGATCGGCAGGAACTCGGTGAGCCCCTGGACGACCCCGAGCAGGAGGGCCTCGAGCGCGGACAAGACGCGCGCATCCTAGAGAGTGGGGCTCAGAACACCGCGAAGCGGATGAAGCTGACGCCCCCGGCCACCAGGCAGTAGAGCGCGAACGGGAGCAGGGTGCGGGTCTCGAAGTACTTGACCAGGTAGCGCACCGAGAGGTAGGCGGCGACGCCGCAGACCAGCATCCCGACGATCACCTGCCCGTGGATGTGATCCCCGGCCTTCCCGAACAGGCTCGGCAGCTTGAGGACGCCGGCGGCCAGGATCACCGGCGTCGCCAGCAGGAAGGCGAACCGGGCGGCGTCCTCGTAGCCGAGGCCGCGCCAGAGCCCGCCGGCCATCGTGATCCCCGAGCGGCTGATGCCGGCGAAGAGGGCGAAGATCTGCAGGATCCCGACCCGCAGGCCGTCCCAGAGGGGCAGACGCGAGATCCGCGCATCGGAGGCGTACGCCTCGGCGAGGTCGGAGGCCGACCGTGCGCCGCTGGCGGCGAATGCCTGGTCCGCGGCGGGCGCTTCCCCGGTCGCGGACGAGGGCTCTCCCACGCGGGCTCGCTGCCGGCGAGCCGCCCGCTCGGCGGCCCGTTGCATGCGGGCAAAGCGGTCGCCCGCCAGCAGGATCAGGCCATTGACGAACAGGAACGCGCTCGCGGCCACGGGCTTCGCCAGCGCGGTCCTGAAGACGTGCTCCAGGGCGAGGCCCGTGACCCCGACCGGGATGGTCGCGATCACGATCAGCCACGCGAGGCGCTCATCCTGGTCGGTCACGCTGAAGTGCCGCTCCCGGATGCTCCGTCTCGCGCTGCGGAAGAACCCCGTGACGATGCGGATCCAGTCCGCGCGGAAGAACCAGAGCAGCGCCAGCGCCGTGGCGACGTGCAGGGCCACCAGGAACGCGAGGTAGAACGAGGATTCGCTGTGCGGCCCCGACGACTGGGTGACGAGCGTCTCCCAGCTTCCCCCGATCCATGCCGGCACCAGTACCGAGTGACCGAGGCTCGACACGGGGAAGAGCTCCGTGACGCCCTGGACCAGGGCGATGACGATTGCCTGAAGGTAGGAGAGCATCGGAGGTCGGAGACCTGGGCCGGGCACCCGGGCGCGCGGACCGTAGGGAGAGCGCCTTTACCTGGGCTAAAGGGAGCCGCTGATTCCTCTTATCCGAGTCCCTGAAGTACAGTTACGCGCGTGAGCCGCGCCCGAGCCGCACGCCTGATCGCCGTCGCCGCAGCCTCCCTCGCGATCCTCGCCGCTTTCGCGCCGTCCGCGCTCGCCGCCGACGGCGTCGGGCTCTGGGGGCCGACCGACGACAAGGTCGTCACCTACTTCGGCTTCGGCTGCCTGATCTTCTTCACGGTCCTGGTCACCGTCCTGTCGCTGATCCAGGGCCGGCTCGAGAATCGCAAGGAGCGCAGGCGCCAGGAGCTCGAGCGCCTGCGCCCGCCGGCCGCGGACTGACCGCAGAGCCGGGTCCGTGCCCAAGGTCCGCTACGAGCGCACCGGCGCCGCCGCGGTCCTGACGATCGACCGGCGCGAGCGCCGCAATGCGGTCGACGCCGAGACTGCGAGCCTGCTTCTCGACGGCTACCGGGAATTCGAGGCCGACGACGATGCCCGTGTGATGGTGCTCACCGGCGAAGGCCCGGAGGCCTTCTGCGCGGGCGCCGACCTGAAGGCCCTCGCGGAGGCGGGGCCGGACGTCCCGACGGACGTCATCGAGTCCGTCGCGTCGCGCACCGAGGGGCCGATGGGATTCACGAGGCTCACTCCCTCCAAGCCCACGATCGCGGCGATCTCCGGCTGGTGTCTCGCCGGTGGCCTGGAGCTCGCGCTCTGGTGCGATCTTCGGATCGCCACCGAGACCGCGCGCCTGGGGTTCACCGAGCGCCGCTTCGGGGTGCCGCTGATCGACGGCGGCACGCAGCGCCTGCCCCTGATCGTGGGCATGGGAAGGGCGCTCGAGATGATCCTGACCGGGAAGGTCCTCGATGCGGAGGAAGCCCTCGACTGGGGCCTGGTCAACGAGGTGGTGTCGGCGGAGCGCCATCTCGATCGGGCGCTCGAGATGGCTGAGGGCCTCGCCCGCTTCCCGCAGACCACGATGCTGTCGGACCGGCGCGCGGCGCTGGAGGGGTCGGGGCTCACCATGGAGGATGGGCTCGCGCTCGAGGATGAGGTCGGGCGCGCCTCGATCGAGACCGGCATCCGCGGGGCCACCCGATTCGCCGCCGGCGAGGGCCGGGGCGCACAGGGCACCGGGGTCTAGACGCCCGGGGGCTCCTCCGGCAGCCGGAACTCGCGCAGGAGGCGCTTCTCGGTCTCGCCCTCGACCGCCGCGACCACCTCGACGTGTCGCTCGAGGGGCGTTCCGCGCAGCTTGGTCGCGAGCAGGTCGTCGACCTGAAAGATCCCGGCCGAGTTGTTCATCCGGATCTCGACCCGCACGGGGCGCTCCTCCCCCGCCTCGATCGTGACGTCGTCGATCGCCGCCGCCGACAGGGCATGGATTCCCATGCGTCCGGCCTCGACCGGCACCCGCGAGCGCCCCTGCGCCATGTCGAGCGCGTCCGCCGCCCGGACCACACCCGCCTCGAGCGTGTACGGCTCGCCGCGCCGGCGGTGTCCGATGATCGTGTGGAGCGCCTCGGATGCGACGACCGTCCGGTCGGGCTCGTCGTAGAGATCTCCCAGCAGCTCGCGCAGCTTGCGCTCGGCGAGGAACAGGCTGTACGCCTCGTGATCGGCGCGATGGATCGACATGCCGACGTCGTGAAGCAGCGACCCGGACGCGACCACCACCTCGGCATCCCGCCGCCCCATCTTGTGGTCCGTGACCATCGCCGGCTCGACTCCCGCCCTGACCAGCAGCCTGAGGATCCGCAGCGCGATGTTCAGCACGATCTGGACGTGGACCCATGAGTGGTCGGACATGCCTAGACGCTCGGACATGACCTGGGCCATGTGCCACCAGGCCTTCAGCTCGGCGTCGGAATTGACCCCCTCGAGCAGGGCCTCCAGGCGCCGGTTGCCGCGGGTCGGGGCGTGCACCCTGGCGTGAGCGAGGGCCTGCGCCGGCGTGTCGCCCCGCTCGTCGGGGCCCGAGGCGGTCTCTTCGGCTTCAGCTGCGCTCACGCGGTCAGTTTGTCAGCCGTGGAAGCGCAACTTTTGCCGCCTCTGGCGCGTTTACATTTTGCGCGCGATCGTGCCGATGGAAAGGCCGAAGATGACGATCTGCCCTCACACCGGAATAACGGTCCCCGAGTGCTCCTGCAGTGTGTGCCTCGAGGCTCAGTTGCGTCGTCATCGTCCCGCTCCGGCGTCGGAGGCGGAGATCCGGATCACGCGCGGCGTGCGTGCGCGACGGGTCCGCCGGGAACACCGCCGCGCAGCCTGACGGGCACCGCCGCGCTGGCCAGGGGTTGACGGCCGGGGTACAGTGGCCCCCGTGCCGAAGGGAAGCGGTCTGCTGTCCATCGAGCGCCGCGGCGAGGTCGCGGTGGTCACGCTCCGCAGGCCGGAGAAGCGGAACGCGCTGTCGGTCGAGCTGCGCGAGGAGATCGCCGACGCGTTCGGGCGCCTGTCGGGCGACGACAACGTCGGTTGCGTCGTACTGACCGGCGCCGGCCCCGCGTTCTGCGCCGGCATGGACACGAGCCAGTTCGGGGGCGACCTCGATCACCGCCGCAAGCTCGTCGAGACGAGCACCGTCGCGTTCGAGTCGGTCGGCGAGTGCCGCCGGCCCATCGTGGCGGCGATCAACGGTCCCGCGATTGCCGGCGGCTTCGCGCTGGCGCTGCTCTGCGACCTCCGGATCGCGTCGGACGCCGCCGTGTTCGGCTACCCCGAGCTGCCGCGCGGGATCCCGCCGAGCTACGCGGCGGCGCGCGCGGTGCTGCCCGCGACCGTCGCGCAGGACCTCTGCCTGACCGGGCGGCTGGTCAAGGCCGACGAGGCTCAGAAGATGGGCATCGTCCGCGAGGTGGTCCGCGACGACCTCATGGCGCGAGCCCTCGAGCTCGCCGAGCGGATCGCGGCGCTGCCCCGCAAGGCGATCCTGGAGACGAAGCGCCGCACGCTCCTCGAGCGCCGCCATCTCTGGGGCTTCCTGTTCGAGGACGAGCAGCGCGTGTTCCGGCGCGCCCTCATCGGGCCCGACGCGGACGAAGAGCCCGAGCGGAACGGCGCGGCGGCGTAGGCGTCGGGGGCGCCGAACAACGGGCACGTAGGGGAAGCGGCGCTGGCGGGCTTGGCGCTTAGTTGTCGCTATGCGCCAAGAAGGCGCCAACGGCTGTGTTGCCGCCGACCGAGAGTGCAGTCAGTACCGCGAGGCGCCACGAACTGCATTCTCGATCGGGGCGCACCCCTCGCTGCCGCCGTTGCTACGAGCCGCAGATCGGCCAGGGGTTGGAGCCGCTCTGCGAATAGAGCAGCGCGGCCCGGTACGTCTGCTCGGCCGGTGAGGCCGCCGCGGGGTCACCCGAGCCGCCAACGGAGGCCCAGGTGCCGTAGTCGAACTGGTAGAGGCCGTGGTAGGCCCCGTCGGCCGAGACGGCCGTCGGGTCGCCGCCGGACTCGCAGGCCGCGATCGACTCGAGCGTCGAGGTCGAGACTCCGACCGACTCCGGAGACGGGAAGCCGCCGTCCGTCGACGTGGAGTTGTCGCTCGAGGTCGTGCCGTCCGCGCGCGCTTCCTTCGCCTCGCGCGCGGCCCGCTGACGCTCGATGCGCTGATGCGCCTCGTGCATCAGCTCGTTGAAGTGCTTGGCCGGCCTGACGAGGACGGCGACGTTCTTGTGGGCATGCTTGCCGTCGGCCCGCTCATGCCCGGAAGGCTGGGCGGCGGAACCTGCAGGCTGTGTGACGATGCCGAGGGTGATTGCGGCCGCGCCTGCGACCGAGAGCCCTCTGATTGCCACGGACATGGGATGAACCACCTCCAATTGCTTGTCCCGGCCGCGCTCATCGCGGGGCCGCACACCAGGCGGGCAGCCGCAAATGCGGCGCCGCCGTCGGCGCTTCGGCCTGCCGGGCTACGCATCCCCCTGGGCGAGTCCTTCATGACCGCGCCTGCTGAGGCGCATGCCCGAGGGGTGGTCCGTAACGGCCGTGGAGGGTGGCAGGCGAACGCGCGTTTGTGTGTGACTCCGGTCACAGAGCTAACAACGCCATGACGGAGCCAGGCGCAGACCTGTTCGTCACCCGGCGTGGGTTCGCGACGCCGGCCGCTCTCAGCACGGCCGTCGCCCGGGCGACGCTGATGAGGGTGGCCGCGGGCGAGGTCCCGGCCACATTCCGGGTGCACCGCCCGCCGAGGATCCTGGCCTTCTCGAAGCAGGACGCCGCGAGCCCTAACTTCAGCGCCGCCGTCCAGGCGGCCCGCGAGGCCGGCTTCGAGCCGGTCATCCGCCTGGCCGGAGGCCGGGCCGCCGTCTACCACGAGAAGACGCTGGCCCTCTCGTGGGCCGTTCCCGACAGCCGCCCCTCGGCTCGCACGGAGGAGCGATTCAGGGAGCTCGCCGACCTGCTCGCCGACTCGATCCGCGAGCTCGGAGTCGATGCTCGAGTCGGCGAGGTTCCGGGCGAGTACTGCCCGGGCGCGTGGAGCGTCAATGCGCGCGGCGAGACGAAGCTCGTGGGGATCGGCCAGCGCCTCATCGCGGGCGCGGCTCACCGCGGCGCGGTGATCGTCGTCGGCGACAGCGCGCGAGTGCGCGACCCGTTGATCCCCGTCTACGAGGCCCTGGGCCTCGACTGGGACCAGGCGACCGCGGGCAGTATCGAGGACGAGGTCGCGGGCATCACGGTGCAGCGCGTCGAGGAGGCGATCCTCGCGCGGCTGGGCCAGCTCTACGAGCTGCGGGAAGCGCGCGTCGATCCCGAGACGCTCTCCCTTGCGGAGCGCCTAGAGTCAGAGCACTCCATAGGTTCCAGTGAGGGGCTTTAGCCTCGAACCGGCTGGTGCCGTTGCTGACTCACCTATGAGAATCCTCGCCTTCAGCGACCTCCATGTGGACCTCGACCAGGCGGCGCGACTGGCCGCCGAGAGCGGGAACGTCGACGCCGTCCTGGGCGTGGGCGACTTCGCCTCGGTTCACACCGGGCTGGAGGAGACCCTCCAGGCGCTGCGACCGATCACGAAGCCGGTGATCCTGGTGCCGGGAAACAACGAGACCGAGGACGCCCTTCGCGAGGCGTGCGACGGCTGGGGGAACGCAACGGTCCTGCACGGCGAGGCCGCCCGGATCGAGGGGGTCGACTTCTTCGGGCTGGGCGCCGGAATCCCCGTTACTCCGTGGGACTGGAGCTTCGACCTGTCCGAGGATGCGGCCGCGGAGCTGCTCGCCGAGTGCCCGGCGGGCGGCGTGCTCGCCGTCCACTCACCGCCCGACGGTCACGTCGACGTCTCGAGCTCCGGCGAGCACCTGGGGAGCGTCGCGGTGCGCGACGCCATCGCGGAGAAACAGCCGCGACTGGCGCTCTGCGGGCACATTCACGAGGCCTGGGGCCAGCGTTCGGAGATCGGCGCGACCGAGGTGATCAACCTGGGTCCGGCCGGAACCGTGCTCGAGGTCGAGCCGGGAAACTGAGAAGGGCCCCCGGCCGCGTCGGGACTTAAGCCGCGATCCGGGAGCCCTCTCAGTTACTGGCACTGCTGAACTGTGTGCTGGTACTGGCACTGGTGGGACATCCTTGCCCACGCAGCGCGATTGTCGCCGCTCGCGGGTGCCCCGGCCATCCTTCGATCGAAGGTTCTTGCGTATGGACCTCGGCTACGCCGATCGAAGGGTTTGGCCCAGCCGATCGGTTGACGCCGAGTCCGCCGATTGGAGGATTCGGGGCTGCTCTCAGGCGGGGTCGGCGGGCATCCGGAGCGTCATGCCCTGCTCGGAGTCGAACTCGAAGCTGAGCACGAACACCTCGTCGTGGGAGACCGACCAGCGGTCCGCGAGACGCTCAACGAGCTTCAGCCGCCACGGGCTGAGCATGCTGCGCTCGAGCTCCACCAATCCACCCTCCGAGCGGTGCGTCGTGAAGTCACGGTCGCAGATCTCCACCACCACGCGCGAGGGATCGGCAAGCAACTCGATCTCGAAGGGCGCCGACGGCGGCGCCCCCGGACGATCCGTGCCGCTCGTCAGTGCTCCGACGAGTACCGCCACCTGCTCCAGCACGACCGGATCTCCCTCCGCGATCAGCTCGGCAAGCGCGTTGCGGACGTGGGTCACGGATGTGGGCCCCGCCGGAACCGACAGGGTCAGGCGCGCCTCGTCGGGACCTCGCATCTCGCCGTGCGAGCCGTTCGACGACACCTCCTGCCCTATTACGTTCGGATCCTTCCTGGACTCCAGTGTGCCCTTCCAATCTCTTGCGGCGGCTTCGCCGCCTGACATGCCAGTTTCGGTACTGAAGCACCTCATGCCGTTTCCGGCCACCGATACTGAACCGCAATCGTGGACATGAACATGGTCCAGTTGGACATTTGTTGGGTTGAAGGGCGCTCCACCAATCGGTGGATGGGCGCATAGTCGATCGGAGGGCCGGCTCAGGCGTCGCGCTGATCGCCGGTGATGGGAATGGCCGCCATGACCACCGTTCCCCTGCCGACCGAGCTCGTGACCTCCCCGTCACCGCCCATCGCCTTCATTCGCTGGATGGTCGAGGCGAGACCGATGTGCCCGTCCCGGAGGGCCGCTTCCTGGCGCCCGGCCGGGATGCCCACCCCGTCATCCGCGACCTCGAGCTCGATCATGTCGCCGTTGCGGTCGACGCTGACGGCGCAGCGGGAGGCCTGCGCGTGCTTGGCGACGTTGGAGACCAGCTCGCGGGTCGCCGACAGGACGAGCTCGTCCTCGATGCCCGAGGCGCCGGACTCGACGCGGACCGTGTAGCGGAAGCCGCCCCGGCTCGCCTGCTGGCGGACGACGGCACTGAGCGCCGTCTCGAGGTCCCCCTGCTGGTGGGTCACCGGGTGGAGCGCCGCCACCGCCTCCCGAAGTCGCTCGATCGTGCCCTCGAGGGCGTGCTGGGCCCGCGTCACGCCCTCCCTGCCGGGGGCCGCCTCGAGCAAATCCTGATGAGCGGCGAGCAGCAGCTGGAGAGCGTCGTCGTGGAGCACCTGCGCAATCCGCTGCCGGGTTCTCTCCTCGGCCAGGATCAGCTGCGAGACGAGCTCTCCGCGGGCTTGGGCGAGGTCGGCGATCGCCCGGCTCTGCTTGAGGGCGCGCTCCTCGGTCCGCTTCACGTCCGTCACGTCCCGGATGTAGCCCGCGAAGATGGGCGGGGCAACGCCGGGGACCCGGATCACCGCAACCTCGACCGGGAGGGTCGAGCCGTCCTTGCGCATCGCCACGAGCTCCGTCCGGAGGTCCCCCTCGACGTCCTCGCCGGACGCCGCTCCCAGCTCCCAGCGGTACTCGTCCCGCAGGTCCGGCGGCGCAATCAGGTCGCCGAGCTCCGAGCCGATCGCCTCGTCCGCCGTGTAGCCGAACGTTCTCTCGGCGGCCTGGTTGAACTCGACCACCCGTCCGCGCTCATCGACCGCGACCATGCAGTCGAGCGCGCCATCGACGAGGGCTGCCTTGAGGCGTTCGGATTGATCGCGCCCGGACTCGACGCCCATTGGCCGGTCCTTCTACTCGAGGAAGCCGCGTCGCATGCCCTCGGCGACCGCCGCCGCGCGTTCGGCCACGCCGAGCTTGTCGTAGATGGCCTGCAGATGGGACTTGACGGTCGCCGGGCTGAGATGGATGCGCTCCGCGATCTCGGGGGCCGAGTGCCCGGCCGCCACCAGCTTCAGGACCTCGCGCTCCCGGGAGGTCAGCACAGGACCCTGCTGGCCGCGCTCGCGCTCGTGCAACTCGCTGGCGAGGCCGGTCTGGACCTCGGGCGCGAACGCGGTGCCTCCGCCTGCGACCGCGGCGATTCCGTCGCAGATCTCCTGGCGCGCCGCCTGCTTCGACAGATACCCCTTTGCGCCTGCGGCCACCGCCCGGTAGGCGAGATCGCTGTCCAGGTGAGCTGACAGGAGAAGGACCTCGGTGTTCGCGGTGTCGCGCCGCACCGCACCGAGCACCTCGAGCCCGTCGAGGCTCGGCATGCGGATGTCGAGGAGCGCGACGTCAGGCTTCAACTCGCCGATCGCCTCGAGCGCGACGCGACCGTCGCTCGCCTCGCCAACGAGCTCGAGGTCGGGACGCTCGCTGATGGCGCGCACCATCCCGTCCCGATAGACCGGATGGTCGTCGGCGACGAACACCCGGACCCGGTCCGACCGCCGCGAGCTCAAGCCTCCTCCCGGATCACGCTGACCACGGACACGCAGTGCGTCCTGTTCATTCCCGGCTCAGGCTAACCCAACGCCCGAAAAAAGGCGAGCGAGGTCCGGGCGCCCGGCCCGTGCGTTGCGGAGTCGGAGCCGGGTAGGAAAAAGGTGGGAGCGCCACGCCTAGGGATGGACTGGCGCGGCGCTCCCGGGTCAATCGCGTGGCTGGCAGCTCGCTAATCCAGCTCCAGCGATTAACCAGTGCGGAGGATGGCTGCGACCATCCTCGCCACGCACGCGTCCACGCGCAATCCTCCGGTCGGACGGTTTTGAGGATGAACCGCACCTCCTGCGATCGGTGGGGGGTCGACCCTCCGATCGGAGGATCAACGCCTCTCGGGGCACCCGAACTGGGGCTGGACGCCGCTAGACGGCCTCGTGGCCGTTTCCCTGACGCTCGCGCTTCATCTCGTAGAGGCGCGCGTCGGCCGCCTCGAGCAGCGCGGTCCGCTCCGGCCCGTCCTCGGGCCACACGGTGATCCCGTACGAGCAATCGAGCCCCTCAGGCAGCAGCGCCAGCTCCGCGCGGACTCGCCCCGCCGCCGCGACCGCCGCCTCCCTGCCACTCTCGGGGAGGATGTAGGCGAACTCGTCGCCGCCCACCCGGAAGGCGAGATCCGAGGAGCGGCAGGTGCGCCCGAACGCCTCCCCCGCCTCCCGAAGCACCCGGTCCCCCTCGGCGTGACCGTGCGAGTCGTTGACCGCCTTGAACCGGTTGAGGTCGAACAGCACGATGCTGAACCGCCCGCCGTAGCGCTTGCAGCGCTCGAGCTCCCGGGTCAGCGACTCGTGGAACTCACGCAGGTTGAGGAGGCCGGTGAGATGGTCGCGGCTCGCGAGCTCCTCGAGCTCCTGGTACATGCGCGCGTTCGCCAGCGCGACGGCCGCCTGCGCCGCGTAAGACTGGATCAGGTCGACGTCGCGAGGCAGGAACGTCCGCGGCTGGGTGGCCAGCGCCACCAGCAGGCCCAGGCGCTGGCCACGAAACGTGAGCGGGGCCGCGCAAATCGATCCGAATGGCAGGTCGTCGCCGGCCGCGAGCCGCGCGAGGTCCGGTGTGGTCAGGACGTCGTCCACGGTCACGGGGTGCTCGATCGCCGGCGCGCCCCGCGCCCATGACTCCAGGACCGCAACGGCGCCGAGCGGGAGGCTCGTGAAGCTCTGGCACCGCGGTCCCTCGCCTTCGTCGACGAGCAGCGCGAACTCCTTGCCGACGACGGCCGCCTGCGCGTTCCCGGTGATCTTCGCCAGAACCTCGTCGAGGCGCAGCTCGGACACGAGGTCCTGGAGCGACGCGATGAGACGCTCGGCCACCTCGGACTGCTCCCGCGCCTCGGACTCGAGCTGCCGCCGAACCGCCCGCGCTTGGTGGGCGGCTCTCATCCAGGCGGTGACGGCGGATGCGCCCGCGACCGCCACGCCGGCCGGCAGCAGCGCCGGGGCGAGCACCGCCGTCCCGATCAGGGCGGCGCCACCCACGGCGGCAGCGCCGAGGGCGAATCTGACCTCGTTGGCACCGCTCTCCCACCGGAGCCCGTAGATGCACGCCGGGCCGCCCCGGCACCCGCAGACCTGGTGCTCGACGTGAGCCGGGGCGAGCCCGAACAGCTCGGGAACGCACGCCAGCATGCCGCGGTTGTACTGACAATCGAGCTCGTGGTACCGCCGCTCGGACGTCAGGTCGGAATAGCTGATGACCGCGTGCCTCGGGCCAAGGTCCAGAAGCTCCATCACGTGGCTGCCCGAGAACTTCGCGTTGGCGCGGACGATGTTCTGGTAGACGAGCCGCGGAGACCCGAGCGCGCGGAGCCCGATCTTGAGGCCGCCGCCGACGTTCAGGTCAAGGGCGCGGCCGGCGGCGCTGAGCATGACGTTGGAATCGTCGAGGACCTCGGCGGCGGCCTCGAACAGCGCGATCTTCTGGTCGTACGAGAACCAGTAGTTCTCATCGAGGAGCTGCTCGCGGCGATCGCTCATGCCGCACCGCGATAGCACCTGCTCGACCGCTTCCTCGCCCCCCGCGTCCTGGACGTACAGCAGCACCAACCGGGAGGTGATGCCGTTGGTCTCGCGCCGCGTGTCCGTTGGGACCGCGACGGCCGCTGTCGGTTTTGGTTTTGCTCGAAGGCGCGCCAACATGCCCCGTTCAGGCGTCGCGTGTGCAACTTTGCCATCGGCAGGCTGGCCGCTTACTTGAGCGGTTTCCGGCGTGTTGCTGCGGGTCGCGGATTCGGCTGGTCAGCCAGCTTCTGGAAGATCGCTGAGAACAGCCATGGCGGCGTTGCGGCCGTTGAGTGCGATCACCGATCCGGCGGGGTGCGTCGCCGCCCCGCACATGTAGAGACCCTCAACGGGTGTGCGATGGTCGAGCCGCCGATCCCACATCTGATCGGGAAGCGCCTCGCCCTGGAAGATATGTCCGCCGGTCAGCCCGACGCGACGCTCGATGTCCGGAGGACCGAGCACCTCGAGGTGCTCGATGCACTCGTGGATGTCCGGCGCGTAGGCCGCGATCACGTCGAGGACCTGCCCGCCGATAGCGCCGCGCTGCTGGTCCCACGTTCCCTCGGCGAGCTCGTACGGCGCGTACTGGGCGAACACGCTCATGGTGTGACGACCCGGCGGCGCGACGGTGGGGTCGTAGGCGGTCTGGAAGTAGAGCTCGGCGAAGCCGATCCGCGGCTCGCCCCTGCGACACGCCGCGCACGCCTCCTGGGCGGCGTCCATGCCGGGAGTGACCGAGACCATGGAACGATGCGGAGCGATGTCGGACTCGGCGGTGAAGGTGGGCAGGCGACCGAGTGCCGCGTTGACCTTGACCACGGGCGAGGAGATCCGCCAGTCCTCGATCCGCGCGGCGAAGTCGGAGGGAATCCCCGCTCCGTCCAGCATCCCGACCGTCCGCTTCGGGTCGGCGTTCGAGACCACGATGGGGGCGCGGATCAGCTCTCCGCTGTCCGTCTCCACCCCCTCCCCCGGGATTATCCGGGCGACCGGGACGCCCGTCGCGAGTACCGCCCCGGCGTCGGCGGCTGCCTGACCGATTGCGAACGAGACACGGCCCATGCCGCCCTCCACATAACCCCAGACCGCGCCCTGGCCCAGCAGGTCGCCCTGATGGTGCATGAGCTTGACCGAAGCCGTCCCGGGGTCGCGAGGCCCGGCGAAGGCCCCGATCACGCCCTGCCCGAAGAGCGCATGCTTGATCCCGTCATCGGCGATGTAGCGGTCGAGCGTGTCCGCGATCGACTCGGAGAACACGACCGAGATCAGCTCCTCGTCATGGCCCAGCACCTCCTCGAGCTCCTCGCGGCTCGGCGACGACCCGCTCCAGGTGTCGCCGCGCGGCCCGTGGCGAAGCAGCTGCCGAAGGCGGCCGAACATCTCCTCGTAGGCGACCATGCCGTTCACGTCGGCCTCCGCGAACCCGGCCGCGCGCATGTGGCCCGCGGTGCGGTCGCGGTCGCAGAACACCGCAAGCGATCGGCCGTCCGGCAGCGGGCACCAGAGATTGGGGTCGCAGACGAAGACGCGGTAGCCGCGCCGCTCGAGCTCCAGCTCGCGGATCACCACCTCGTCGAGGAGGCCGACCACGTACGCGCACGGGCTGATCAGGTACCGCGGGTCGTCGAAGGGCTGCTCGAGCGTGCACGCTCCGCCGAGCTGCTCCCGGCGCTCCAGTACAAGGGTTCGCTTCCCGGCTCGCGCGAGATACGCGGCGGCCGTCAGGCCGTTGTGGCCGCCGCCGACGACGATCGCGTCCCAGTCTCGCGCGGCGAGGGCGGAAACCGGCTCGGGGAGCCCCACCCGGCCGAGACTTGCGTTGACATCGACCACCGGGCCAGGCTAACGGCCCGCCGCGCGGGACAATCCGTAACCATCACCTGCCGTGGACGGCCGCGATTCGCAGGAACTGGACCGTGAGGACGGCGGCGGGCGGACTAGGCGGCTCCGCGAGACAGCCCGTCGAGCCGACGCGCGACCGCAGCTGGTCGCGACGGCGAAGTTCATTCGCCGTCTCCTCCCGGGCGACGACCGCTACGGGGACGCGCTCTCGACGACCGGCCGCCGCATGCCAGAGCGGATCGGCCGCATGGTCTCGGACGTCGAGTCCGAGCGGCCGAGCGCGGTGCGTGAGCTTGGCCTCGGCGCGCTGCAGGCCTGGCAGGCGCTGTCCGAGGCACAGGGGCGCGGAAGGGGCGCAGTCGACGTGGCGATCCTGTTCACCGACATCGTGAAGTTCTCGCCCTGGGCGCTCGAGGCCGGGGACGAGGCGGCGCTTGAGCTCCTGCGCCAGGTTGCCGCGGTCGAGGACGACGCGATCTCGAAGCACGACGGCAGCCTGGTCAAGCGGCTCGGGGACGGCTCGATGTCGGTCTTCGGCCGCGCGGAAGACGCGGTGCGCGCGGCGATCGACACTCAGGCCGCGGCCGGAAGCGTCGAGGTCGGCGAGTACGTGCCCGTTCTACGGGCCGGCGTACACGTCGGGCGGCCCCGCCGTGTGGGCGCGGATTACCTGGGGGTCGACGTGAACATCGCCGCGCGGGTCGGCGAGTGCGCCAAGGGCGGCGAGGTGCTCGTGTCGGACCCGGCACACGCGGCGCTCGACGAGGCCGTGTTCCGGTTCGGGCGCAAGCGGCGCCTGCGGGAATCGGGCGCGCCCCGCGACCTGTCCGTCCGCTCCGTGAGCGTCTCCGCCGACTAGCGGCCGGACCCTGCGAGCGGATCCGCGGAAACGCTGTCGTCCGGGTTCTCGAGCGGCGCCGCGGTGCCGTCCGCGAGAACGCCCGGTTCGCCGGGATGCGGCACCCGCAGCGGGTCGTCCGGCACAGGATCGATTGCCGGGTTCTCGATCGGACTGCCGACGCTGAGCGCCGGCCTGTTCATCCCGCCCATTGAGTCGTCCTCCTCCGTTGCTTCGAGCTCCATCTCACGTAGGCGAATTCCCGGCTCTCACGCCCGGAAACACCCCGAAATGGCCAATTTTTCACCGCCGAGGTGGCCAGTTACTCGTACGGGACAGCGGGTAAAGGCGTCACTTGTGCCTACCAGCCAGAAGCTGAAGGAGTGACCCAATGGCGACCAAGACAGAACGTGACACGAAACTGGTGCAGTACCTGAACGAGGCCTACGGGAAGGAGAAGGAACTCGAGGCCGCGCTGCAGGCGCACATCGGCATGACCACCCGCAAGCCGTACAAGAAGCGGCTCCAGCAGCACCTGCGGGAGACGAAGGATCATGCCCGCCGCCTGGAGAGGCGGATCAAGCAGCTGGGCGGAGATCCGCAGGCGCTACAGAGCCTGACGGGCAAGGCGACCGCGGCGCTCAAGGGCCCGCTGCACGCTCTGCGCGGATCGGGTGAGGACGAGCGCCTGCTCAAGAACGCCAAGACGGAGTACTCGGAGGAGGCCGAGGAGATCGCCACCTACACGGCGATCGAGGCGTTCGCCGAGAGCGTTTCCGACAAGGAGACCGCCAAGCTCGCGAAGGCGATTCGCCGCGACGAGGAGAAGATGGCGCGGTACCTGGAGCGGCTCATCCCGCAGCTCACCCGCGCGGTGGTGAGAGCCGAGGTCCCGAGCGATCAGCGGTCGAACGGGCGGCGGCGCAGCACGCGGCGCAGCTCGAGCCGCGCGTCCGGCTCGCGCCGAAGCTCCACCAACGGATCGAGGGCGGCGAGCTCGTCGAAGTCCCGCTCGTCCTCGTCCAAGTCCCGCTCCGGCTCGTCCAAGTCCCGATCCAGCTCGTCGCGTTCGCGGTCGAGCTCGCGCGGCCGGAGCTCGTCGAGCGCCCGCGGTCGCACCTCCGCTCGGAGCCGTTCGCGCTCGGGCGGGAGCGGCGGCCGGCGCACCTCGACGGCCTCGCGCTCGCGGCGCTCCACCGCTCGCGCGTCGCGGTAACCCTCGCGCCTGGATCCCGCGGCCGCCGTCCGTCCGGTCGGCGGCCGCGGGCCACGGCGCCTCGATCGAGCTTCGGGCGCCGAGCCGTCCTATGGCGGGAGGAAGATTCCGCGCGTAGGCGACGAGAGGAGCTCGGTCATGGAGACTCGTACCACCCTTGGTGAGTGGATCGCGGCAAAGTGGTGGCTGTTCGTCCTGATCGGCGGGATCGCGATCGTGGCCGGGATCCTGGCGCTCGCCTACCCCCACATCACGCTGCGTGCGCTCGGGATCATCCTCGGGGCCTACCTGCTGGTGTGGGGCATCTTCACGCTCGCCGCCGGGTTCGCGCCGGGCGCCTCGGTCTCGCTGGGCGTGGTGAGGGTCCTGGTCGGATTCGTGGGGGTCATGGCCGGCCTCGTGTGCCTGGTCAGGCCGGGGGCGAGCGAGCTCGCCCTGCTGATCGCGTTTTCGTTCTGGTTCATCCTGGTCGGGATCGGCGACCTCGTTCAGGCAATGGAGGCGACGGCGAATCGGGGCTGGATCGGATTGCTGGGCGCGCTGTCGGTCGTCGCCGGAGTGATCATCCTGGCCAATCCCGACATCGGCCTGACGACGCTTGCCATCCTCGTGGGCATCGGGCTCCTGGTTCGCGGGACGCTTGAGATGGTCGTCGGCTTCACGCTCCGCGGTCTGCGCGGCACGACGCCCTAACGGAGTGCTGATCAGAAGCGCGGCCACGCGGAGTTGATACCGCGAACTTCTGCGCTAGTGTCGGCGCAAATGAGGCTTCAGGGACGGGGCACTCTTGCTGCGGGGATTACGGTCCTCGCGATCGTTCTCGGGGCGATGGCGGGAGGAAGCGCGCTCGCGCGAGGCGGGGGGACGCTGGCGCTGCAGCCGGTGGCGAACTTCGACCTGCCGATGTACGCGGCCTTCGCCCCCGGCGACCCGAACCACATCTGGGTTCTCGAGCGTCCCGGCGTCGTAAAGGTGATCAATCGGGATGGCTCGAGCAAGCGCACCGTCCTGGACATCTCGAGCCGGGTCGCCACCGAGGACGACAGCGCGCTGATGGGGATCGCATTCCCGCCCAACTACCAGCAGTCGCACCGCTTCTACCTCGACTACAGCGAGGTCGGGACCCACGACATCATCATCGACGAGTACCGCACGACGGCGGCAAGCCCGTACCACGCGGTGCCCAGCACCCGGCGCCAGGTCATCCGGATCATCCACCGGCCCGGCACCGACCACTACGGCGGGACGATCCTGTTCGGCCCCGACGGGCACCTCTACATCAGCACCGGCGACGGCGGCTGCTGCGGCGACCCATATGACAAGGCCAGGCACCTCAACAACCTGCTCGGGAAGATCCTGCGCATCGATCCGCTGCCGGCCGGCGGCCACCCGTACACGGTTCCGGCCTCCAACCCGTTCGTCGGCAGGAACGGCAAGGACGAGATCTACTCCTACGGCCTGCGCAACCCGTTCCGGTTCAGCATCGACGCCCCGACGAACCGGATCGCGATCGGCGACGTCGGCCAGGATGCCTACGAGGAGGTCGACTACGCAACGCTCGCCGCGGCGAAGGGCGCCAACTTCGGCTGGCCGCAGTACGAAGGCACCCACCCCTACGATCTGGGACGGCCTGGACTGGGATCGCCGGTGGATCCCATCCTCGATTACCCGCACTCCGACCCGGGCAACGGTGACCCGTTCGGCTGCGCGGTGATCGGGGGCGACGTCGTGCGGAGCCCGGACCTCCCCTCGCTCGCCGGCAAGTACGTCTACACCGACAACTGCACGGGAGAGATCCGCGCGCTCACGCCGCGCCTGACCGGCGCCGTCGCCGAGCACGACCTGGATCTCAATGCCGTGGCACCGTCGGGATTCGCGATGGCTCCGGGCGGGCAGATCTACGTCACCTCGCTCGCCGGCCCCCTCTACAAGCTGGTCGAGTCTCCCTGAGCCTCGGCCCGGCGGGTCGCGGCGCTGAGCGCCTCTCCGCCGACCAGCCGCTCGAGCCCGCCGACGATCGTCCACAGCGCACGGAGTCGCAATCCCGCCCCTCGATCGACGGGGGCGACCCGGGACTCGTTGCACACGGCCGCCCGCCCATCTCCCTCCGGCTCCACCCAGTCCGCCAGCAGGACGCGAACGGTCCCGGGTTCGTCCCACCGGAGGAAGTCGTCCGGGGTCTCGAGGCGGGGGTAGTCGCCGCGCAGGGTCCAGAGGCGGCCGCAGAGCCCAGAGACCGACCAGCGGTCGCCCTCCGCGAGGACGGTGAACGGGTAGGAGCGCAGCAGCTCGCGAAAGGAGATGTCCGCGGGGGTTTCCGGAATCCGCCAGCGAACGGCGCGCCCCAGTCGGGGCGCCTCGGCGATCGTCACCTCGGCGGCGGCCCGCCAGAGCTCGTCGGGGCCCGCGCGGGCGCTGCGGCGATGACGGCCGCGCACCTGCGGGTCAGGCAGCCAGGCATCAAGGTCGATCATCCAACCGCTTGCCAAATCTACCGGGGGGGCTATATTGCCTGCGGGGCAGGAGAGAGATGGAGCTCTTCAAGAACCGACTCGTGGCGGCGACCTCCGGATTGCTGGGCGCCCTGGTGCTCACGGCGATGCTCGCCTCCAGCGCGGGTGCGGCCGCTCCCAAGCCCTTCGGTCACGCGTGTACGGCGCAGAACGGCGTTCGCTTCTGCCCGGCCTCCAGCTCCGCACAGCGCGTCCCCACCTGGGACGGCGTCCCCCTCGACGTCGACGTGACCCTGCCCGCCCGGGGCAGCGGACCCTTCCCGACGGTCGTGATGCTCCACGGCTGGGGCGGCAGCAAGACCGACTTCGAGTCGAGCACGCCGGCGGGCAGCGGCTCGACCACCTACAACTACAACAACAACTTCTACGCCAGGCTCGGGTACGCCGTCGTCAACTACACCGCCCGGGGCTTCGGGAACTCGTGCGGCGCCGCGAGCTCGGATCACACGGGCGCCTGCGGCAAGGGCTACATCCACCTGGGGGACACTCGCTACGAGGCGCGCGACACCCAGTACCTGCTCGGCAAGCTCGTCGACGAGGGCATCACCAAGCCGAACGCGATGGGCGTCACCGGAATCTCCTACGGCGGCGGCCAGAGCATGGAGCTCGCCTTCCTGAACGACAAGATCCGCAAGCCGAACGGGGACCTGGCCCCCTGGAAGAGCCCGAAGGGCAAGCCGCTCCACATCGCGGCCTCCTGGCCGCGCTGGCCGTGGTCCGACCTGGTCGACGCGCTGCTCCCCAACGGCCGCTTCATGGACACGGGCATCGCACCCGAGGGGCAGAGCCTGAACCCGGTCGGGGTGTCGATCCAGAGCTACACCGCCGGCCTGTTCGCGCTCGGGAAGGTCGCCGGCTACTACTGCGGGACGCAGCCGGCCTCCACGCCTTGCAGGGACCGCGAGGCGAACCTGCCGAAGAGCTTCGCGCAGATTCAGGCCGGCCAGCCACTCAGCGCCGACGCCAAGGCGACGCTCAGGAAGACCTACGAGAACCACGACGCCTACGCACTGCGGTTCGTCAAGGGCCATTCCCGCCCGGCGCCCCTGCTGATCGAGAACGGCTGGACGGACGACCTGTTCCCGCCGGAGCACGCGCTCCGTGCCTACAACTACCTGCGCCAGGCCTATCGCGGCTTCCCGGTGAGCCTCCAGTTCGGCGACCTGGGGCACAGCCGAGGCACGAACAAGGCGGGCACCAACAAATACCTGAACAACCAGGGATTCCGGTTCTTCGCCTCCCGCCTCGCCCACTACGCCAAGGGGCCCGCGCCCGGCAGCGTCACCGCGTTCACCCAGACCTGTCCCGAGTCGACTCCCGACGGCGGTCCCTACAAGGCCCGTTCCTGGGAGGCGCTCCAGCGTCAGGGCGTGACCTTCGGGTCGCAGGGAGCCAAGATATTCACGTCCGCCGGTGGAAATCCGACGGTGGCTGCGGGCTTCGACCCGATCGGCGGCACCTCGGACTCCTGCAAGACGATCGCCAAGACCAGCGAGCCGAACACCGCGACCTACGACCACAAGTTCAACTCGCCGATGACCATGATGGGCCTGCCAACCGTGCGGGCCAACGTCAAGACGACCGGCAACTTCGGGCAGATCGACGCGCGGCTCTGGGACGTCAGCGGCGGCCAGCAGCGCCTGATCAGCCGCGGCGTCTACAGCCTCAAGAACAATCAGACCGGGCGCATCGCCTTCCAGCTCCACGGCAACGGCTGGCGGTTCGCGAAGGGCGACGTCGCCGAGCTCCAGCTGCTGGGGCGGGACGCCCCGTACTACCAGGCGAGCAACGGCGCGTTCAGCGTCAAGGTCACCGACCTGCGGGTGAACCTGCCGAGCCTGGCTCCCGGCTCCGCCGGAGCTCCCTGAGCCGAGAGCTCAGGCCGTCTCGGGCGGTACGGCCTTCGCGAGCCAATCCCTGAGGTCGGGGATGACCGCCGGATCGATCGTGTGCGGCACCGGCGACTCGCGGTAGAGCAGGTCGGCGCCGGCGGCCTCCAGACGCTCGCGCGCGTCGCGCCCGAACTCCACGGAGATCACGGGATCCGCGGTTCCGTGCGCGATCGCCACGGGGAGGCCGCGGGCGCGATCGAGCTCGAGCTCGAAGCCGTCGACCGTTGGGATGAAGCCGCTCAGGGCCATGATCCCCGCGGGCGTGGGGCGGCCGGCCCCCAGTCCCAGCGCGTAGGACATCACCGCGCCCATCGAGAATCCGCCGAGCACGATCCGCTCCCACGGGACCCCGAGCTCCTCCGGTAGGGCGTCGAGCCACTCCGACACGCTCCCGAGGCTGTCGAAGAACGTCTCGCGGTCCGGGTAGCCGACCTGCCGCACGATGTACCAGTGGGCGCCTCCGGGCGGCAGGGCGAGCGGCGCTCTGGGAGTGAGGCCCACGAAGCGCCGCTCCGGGTCGAGCGCCTCGAGCAGCGGGACCAGGTCGTGCTCGTCGGTGCCGCGGCCGTGGAGGAGGACGAGCACGCCGTCGGGCGCCTCGCCCGCCGGGCGGAACTGGTGCGGCCACGACTCCCGGGTGGGGCTCATGCCCGACCAGTATGTCCCAGGCCGGCTAGCCGCAGAGGCCGCCGGGCACGGAGCTGTCGCACCGGTTCTTCCGGAACTTGTTCCCCTTGCCCCTGCCGTCCCACGCGATGTCGGCCGGCTTGTTCCGAAGAGCGTGGTTGCGGACGATCGTGTCGTGCGCCGAGTCGCTGCCGCCGAGCGGCTTCGCGGAGGCGACGACGATGCCACCCGCGAAGGGCGGACCCGGCTGGGAGGGCTTGTTGCTCAGCACGGAGTTGTTGCGAACGATGCTCCGGGTCGCGCCGAGGAGGCCGATCCCCGTGCCCGAGACGGGAGGCTCTCCGCCGCTGCCCTTGCAGAAGTGGTTGTTCGAGTCGGCCTCGTTGTCGAGGATCCGCCAGTTGGCGACGGCACCCGGAGCGCCGGTGTTGATGAGCCCGATGCCCAGGCAGTTGTGGACGGCCTCGTTGCGAAGCGCGCGCCCGTGCGAGGAGTCCCGCAGGAAGAAGCCGAAGCTGCCGTTGTCGCGGGCCCGGTTGCCCCGCACGATCGCGCGCGAGGTCGGCGAGTCGCCCACATAGAAGCCGGCCTCGTCGTTGCCGACCGCCAGGTTGTGGAGGTACTTGGTGCGGATCGTGTCGAAGGCGGCGGCGCCGTACTCGGTGTCGGCGGCGAACTTGCTGTGCGCGACGGTGGTGCGCCTGGTCCCCTCCGCGAGGAAGCCCGAGCCCTTGAACCCGCGGACCAGGAACCCGTCGATGACGGTGTTCTGGGTGCGGACCTTATGCCCGTTGTGCTTGTGCGGCAGGACGCAGATGCCCGCCAGGCCGCTCTCGCACCGCTTCGTGCTCCGGGGCTTGATCACGCTGCCCTTGTTCCGGTCGATCCCCGAGCCCTTGAGCGTCAGGCCGTTCTTCGTGATCTCGACGCTCCCGTGATACACACCCTCGTGAACTCTGATCACGTCGCCTGAGTGGGCCTTGTGGACCGCATGCTGGATCGAGCTCCCGGGGAACACGTCGATGGTCCGTGCCATGCCGGTCGCGGGAAACGCCAGGAGCACGGCGGCTCCGAGACCCAGCCCCAGGAATCGACGTCGCATCAAGACCCTCCTGTCATTCGAAGACTCAAATCGGCGGCGAGCTTACCCAACCCCTTTTGACCGAGAGACCTCAAGACGGTAAGCGGACTGACCGCCGCCGAGCGGCGCTGATCGGCGTGCTCGTACTGGTGGCCGGGGGTGGGATCGCGCTGGCGCTGGTGCTGTCCGGGGGCGGCGGCGAGCCGTCCTCCCAACCCACCGCGTCGCTTCCGCCCGCGCCAACGCTGCCCGAGCACAACCACGCAGCGGCGCCTCCATGGGGATTCACCGCCAGCGGGTGGTCCGACTACTGCTACCGGAAGGCGGCGACCCCGACGGGCTACCTGCAGCAGGTTCTACCCGACACGCAGGCGTGCCCGGCGGGGTCCGCCCGGGTGACGGGGACCCGCCAGATCGACATCACCGCTCAGGCGGGCGCCGACGCCGACCGGCTCGGGGAGACCTGGGCGAGCGTCGAGCCCCGCGCGCCGGGGCAGCCGCGCCCACCGGGCGTGCCCCTGTTCAACTGGGCACCGCTGGTCGAGCGATACCGGGCGATGATTCGCGACGGGATCAGGCCGGTGGTGCTCGCCTGGGGCAGCCCGGCGTGGGCAAGGGAGCCCGGTTGGGACCGCCCCGGGAGCTGTGGCCTGCCCACGGGCGGCTGCAACTACCCGCCGGCGCCCGAGCACCTCGGCGACTGGCGGGCGTTCGTCCGGGGCCTGATGGTCCACCTGCCGCGTATGCGCGCGCTCGAGATCTGGAACGAGCCGAATTCGGCCCGGTTCTTCGCCCCGCACCCCTCCCCGGTGCTCTACTCGAGGCTGCTGCGCGCGGCAGACCAGGCCGCGCGCCAGGTCGGGTTCAAGCGGCCGATAGTCACCGGGGGGCTGGCGCCGGAGAAACCGGTCAACCCGGGCAAGATGCCCCCGGTCGAATTCCTCTCGCAGGTCTACCGGACGGCCGGGCGCCACGCGTTCGACGGGATCGGCGCCCATCCCTACCCGGACGGCCCGCCCTGGGTTGCGAACATGGCGGAGAACCTGAACCAGCTGCGGAGCGTGAGCCGTCGGGCAGGCGACGGGGGCAAGCCGCTGTGGATCACCGAGGTGGGACTCGGAGGGACTCCCGGCGGGGGTGGCCACTTCGCGGTGCCGTTGGAGCGCCAGGGGCCGGTCCTGGCACAGATGCACGACGCCGTCAGCAGGATGGGCGACGTGCGCTCGTTCATCGTCTTCAACCTGTTCGACTCGAATCCCCAGGGCGGCCGCTTCGGCGCCTACGGGGTGATGAGCCCCGGCCTGGTGCCGAAGCCCTCCTACTGCTATCTCGCCCGGCATCTCGGCGGGACACGTGCATGCCCGGCCCGGGCGCCATAGGGTGGGCGCATGGACTTCCTCGTAAGACGCGACGACCTCCGCTCCTGCCGCGCGGACGATGCCGACGCCGGCGAGCTGGCGCCGGGTCAGGCCCGGCTCGCGATCGACTCGTTCGGCCTGACGACGAACAACATCACCTACGCGGTCTTCGGCGACGCGATGTCGTACTGGAACTTCTTTCCCGCCGGGGACGGTTGGGGCCGCGTCCCGGTGTGGGGCTTCGCCGACGTCGCCGACGCCGGGGACACCGGGCTCCCCGAGGGGAGCAGGATCTTCGGCTACTTCCCTCCGTCGAGCTCGCTCGACGTCGTCCCCGAACGCATCGACGAGCGCGGCTTCGTCGACGCCGCACCGCACCGGGCGAGCCTGCCGGCGGCCTACAACGGCTACACCCGTGTCGACGCGCTGCCCCTGTACGAGGAACGGTTCGAGGCACAGCAGATGCTGCTCTGGCCCCTCTTCTATACGTCGTTCCTGATCGACGACTTCCTCGGCGGTGAGGACCTCTTCGGAGCCAGGACCGCGATCATCTCGAGCGCCTCCTCGAAGACGGCGCTGAGCGCGGCCTTCCTCCTCGGCCGCCGCGACGGGGTCGAAGTGGTCGGACTGACTTCGCCCGAGAGGGTGGCCTTCGTCGAGGGCCTGGACGTCTACGACCGCGTGATCGCGTATCCGGACGTGGAGTCGACGCACTCCTCCGACGCCGTCTACGTCGACATCGCGGGCGACGCGGCCGTGCGCGCGGCGGTCCACGACCATTTCGGCGACGACCTGCGCCACAGCGCCGTCGTCGGCGCCACCCACTGGGAGGACCAGCAGGACCCGGGCTCCGAGCCGCTGCCGGGGCCGCAGCCGCAGTTCTTCTTCGCCCCGGACCACGTGCGCAGGCTGAGCGACGAGCTCGGCCGAGAGGAAGTCGACCGCCGCGTCGCCGAGGCCTGGCGCCCCTTCGTCGAGTGGGCGAACGGGTGGCTCGAGGTCGTTCGCGGAGAGGGCCCCGACGCTGTCGAGACCGCCTACCTCGAGCTGCTCGAAGGCCGCTCGAATCCGTCGGTCGGCCACGTTCTCTCCCTGTAGTCCTCCCGCGTCTTGCGCGGGCCCACGCGATGTGGTCTGATCGGGACCCAACGAAAGGAGACCGAGATGGGCTTCATGGACAAGATGAAGGGCACCGCCAAGCAGGCGATGAATCCCGGCGGGCAGATGGGCGAGCGCGACAAGATCATGCGAATCAGCCAGTCCGGGGTCGAGGCGCGCGCCACGGTGGACTCGATGCAGGAGACCGGGACGCAACTCGGAGGCGGCCACCAGATCGACTTCGAGCTGACCGTGCACCCGAGCGACGGCGGCGCCGACTACAAGGTCTCGACGTCACAGTCGATGCACGACGCGACGCTTCAGGGCATCTCCCAGGGCGGCCAGGTCGTCGTCAAGGTCGATCCCCAGGACCCGCAGGCGCTGATGGTCTGGGGCCCGGCCAGCTAGCCGCAAAAATGGAGCCGGGGAGAATCGAACTCCCGTCTCCGGTCTCCGCGCGAGGGCTTCTACAGGCTTAGCCGGCGCTTTGATCTCGTCTCCCGGACCCCGCGCCGGCGGGTGAATTCCGGAAGACCAGTCCCCTTGAATTTCCCCTGGCGGCGAGGACGGACCGCTTCGGGTGAGCCCGTTTCTGAAGCCGGGACCCCTCCCCACGGGCCGAGGGAGGGCCGACTCTCACCTACTTAGCTTTACCTAAGCGGCGAGGGCGAACTCATGGTCCGCACGTATTGGTTTTTCCCGGTGTTTAACGAGGCCTCCGGGAACCTCGACCTGCAACCGTTCGCACAAATGACCGAATCGATGCCTGTCGGCCCCGTGCTATGTCACTGGCAATAGGGTAACCGCAGGCCCATGGGAGAGCGGGAATTCGATGCCATCGTGATGGGTGCCGGCGCCCCCGGGGAGGTGTGCGCGGGCCGCATCGCCGACGGTGGACTGAAGGTGGCGATCGTGGAGCCCGACCTGGTCGGCGGCGAGTGCTCCTACTACGCGTGCATGCCGTCGAAGGCGCTGCTGCGCCCGGCCGAGGTGCTCGCCGAGGTGCAGCGGGTGCCCGGCGCCGCCGAGGCCGTGACCGGGCAGCTCGACGTCGAGGCTGCGCTCGCACGTCGCGACGAGGTGATCCACGACCTGGACGACTCCGGACAGCTGCCGTGGCTCGAGGAGCGAGAGATCGAGCTCTTCCGAGGCGAGGGCGTCCTCGACGGCGAGCGGCGCGTCAAGGTGGGCGACGACGTCCTCGTGGCGCGCAAGGCGGTCGTGGTCGCCACCGGCTCCGAGGCCACCATCCCGCCCATCGACGGGCTCCGCGAGGCGGAGCCGTGGGACAACCGCCAGGCGACCACGTCAAAGCAGGTTCCTGAGAGCCTCGTGGTCCTCGGAGGCGGCCCGGTGGGCTCCGAGATGGCGCAGGCATGGCACAGCTTCGGGGCCGACGTCGCGCTCGTGGAGGCGATGGACCGCCTGCTGCCGAACGAGGAGCCCTTCGCCGGCGAGGAGGTGGCCGACGCCCTCCGCGAGCGCGGGGTGGACGTGCGCACCGGCACCAAGGCAAGCGCGGTACGCGCGAAGGACGGCGGCGTGACCGTGGAGCTCGAGGACGAAAGCAGCGTCAGCGGTGCGGAGATCCTCGTCGCGATCGGCAGGGCCGCCCGGACCGCGGACATCGGTCTCGAGTCGGTGGGCGTCGAGGTCGAGGGCTGGCTGGAGGTGGACGACCAGCTCCGCGTGAACGGATCGGACTGGCTCTATGCGGTCGGCGACGTGAACGGGCGGGCCCTGCTGACGCACATGGGCAAATACCAGGGACGCATCGCCGCGGATCACATCCTCGGCAAGGACGTCGCGGCGACCGCGGACCGGGAGGGCTCGCCTCGGGTGACGTTCACCGACCCGGAGGTGGGTGCCGTCGGGCGCACGCTCGCGCAGGCGAAGGAGAACGGCATCAACGCGCGCGCGGTGGACGTCGAGACGTCGGGTACGGCCGGCGCCAGCTTCCGCGGCCGGAACGCCCCGGGAACGAGCCGAATCGTCGTCGACGAGGACCGGCGCGTGATCGTGGGCGCGACCTTCGTCGGCGCGGAGATCGGGGAGTCCCTGCACGCAGCGACCGTCGCGGTGGTCGGCGAGGTCCCGCTCGACCGCCTCTGGCACGCGGTGCCCGCCTACCCCACTCGCAGCGAGATCTGGCTGAAGCTGATGGAGAAGTACGGCCTTTAGTGGCCGGGCGCCTCAGATGGTGAGGGCTCGCTTGAGCTCGTCCAGGAACGACTTCGGGAATCCGGGAATCCGGTCGAGCTCGTCCAGGGACTTGAAGCCCCCGACCCTGTCGCGGTAGGCGAGCACGCGCCCGGTCTGCGTGACCGAGAGCCGCAGGCGCCGCAGGTCCTCGTAGGTCGCCTGGTTGATGTCGAGCGGCGGGCCGCCCGTCGGCACGGGCCCCTCGGACGGCGCTTCCTCCTCGGGCTCCGAGGGCGCCTCCGACTCGGAGGCGGGCTCGGGCGACCGTGGGATCCACGTCGGCTGGCCGGCCTCGGGCTCCGGCGGCGCCGGAGCGGGGGTCGTCGGCGCGCTGGACGGGGGCGGCTGGAACTCGAAGGAGCTGGAGCTGTCCGGGGCCCGGCTCGCGGGGGGCTCCGGCGGCTCTGGCGGCGCGGTCGGCTCCGGCTCGATCGTCGGCGGCGGAGGCGGCGGCGGCGTGGGATTGGGGGCGCTCGACCCCGG
>Ga0075365_10000077_pt1 | contig 28323 bp, 20 predicted proteins | sample EndMetdeltDD1765_FD_71387 | JGI IMG/M metagenome (GOLD analysis project Ga0075365, IMG submission 71387) | Populus endosphere microbial communities from Tennessee, USA - Endosphere MetaG P. deltoides DD176-5 | ecosystem: Host-associated > Plants > Roots > Endosphere | place: USA: Tennessee... | reverse complement strand
CTATAACAGATATAAATTTAAAAGAAATTAATTCTGATGATTTTGAAATACAATTGATAAATTCAATTCAATCCTTATTGGAAAAGGATGAGATAAGTTCAAAAGAAAAAATTTTTAAAAGTTTTTATGAGTTGATGAATACCCAACTTAACCAAGCATTTTTTTCTAGAGAGGCAACAAATTTTAACAATGTTTTTTCATGTTTAAGTAGTCTTATACATTATCTTGATTATTTTTCTAATGAAACGACAGGTAGTTTGTTAAAAATACTTTTCCTTGGAATAGATGATAAAATTAAAAACAACCCAATTTATCATACAGAAGAAATTATCAATAATTTTTTTAATACGCTTAAAATGGCAGCATTTCATCTAAATATCTTTAGCCAAGAAGGTAAAATAGAATTAATCGATATTATAAAAAATCAATTACATCTATGCAAAAATTCAGAAAATTGTAAAATAAAAAATACTCAAACTACTGCCTTTGAAACTCTAGATCTTATCGCCAACTATAATCCTTTAGATATCAAATCATTTGATAAAATCAAAGATATATTGTTAAGCTTTTGTATTACTAAAGAAAATTTAGCAAATCCCGCATTGAATTTTCTAAAAACATCGCTCGCTAAGCAAAATATTACTTTACAAGACGAATGTGCAAATGGCAACAGCACTACGGTGCCTAGTTTTGATCCAGCAACTTCTAAACACGAATCAGAAAAAAACCTAGCTATCGAAAACCATCCATTGGAATTTGCCGGCGCAATAGGCCATGGTGTTCTTTCAGGTATAATAAACGGTAGTATTCAGTATTTCTCAAATAAAAATTCAGCATCAAGGCAAAATAACTTCACACGGCTTGTTATTATTTGTACAGGATTGTTGGCTAATGCAACATTGGCTGCTACATTTCCAGTAATACTAAGCGAAATAGAAAAACTCTACATAGGCAATAATGACGAAGAAGCCGAACGCTTGTTGAATACCTTATATAATCAAGCATTACCTACCTTTTTTACGAGTATAGGTTTGGGTGTAGCTCTACAATTAGTTAAACAATATACTGAAATTCTAAGTCAATCCCCCAAAATAAAATCATTTATACAAAATATAATTCCAGTTATGGGAACATCGGTAAGTTTAATCTCAAAACCCTTGCCTACCTTAACTCAGCTTGCTACAGCTTCAGCATCTAGTATTTTAACTTATATTTCACTCAATCGATTATCTCCTGTCAAAAATAGACAGCCTGATATCGAAACAAATAACAATACTGGAGTAAGATATGACGCGGCAAATGACAAAACAGATATAACAACTAACGGTAAAGTGGTATCCGAAAATGAAGCAAAAATGACATACCAATTTATTTGCTTACCAGAATTAAATCAAGTAAAAAAATGTTCGAGTGAAACGCTCGGTAAACTAAACACGCTTATTGAAACTTGCCAAGCGGCCATTTTAGATCAAAAAAAACAAATCAATGATTCTAATTCGCCTGATGTTTCTGTTGCATTAAATAAAAGCATTAAAGACTATGATCATATTTTGTCAATAGTGAAAGATCAATTTACTTTAGCTAACAAACTCCAGGAAGAGTTAAAAGATGATATGCATCTCAAGGCTTGCGAAATATATTCCAGTGACCAAAAAAAAGAATTTAATGCTGCGATGGAAAAATTAGGTAATGTATTTAAACTAATGGACATTAATTTCGAAAGTTTACAAGGCAAGTTGAAAGAAGCCATTGGCTATACGGATGCCGCTTCGGGTAGTTTTTCAAATACTGTAAAAAATCAATTAAATGAATTAACTCAAACCGTTAAATTTGCATCATCTAAAGTTTCAATTTATAAAGCTCGTTATAGTAATGCGGAAGCCATTGAAAAAACCGAAAAACGTTGTAAAAAACAAGTAAATCTAGAGTATTTTAATGTTAGAGAAAAAAATGATATAGCCGTTGGAAATAAGATAGCTAATAACGGAAATTTTAATGGTAATCGAAATACCTTTGCCTTTTCCAATGATAGTGCAAGTGATCTTAGCTCGACTAGTTTATTTTTTGACGAATCGAAACAACATTTAAGGGGATCAGGAGATAGTGCGTACAATCCTATCGATTTACAACAAACTGCTCCATTACTGAATAGAATGAGCTCTTGAATTTGAATCAACATACTAAAACCAAAAAGCCTGCTTTTGCAGGCTTTTTTTCGTTGGTTAATACTTAACCTTGCAAAATATTTCGATAATCGATGGCTAATTTTTTTAAATCCAATTGATTAAAAAATAGCGAATAACACATCCAACAACTTAATGCCGCTAAATCACAAAATTGATGCGGTATATGATAAGGTTTGACGAGTAATCCTTCTTCAAACAAATGTGCTAACAAACGTTGATCTTCCAAACTGGTTTTACCCACAAATAATAAATCAATTCTATCGACTAAACCTTGTTCTACCGCTAGGCGTAAATAATTGTAGATTAAAATAAAGCCTTTGCTGTAAACCAAATCTTTACTAAATGGACCTAATGTCGGTAAGCTACCGCGAAAGATTCGCACACTACTTTTATAACTTTCTTCCGGTGTATATACTTGCTCAAGAAAAAAATTAAATACTTGCAAGAAGTCAGCGCCCTCTTCGGCCATAGCAATACCGGTGACGCGATCCGTCAATTTTTTAATGCGCATGGGCGAAGAAACAAAATGAAATAACTCCATAATAATCGCCAAACCTTCTTGATTAGCAATGGCTGAAGGTGGCCCTTTTCCCAAAAAGGTACAAATGGGTTGATGCATGCCATTCAGTGTGGTGCCCATATGCACCCAACCCTCATGCACTTCTAAAATACGTAAATCACGTTCGCTAAATAAAGCATCTTGTCGAATCTTAATCGTCTCAGCACCGGCCGCTGCATCCGCTACTATCCCATCACTAATGATCACCCATTTTTTCATTTTAGGCTTTTGCAGTTTAGTCTTAGTAGATTTATGCTGTTTAAAATAAATGGATAAACGTTGATTCAATATCTCTGCGGCTTGTTGACTATCATAGCGTTTCTCATCCAATTCATTGAAGGTTTTATCCTTAATATTCATTAATGCTTGTGAAACAATCGGCACTAAATCTTTTAAACGCGGCGCATTTACGTAAAAGGCATCATCGGCACTACCATAAAGCTCTTGTGATAAAGCACTAAACTCTGGCGTGCCGCGTGCAGCTAAGAGATTCAAAACATCCTGATATTCTCGACACATACGCAACATTATGTTACCAATGCTGCTGATTTGTCCGACTTCACGATTAATATCGCGTTCGAGGGCTTGAAACTCTTCACGTTTTTTATGAATATCAAAGGCTAACTTATTTTTTTGATAATATTCAGCATTTACTTTGGGCAATTGTTTGCATTTTTTTTTAAAAAAATCGGCTTGTATTTCCGGCCCCCATTTAATACTGTCTAAAATCTTTATCGCATCTTGCGCTTGCACAATCCGATCCGATAATTCTCGTAATCGTGCGCGATAGGCTTTTTCATAACTCTTCATGCATCCCTACTCCATTCCTGTATCTTTAGACGATCCACTTATAAACGTTTAGCTGAAATTGGCGTCACATTCAATAAATTGCAAGAAAAATTATCAAATAGAAAATTTTAGAATTTATACCGGTTCGTTAGAAGTTTCGGGTGTCATAGTCAGCATAGGTACATTGTCATTGTCATTATTTTCTTCAGAAGCGAATCGCTTACTTTTAAATAATTTTTTATACAGCGCATATCCAAAAAAACCCAGTGCGAATAATCCACTTAAAATACCTGCAGATATGATGATATTCTTAGCGGATAATCTCGACATTTCATTATGCTGATCAGCAGGAGGCGTAAAAGGAGATGTTGAGAAAAAAGAATTATTTCCTATCAGATAAGGTGTTGCTGAGGAAGGTAGATTTTTCATTTCAGTTATATCGAAGTTATTCGACACAGTAGATATGCCCATTGGTTGATTATAGGGTGTGTTCAAAGAATCTTGCGCCATTATTTGATCTTTCTGCAGTGCTGAGATAAGTTTTATTTTTATCTGTTGTAGTTCTTTTATTAGGTTTTTTTCCAAAATTTTTAATTTATGGTTAATTTTTCCTCTTAATTTTTTTTCAATTTTATAAATTTCTGGACTTTTAAGATCGTTTAAGTTTATTGGATAAGATTCGAGTTGTTCAAGAAGTGGAATGAGAATAAGATTTTTGTAATCTTTTAGACTGCAAATAGTTTCTTTAAATTCGCCAATATTAGCTTTTAGCTCTCTTATATCTACAATAAATGGCTTTGATTGTCCAAGAATATTCTTTATTTCATCTAAAAAAAGTTTAGAACCAAAAATATTATCTTCAAAATTGGGGTAATCAAAATTAATTTTTTTTAAATGTTCCAAAAATTCTAATGAAGTAATGAAATTAAACCCATGATGCTTACTACCACGAATAAGGTAGTTATCTTCTGTAAGTCTTAAAAAAGCGGCTATCGCGTCAAAAAATGCAAACAAATTTGCAATTTTTGTATGAAATAAATTAACGTCATGTAAAGCTAAATTAGCTGCGTCTTTATAGTTATCTTTTAAATTTATTAGATGATAGTCTCTAATTTGTTCAAATTTATCTATAAAATCATATACGCTATTACATTTTTTAGAACAATCTCCTGAATCCATTATTCCTCCATTTATTATTAATTTAGCGGGTAGGTTTGTAGTGTGCCTCTATTTAAAAGCTAAAATTTATTTAATATGTTTCTACATTATATAATCTCTTCACTCCCAGCAATAGTTTATCGACAAATTTAAGGGAACTAAATCACTTATTGTACCAAACTCGTCAGCAGTTGCACCTGATCGGCTGAATCATTCAACGCTGGGATATAATTAAAAGTTTCACCCCCCGCTTTTAAAAACAGTTCTCGATAACGTGTTGAAATCTCTTCTAAGGTTTCTAAACAATCGACAACAAATCCTGGACAGATTATGGTGACATTCTTTATGCCTTGTGCCGGCAGTTGTTGTAATACTACTTCGCAATACGGCTGTAACCACTGCGCTTTGCCGAAACGTGATTGAAACACCAGCTGATATTCATCAGCAGATAACTGTAAACATTCTGCGATTAAACCTACCGTAGTAACACATTGTTGTTGGTAAGGATCGCCTAATTCAATACAACGTTGGGGTAAGCCATGAAAAGAAAATAATAAGTAGCTATTTTTTGCCTGTTCTGCGCGAAATTGTTTAATTCTATGAGTAATTGCTTGAATATACAATGGATGATCAAAATAGGATGCTATAAAACGCAGATTAGGAATAAGACGCGATTGCTGCAATAATTGACTAATTTTATCAAAACAACTGGCAGTAGTCGCAGCAGAATATTGTGGATACAAGGGTAAAATAACGATGGAAGATACACCCGCTGCTAATAATTCCTGCAGTCCAGCTTCTAAATTGGGTTTGCCATAGCGCATAGCAAGCACAACTTTGAATTGATCAGCTAAACTGATTTGTAATTTTTTGGCTAAACGTTGTGAATAAACCGTTAACGGCGAACCTTCATCCATCCAAATACTTTGATAAAGTTTTGCTGAGCGTTGCGAACGTATCGGAAGGATAACGAACTTTAACAGGGGTTGCCATAAACAAGCCGGTAATTCCACCACGCGTCTATCACTTAAAAATTCCGCTAAATAATCGCTTACTGCTTTTGGCGTCGCTGCCGAGGGTGTCCCTAAATTAATCAATAATACACCCGCTTTCACGTGCGGATGCCTTTACCGCGATGCAGTAAATACAGATTGATCAAAAATAAAATCACACAGCTGAAAAATATGATGGTTAACGCCCAAACGACTGGAATATCGCTAATACCTAATAAGCTATAACGAAAACTATTCACTATATATAAAATCGGGTTAAATAAGGATATGTGGCGCCAAAAGCTGGGTAATAAATCGATGGAATAGAATATTCCACCCAGATAAGTCAAGGGAGTTAACACAAACGTCGGAACTATCGAAACGTCATCAAAGGTCTTAGCAAATAACGCATTAGTAAAACCTGCGAGCGAAAATAAAATCGTCGTCATCGGCACGATGATCAGCAATACAAAAATATTAAAAACATGTAATTGTGTAAAAAATAAAGCTAAAATGGTAACTAATAGACCCACCAATAAACCGCGAGCAACACCGCCGGCGACAAATCCAGCTAACAGTAAATAGTTTGGCAACGGTGCAACGATAAGCTCTTCGATACTGCGTTGAAAACGCATACCGAAAAAAGAAGTCACCACATTGGTATACGCTGCAGTAATCACTGACATCATGATTAAGCCGGGCGCAATGTATTGCATATAGCTATAACCTTCGATATTGCCTAAACGTTGACCAATCAAATTACCAAAGATTAAAAAATAAAGTGTCATCGTCACCAAAGGTGGTAATAAGGTTTGCACCCAAATACGCAAAAAACGTTTTATTTCTTTGCGTAACAAACTAATAAATGCGATCCAGTAGACTTTTGCTTGCATAGTCATTAATCTTTTAACACTCTCTGGTACATAGCTTGGCTTTGTTTAAATTTTTTATTTTACTCATCTACTCTTTATTTTTATTCGCAGCAATTAAATTTAAAAATAGTTCTTCTAAACGATTGGCTTTATTGCGTAAACTGGTTACTTCAATATGATGGCCTTCTAAAAAACCAAATAAATTATTGAGCGATTGTTCTTTAGCAACATCCACTTCTAAGGTTACATTATCTAATAAACGCATCGCAAACGGCGATTGGGGTAAATCTATCAGCGGTTTTTTTAAATCAAACACAAAGGTTTCCATATTTAAAGTCGCTAATAGATGTTTCATGCTGGTATTTTCAATTATGCTACCTTTATCAATAATAGCAATATTCTTGCACAGATATTCTGCTTCTTCTAAATAATGTGTCGTTAAAATGATGGTAATACCTTGTTGATTAATGCTACGCAAAAATTCCCACATCGAACGCCGTATTTCGATGTCTACACCTGCCGTAGGCTCATCTAATATGAGTAGTTTTGGTTGATGTACTAAGGCGCGCGCTATCATCAAGCGACGTTTCATACCCCCCGAGAGTTGCATAGAAATTTGATCGCGTTTATCCCAAAGATCGAGTTTTTTTAAATAGATTTCTGCACGTTGTTTCGCCAAGCGTCTTGGTACACCATAATAACCCGCTTGATAAACAATAACGTCTATCACTTTTTCAAAGATGCTAAAATTAAGTTCTTGTGGCACGATGCCAATACAGGATTTAGCCGCTTCTAATTCACTATCAATACTATGCCCAAAGACTTTCACTGATCCGGCAGTTTTATTGACCAGCGAAGCAATAATACCAATCGTAGTTGATTTTCCAGCGCCATTGGGTCCCAATAAAGCAAAAAAATCACCTTTATCAACATTCAGATCAATATTTTTAAGGGCGATAACACCATTTTTATAGATTTTACTCAGGCCTTGGATATTCAATGCTTGCATAAGTTTAATGGCACTTTAAAATGAATAGGCTTAAAACAAAGAGTATAACATGACATGACTATACCATTCCCTACTGATCGACTCGCTAAGTTATTGTTATCAGGGCCTACAGGGCAGCTTGAAGTAATGACTAGTTCACCCGAAACTCCACGCAACCCACCTACCATTGCGGTTATTTGCCACCCACATCCTTTGTTTGGCGGAACCATGCACAATAAGGTTATCTACACCTTGGCACGTTGTTTCAACAGCATGGAACTTGCTACGGTACGTTTCAATTTCCGTGGCGTCGGCCTCAGCCAGGGTGAATATGCTAATGGCATCGGCGAAACCGATGATTTATTAGCAATACTTGCTTGGTTAAAGACAAGCTGTCCTGAATCAGCAATTTGGCTGGCGGGGTTTTCTTTTGGTGCTTATGTAGCAGCTCGCGCTGCAAAAGTTTGGCCTGCAAAACAATTAATTTGTGTTGCACCCCCAATTGAAAACTTTCCTTTTAAAGAACTTCCACCCTTTTCTTGCCCCTGGATATTGGTACAAGGCGATGAAGATGAAGTGGTATCTGCTGCAGCAGTATTTTCCTGGGTGGATTCCTTAGCACACCCTCCAGAAGTCATTAAAATTCATGGGGCAAGCCATTTTTTTCATGGCAAGCTCATTGAGTTACGCGATTGCTTAACAACAACACTTAAAAAAGCTAGCTAGAATGTATTGACAATTGTGCTAGGATGAGCGAAAAAGGATTGTTTTTTGAGTATCTTAACGGAGCATACACGGAGTATGTGAGTAACGAAACGCAGAAAAACAATCCTTTTTCGCCATTATCGTGCAATTGTCAACAATCTATTATGACGCCTTTAGCTGCTTATAGACAACAAGTATCACGCCAAGCTTTACAGACGGATGTTCAACAAGCCTTAGCGATGCAACAATTTCAAGCGGTGTATGATGAATTAATCACACGTCGTTGGTTTAGAAAAAAATCTATGCAAGGATTGTATGTATGGGGAGCTGTCGGTCGCGGCAAAACCTATTTAATGGATTTATTTTACAATCATTTACCTGTTACTAAATCGCGTTATCACTTCCACCAATTTATGCATCACGTGCACGCAGAACTCGCTCAGCTACAAGGACAATCGAATCCATTGCTGCGAATTGCTAAACGTCTACGTAAAGAAGTCGATGTTATTTGCTTAGATGAATTCTTAGTGCATGAAATTGGCGATGCCATGTTACTCGCACAATTATTAAAAGCCTTATTTGCAGAAGGTATTGTGTTAGTCACCACCGCAAATACACCCCCTGACGATTTATATGCTAACGGCTTGCAACGAGGACTTTTCTTACCGGCAATAAACTTAATCAAACAACATTTACGTATTTTTCATTTAGATAGTGCGATTGATTATCGGCGTCAACATTTAATCAACGAAGTAAATGAGTTAGTTTGCGTAATAAGTCCTGTACAAGTACAAGCTTTATTCGATAGATTAAGCAAAAATCAAAAGGTTTCTTATCAAGCATTGACCATTAATGGCCGCAAGATTTCACATTTAGGCTGCACAGAACACATAGTATGGTTTGATTTTAGTTCAATTTGTTCGATACCACGCAGCCAATTAGATTATTTAGTTATTGCGCAGCGTTTTTCAACCATTTTAATCAGCGATGTCAAACCTATCGGCGAATATGAAGATAATCTAGCCAGATTATTTATTCATTTAATTGATATTCTTTATGATGCACACAAGCATGTTATTCTCACATCAACACAGCCTATCCAGGATATTTATCCTAAAGGTCGATTAAGTGTTGAGTATGAGCGTACTAAAAGCCGCTTAACGACTTTTAAAAAAAATGGCTAAGTCGTTAACGGTTTTAATAATGCAATACTCACAGCAATTGGATTTTGGACAAGTGCCGTGACCATTTAATCTACATCGACATAACATAAAATTGCGAGTTGAACGGCAACATAGACAAAAATTCAAGTGCGAAGAATATTAAAAAAGGCGCTAACAGCGCCTTTTTTTTTGTAAACAAATCTATACAGCCGCTTTAAGTTTTTTTAATGGTTTTATTTTTACCACTTTTCGTGCAGGTTTTGCTTTGAAAGTCGTGGCTTCACCTGTAAACGGATTGATACCTTTACGTGCTTTAGTCGCTGATTTTTTTACCACAGTAATTTTATACATGCCTGGGTGCGCAAAAGCACAGCCGGCTTTTACATGCGCATGCATAATCGCCTGTAAGGTTTCTAAAACCCCAGCAACTTGTTTCTTAGATAATTCTGTATTTTCTACTAAGCACTGAAGCAATTCAGTTTTAGTAAAAGACTTTTTCACCGCAGCTAGTTTTTTACTAGCCGATGTTACTTTAGTTTTTTTACGTGTTTTAGCGACTGGAGACTTTTTTTTAGCTAATTTTTTAGCCATGGTTCATATTCCTCTAAATTATATAAGGAGTAAACAGAAGGTTAGGATTCTATAAAATAGCATATTTCTAGTTTTTTGCTAGAGGTCCTTATAAATATTTTATGCTTATTTTCTATTTGTATACTCACAGCAATTAAGTTTTTGTCAAGGCGCCGCGAAAATAAAGCAACCGCAGTGTATTAATATACATGAGGATTGCGCATTGAGCGGTAACACAGACAAAAATTTAAGTGTGAAGAGTATAAGAAAGTGTCTTTATAAATGTTGTAAAATTTGCACGACTATTTCGATAAAAATTAATAAAATGATCACAAATTCTAGGATACTCGAATAACGATGTTGTAGCTGACTATTTAACATCTCTAAAATTTCATGCGCTACATCAAGTTTATGATTCAAAGCGGCTACTCTTTTTGGAATATCTAAAAACTTTTCAGTCATTTCATAATAAGATTCAAGATTCGAATAGCGCCAAAAGTACTCAGGAACATCTAAATATTCACTACTGAGATTAACCGAGCTTCGTGTCAAGAAAATCTCACCAATACGTTTAGAAATTTCCGAGCGAGATAGCGAAATTTTACCAAAGCGTGCTAATTCTCTAGGAAAATGACTATTCGCAAGCACGGTTTTATTCACCGATTCTTCATACGATTCTAGTTTTATCGATTGTGCTAAACCATAAGAAATAGCGAGCTTGATTTGCACATTATCTGATTCGTCACTTTCTAAAGTGATCACATCGACATTAAAACGTTGATGAGGAAAAAGCCGGGTTTCTTTGTCAAGATAATAAATGAAGCGATCCATCTCAATTTTTTCTAGAGGATCTATAGAAAAAGGTTTAATCTCATCGATTATTTTTTTCTCTTGTTGTTTACTGAGATTCCAGGTTACAAAACAACCATGATTAAAGAAAAAAAGATCGATAGGTTTATCTTGTTTAGTTACATAGAGTACATTCCGGAACAATTTAGCAATATAACGCTTAGTACGAAAAAATTCCGCAAGTAGACTTAATTTATAATTAGCTGCTGTACAAAAAGAAACGCAACGCATAAATGTTCACTGTCGTATAATAGATTTGCTACCCATGATCCATACTCTTCGCGGCATTTACCAAAAACCTAATTGCTGCGTGCATCAGAAAAATCAAGTCGATTTCTTGTTTTTTCGATGAGTATGTGACGCAATACGTCTAGATGTCCCAGGATACCCGACTACTTGCGGTATACCATTTTCTCGTAAACTAATACGCTCAACGGATTGCCACTGAATTCTAGCAGTTTTTGAAGTGTTTGCGTGAATAAATTTTTCCATGATTGAACGATTAAATAATGACTGTTTTTGCAATGGTACGTGTGCCTCTAAAAAAAGTCTATGTTTTTCCCAACCAAATTTATAGGGTAAATCAATGATAGTAACTTTTTCTTTACGCGTCACTTCTGCAAATAAACTTTCCATATCTTCTGGAAAAAGTCGAATACATCCTGCGCTACTTCGTCGTCCGACACCTTGCGAGTCATTCGTACCGTGAATTAAATAAGTGGCCTGTTTAAGCCGCATAGCATATCCGCCCAATGGATTATCAGGACCGGGTGGAACTTTTGCGGGTAAATGCACACCATCTTTCGCTCGATCTTTGCGGATTGACTCCGGTACTGTCCAGATGGGATTACGCATTTTTTCGGCAATCCATGAAGGCCCTAAAGGCGTATCCCACCCTTCTCGACCTATTCCTACAGGATAAGTTATCACGACATGGCGATGGGGTGGAAAATAATAAATTCGTAATTCAGCTAAATTAATCACTAAACCATGCCGTTTAGGTGGCAAAATAAATCGGCTAGGAATTACGATAATGCTTCCAGGTTGCGGGTGATCTGGATTTAACATTGGATTGGCTTCTACCAACTCAAAATAACCCATATCATAACGTCGACCAATTTTATTAAACGTATCACCGGGTAATGCTTGTGTCCATTGCACATGACCTACGATATCATCTCCGTGCGCAGGTAGCACAAACGTTAATGCAAAAGCGGATGGAACAACACTCCAATAGAAAAAAACCCCTATTGCCAAATATATTACTCGTTTTTTAAAACTTTCAATCATTGCAATAGAAAAGGATAGTATGGACATAATTACCAATAAAAAAACAACTTTTCTTAAAATTGGGTATTGTACATCGAATGCGTAATTACGCAACCGCAGTACCTTGCCAAGAACCTGCTTGTAAGTATACCTACATAAGTCATTTTTTTATCAGTAGTTTAGCGTAAGTCTGGAGATTTTATTCTATACTACTGCTATTTACTTTTACTAGGCTGAGATTATGCTCGCGATTAGCAGACAACGCCGACGGTTTTCATTACAAAAAATACAGCAATTTTTTCGAGTCGATAAACCTTTATTAATAGGTTTACTTAGTTTGGTCTGTATAGGTTTAATTATACTGTACAGTGCCAGCAATCAAAGTTTAGTCATCATTAGTAAACAAGCCTTGCGGATGTTGATCGCTTTTACGGTAATGTTAATGCTGGCGCAAATCTCACCTTCTGTTTATCGTGCCTGGGCGCCTTGGATATTTATTTTTAGTTTTTCTTTGCTCCTTGCGGTATTAATTTTAGGTGTTGTCGGTAAAGGGGCACAGCGCTGGTTAAATCTAGGACTGTTAAAATTTCAACCTTCCGAACTCATGAAATTATCAGTACCGATGATGTTAGCCTGGTATTTACATGATAAATCTTTACCCCCTTCCTTGTTCAATTTATTCATCGCACTGCTTATAGTCGCTGTTCCAACCTTATTAGTTATTAAACAACCTGACTTAGGGACAGCTTTATTAATTGTTGCTTCAGGTATAAGTGTTGTTTTACTCGCCGGTGTGAGTGGTCGCTGGGTATTGCTCGGTGGTTTATTAATGTTGATTATCGCCCCTGTGGGTTGGCATTTTATGCACGAATATCAGAAATTGCGGGTTCTGACCTTCTTAAATCCAGAAAGAGATCCACTGGGTGCCGGTTATCATATTATTCAATCCAAAATTGCTATTGGTGCGGGTGGATTTTTTGGTAAAGGTTGGTTGCATGGCACACAATCGCATTTACAATTTCTACCTGAACATACGACAGATTTTATCTTTGCAGTTTGCGGTGAAGAATTTGGTCTACTCGGCGGTATCGTGCTAGTGAGTCTTTATTTATGGATTGCTGCACGCGGGCTTTACATCAGTATGAAAGCACAAGACACCTTTTCGCGTTTACTGGGTGGAGGATTGAGTTTAAGTTTTTTTATCGCCGCTTTTGTGAACATCGGTATGGTCAGTGGGTTATTACCTGTAGTAGGCATACCATTACCCTTGATTAGTTATGGTGGAACATCATTAATTACTTTAATCGCAGGTTTTGGTATTCTAATGTCTATCCAAACACATAGAAAATTAGTCGGTAACTAAGGAAAGCAACATGATGAAGAACAAAACCTTTGCAGGTAGCTTATTCGCATTGCTGTTATTAATTACACTTTGCCTGACTTCTTGTACTGCCTATGCGGATAAACCCGAAGTACGTTTATTTATTGATAAGATGGTAGAAAAATATCATTTCGATCGTAAACAACTACAACAACTTTTTAATACGGTTAAATCCAACCGCTCAATTATGCGTTCTTTTACTACCGCTAAAGAACGTTTAACCTGGTCAGAATATCAGCCTATTTTTGTTACCACGAAAAGAGCGCAAATGGGCGTAAAATTTTGGGACGCACATGCTAAAACATTAGCTGAAGCTGAAAAACGCTATGGAGTTCCTGCTTCGATTATCGTTGCTATTTTAGGTGTTGAAACCCGCTATGGTGAAATTACCGGTAAATATCGTGTGATTGATTCTTTAAGCGCCTTAAGTTTCAATCATTCGCGACGATCAGATTTTTTTAAACACGAACTGGAAAATTTTTTGTTACTCAGCCAAGAAAATCCAGCAATAAATCCGAAAATCACAAAGGGTTCTTACGCGGGGGCTATTGGAAAAGTACAATTTATGCCTAGCAATTACCGTCATCTCTCGGTTGACGCAACGCATAAGGGCTATAGTGACCTGATTAATAATTCTGATGATGCTATTTTTAGTATTGCCAATTATTTAAAATACTTTGGCTGGAGCAAAAATCAATCTATCGCCGTCCCAGCACGTTTTTCATCACAAGCCCTGTTCAATCTGCCTAAATCACAAGAGAATTTCACCGTAAAAGATTTTGCAAAATATCACATTTATCCTAAAAAAAAGGTTGCTTCGCAACTAAAGACCTTCCTGATTGTTTTACCAATCCAGCATGGTAATGAATATTGGTTAGGATTTAATGACTTCCAAACTATTAAACACTATAATTCCAGTTCACTTTACGCAATGGCAGTTTTTCAATTAAGTGAATTAATCCAGCATCTCCACCAACAAGAGCATCAACCGCATGTCAATAAAAAATAATGCTGAGCAAGGAAGCTTATTTTTTAAAATTATTTCTGGATTTACTGTATATCTACTTACTTTAAGTCTAGGAGCCTGTTCCTCCACCTCTAGTAGAAGCAATTATCGTTATCGTCTGCAACAAGACAAAGCCCCCCATTTTAGAATTAACGCAAATCGAATTCATAATGCCGTACCTAGAGCAGAACCTTTAAGTAAACACGGCAATCCTAAATCGTATGTAGTTTTTGGGCGTCGCTACTATGTCATGAAAAGCGCTAGAGGCTATCATGCCCGAGGTGTTGCTTCCTGGTATGGTATGAAATTCCACGACTTTAAAACCTCAAATGGTGAAATTTATAACGTCGCTGGCATGACCGCAGCGCATAAAACACTGCCCTTACCTACCTATTTACAAGTAACTAATTTACGTAATGGAAAAAAAATTATCGTTAAAGTCAATGACCGTGGTCCTTTTGTTAATAATCGTCTCATTGATCTCTCTTATGCCGCTGCAAAAAAACTGGATATGACTGGTACGGGTACAGCACCGGTTTCAATTGTTGCAATTACCCCTGGCATCACTCGTTTAGCCGCCAATAATACCTCCATACGCAGAGAGAGTTATGACGGTTATCATCGTACCCAAAAAAAACACACCCCTTATATTCAATTGGGATTATTTAAACAACGTTCATCTGCACAAAAGCTTGCCTCTATGGTTAAGCAATGGACTCGTTCCGCAGTCAATGTAAAAACCACTTTAATACACAAAAGGTATTATTATCAGGTAGTCGTTGGACCTTTACCTAATAGCAAAAGTTCACAACAACTCACACATAGACTGCAATTGGCTGGATTGAATCATCGATGTGTGTATAAAAGCTAATTTTTATATGTCATTTAAAGAAATCTATCATTCTGTTTTTTTACTCAGTGGAATCATTCTACTGGGAGTAATTTTAATACTTAATTTTATTTATCCCCTGAGCTTGGGAAAAACTAATATCCTCTATAGTGACTTTGGAAAATTTTATCATTCTCAACAATTGTTTATTCAAGGAAAAAATATCTATACACCCATTTATTTTGTAAAAAATAAATTGCATACATCCACGCCTACTTCAAAAGCTAAACCAACACATTCCAAAGTCTTTATATTAAGTGGAAATTTAAATCCACCTTTTTTTACGCTGATTAGCTTTCCCTTGGCCTACCTAAGTTATCCCCATGCATTATTATTGTGGACCTTACTTTCGATATTCGCCGGAACACTAGGAATTTTATTATTACAACAAAAACTGGACAGGGAGACTTTTTCGGTATCTTGTGCACTGTTGTTGTTAATCGCCTTGTTCAGCTATTTTCCTAGCTTTGTAAACTTACAATTTGGACAAGTAAGTTTATTATTACTTCCTTTATTGGTCTGGGGATGGCGTGCTGCACGTCAGAAAAAAACCATTAGCGCTGCAATTTTTTTAGCGTTAGCAAGCAGTTTAAAACCCTTTATCGGTTTATTTTTATTTTATTTTCTTATGCGCAAAGAATGGCAAGGTTTATGCGCATTTTTACTAACACTGTTCAGTTGTGCCTTGATCGCAGCACTATTTTTGGGTTTTGATAGTTATGCGGCTTATTATCATGTATGTCAACAGATAAAATGGGCTGCTTCAAGTTGGAATGTCTCGATTTACGGTTTTTTATTACGTCTATTTGGCGGCATTGAAAGTAATGTGGCTTTGCTACCCGTTCCTGGACTCATTACCTATCTTTATCCATTACTAGCAGGAATTTTTTTTCTTGCTATTATACAATTTTTGCGACCTGCGCCCGATATGCCAGCGCAACGAAAAGTAGATCTTGATTTCTCTGTTATCATCACCGCTATGCTATTATTATCTCCTTTAGGCTGGCTGTATTATTTTCCTTTATTGAGTATTCCGATATTAATTTTATGGCAATGGTCAAAAACAGGGATTTATCCTATCGCTTTGCCGATAATGTTAATGAGCTGCATTTTTTTTAGTAATATTCCCATCAGTTTATTAAGTAGCGAACAGATTCAGACCGCCAATGTTTTGCATGTATTTTTTGGTTCCTCACTTTATTTTTTAGTTCTAATTGGTTTAACTAGCTTACTATTTTGGTTGCGCTATCGCGTAGTAGGCGATACGCACAAAACTTTCAGTGCGAAAAGTAGTTACTCGCAGCAATTGGATTTTTGTCAAGGCGGCATGAAAATGAGCAACCGGAGTGTATTCAATATACATGAGGATCGCGAATTGAGCGGCAACATAGACAAAAATTCCAGTGCTAAGAGTATACATTTTGAAAAAATACCCTCAGGCCTGTTATTATTAATCGGCATAGTGGTTTTTTTACCCTCTTACCATGGAATTGGCAAAGGCACTGTTGACTGGCTATTACACAGTACGCATTATAGTCAGCAATACTCACTTGTTGCTCATTATCAGGAATAAACTATGTTGATCTACCCTACGATGAACCCGATTGCATTTAACCTAGGACCACTTAAGGTTCATTGGTATGGCCTTATGTATGCAGTTGGATTTATAGGTGCATGGCTACTGGCTATTTATCGCGCAAAAAAGCCAAATAGCGGTTGGACTACCGATGAAATTAGCGATCTGCTTTTTTATACAGCACTCGGTGTTATCTTAGGCGGACGTGTTGGTTATATGTTGTTTTATGATTTAGGTAACTTCTTAAGTCATCCATGGATTATTTTTCAGGTGTGGCAGGGCGGAATGTCCTTCCATGGCGGTCTTTTAGGTGTTTTAGTCGCATTATATTTATATAGTCGAAAAACTGGGAAACACTTTTTTGATATTACTGATTTTGCTGCCCCTCTCGTGCCGATAGGTTTAGCAACGGGTCGGATTGGTAATTTTATTAATGGCGAATTATGGGGGCGTATCACTGATGTACCTTGGGCCATGGTGTTTCCACATGCCGGAGGATTACCTAGACATCCGTCGCAACTTTATGAATTCTTTTTTGAGGGAGTTGTGTTATTCACTATCCTCTGGATTTATTCTAGCAAAAAAAGACCACGCATGGCCGTTTCAGCGTGGTTTGCCATTTTATATGGTATTTTCCGTTTTGGACTCGAATTTTTCCGCCAACCCGATGCACAATTAGGTTTTATTGCGTGGAATTGGTTAACAATGGGCCAACTACTTTCTATTCCAATGATCCTGTTTGGGGTATTTCTACTTTACAAAGTCAGTAACAACAACACTGCTCATTAATTAATAGCGTGCATTATAGCACGCTCATCATTTAAGATTAAATCCATTCAACTTAGCTAAAAACTAATAAAATTCTTTTCATTTCTATTTTTTTAAAAATATAATGTGCCAGTTTTGTATTACATTATTACTTACTTAAAAAAATAAAAAATGTTGCCTATTAACCAAAATAAATCTATTGGTTTTTTCGAGAATGACTATAAGAGAAAATTTATAACTTCCCATTCTGCAGTAAAAAAACCTGTTAATCTTTCTCAACTTGCGCTAGCCTTGCCTTTATTCAATCATCAAAACATTGCACATGGGTTGCTAAGCTTGGCTAAATGGCCTTATCTGAAGAATAATGTCACTCATAATTCATATACACAGGCTGTTAATAAGCTAGTTTTGCTTATTCCTACTCACATAACATCCTTCACTGCTAGAGATACTGCTCATCTAGTTTATGCATTCGGTAAATGGCCAGAGCAAATTCATCAAGTGCATTTTAAAAAAGCCATTGACGATTTGATTGTGCATACGGCTGAGATCACTAGCCAATTTAATCCACAAGATATTTGCAATATACTGAATGTACTCAGTAAATGGCAAGAACGTACGCTTGAAGCGCATTTTCAAAAAGCCATACAAGGTTTATTTCAGCAAATTCCTATACAAGCTGCTAATTTCAATCCACAAAACATCGCTATTTCATTAAATGCAATCAGCAAATTATTCATAACGCAAACACTGCTTGCCCCAAAAATTATACATGCTTTAGTTTGCCAAATATCTAAGAGAAATATTGATTTTACTTTACAAGGAATTGCGATTATTGCATTAGCTTTATGTTGCTTTAACTTCTTCTATTCAGAAAATAATTTATTTAAAACAAATAGAACCGTAATTGAGAATTTAATTCAAAAGCAAGAAACAATTATTTTACATAAACTTGATTTGCTCTCTGCTCGGCAGCTTTTTCAAGTTCATCTCTACGAGAAAGATATTTTTTCTGAAAATTTGCGGTTAGCAATTTATAGTTTCATTCCTGAATTCAAAAAACAGCGATTAAATACTTCCAAATTACAAAAAGATATATTCAATACATTGCGAGCTTGCTTTAAATACATCCCGTTCCAAGAGGAATATTTTATAGAATACACGTATGTCGATATTGTTTGGCCAGCTAGAAAATTAATTATACAAGTTAATGGTCCTTGTCATTATGTGGGAAAAACATTAAATGTATCGAGTCAATTTAATAGTTATTTATTCGAAAAGTTGGGATGGACAGTATTGAATTTACCCTATTATGAATGGAATGAACTTTTAAATAAGCAAACAAAAAAAACATATCTTGAACAGAAATTAAAAAATTTTTTATTTTTTCCTACTCTTCAGAATAACGTTAAAAAGCCAAGTAAAAATATCTTCAAGCAGCTTAATTTAACTGGTAAAAAGCAGTACTGCAAAAAAAATTCTGAAGCTACAGTTACCCAACAAAAAACGAATTTAAAAATTTTAACATTCAATTCGTTTCAAATAATTGCTCCTAAACAAAAAGTATCAACTACTTATCACTCCCAAAAAATGGCTACCAATAAAAAAAAAAATATTATGGAAAATACCCACGCTAAGCAATCGTTATCTCAAGAAATGATATGGCAACAAGCAACACAGGACTTAGTTCCCATCCGATCCGATGAATTAGAACAAGCACATACTATTTTTAAAAATATCTTTAACGCTATTAATCCACAAAACACCCATTTATTTATGCATGTTGTTAAAGATAAACTGCAACAAGCAACTTATCGAAAAAATATTGAATTATTTTCTCTAAAAACTTTCCTCGCATTTATCCATCAAAAGTCGTGTTTGTATGGTGTGCGCCTGAATAGCAACACACATCCTCAACAAGCCTTCGAGGAAAATAATTTAAAAAAATATTTTTTGCTTAAGAGCCGTTGAGTAATCCGACCAGGAGGAGCTAATTGTTGGCTTTCTAGACTTTAGGCAAAAATCTAGCCAAAATAGTAATAATCTTTTATTAACCTGTAAATTTTTTATGTCATGTGTGTAGCTCAATATTGCAAGACTTTTTTTTCAGAAAGCAAGGTTCTCTTGGTTTTAGCCATCCCGCTGATTATGAGCGGTATTATTGAAACCTCTGTGGGGTTTTTTTCAAATATATTTCTTGCTCATCTCGGTGCGACGAGTCTAGCTGCTGGAGCCTTAGTGAACTGGGTATTCATCACATTAATGGTGATTATTTGGGGAACACTTTCGTCGATAACCACACTCGTCGCTCGATATTATGGTGCAAAAAAAAATGACGAGATTTCCTATGTATTCTATGCCGGGCTATTATTGGCTATCGTTTTAATGCTGCCAGCCATGCTATTGTTATGGAATCTTTCATCAATTTTTTTATTTTTTGGACAAGCACCTGCGACGGTTAAATTAGCCCAATTCTATCTTCACGGACTTACTTGGGCGATTATTCCTGATTTTATTATTACCGTATTATTACAATTTGTTGCCGGCTTAGGCCGAACTAGAACCAATTTAACCTTTAGTTTACTATTTGTCCCTCTCAGTATCTTTTTCAACTATAGTTTAATGTTTGGAAAATTCGGTTTTCCTAATTTAGGTATTGCCGGAATTGGTTGGGGCGCTGCAATGACTTTTTGGATTATCACCTTAGGGTTTAGTATTTACTTTTGCTTGAATAAAAGTTACCGCATTTATTTTAAGTTTCCTCACTGGAAAAAAATAACGCCGCAATTATATGAAATTTTTCAAGTCGGTTTACCTTTGGGTTTAACCTATTGCTTCGAAGTAGGTTTCTTTTTAGCCATGAGTATACTAATGGGCCGGATTAGTGCAGATACATTGAGTGCCAATCAGATTGCTTTACAATTTTTTTGGCTATTTTCCATTGTGACGTTTGCTCTAGCTCAGGGCATTACCATTCGCGTAGGACATAGTGTCGGTGAGAGTAATAAAAAAGCGGTAAACAACGCAACTATTGTGGGCATATTTTATGCGAGTACTTTCATGCTCTTAGTCGCTTTAATTTATTGGATTTTTCCACAAAAACTGATTGCTATCGACTTTAATCTGCATGATCCTAAAAATGCTACTATTGTGCGTTTAGCAAAAGAATTTTTAGCGCTTGCGGCCTTAGTACAGCTCTTTGAAGCACCTCGCTTTGCTTTATTTGGCGCGCTACGTGGTTTGAAAGATACGCGATTTACATTGTTTAGTTCTGTTTTAATATTTTGGATCATTGCTTTACCCATAGGCGCTAGCGCGTTATCGTATGGTTTTGCTGGCTATGGGATTTGGTGGGCTACGATTCTAGCTGAAATCATCGGTATATTTTTATTGGTATGGCAATATCGCCGTAAAGTAAAAGAATATCTCTTTTAAGCTATCTGCTGCAAAATTTAGGTACGAAAAGTAGTTACTCATAGCAATGGGATTTTTGGCAGACGCTACGAAAACGAGCAACCGGAATGTATTCAAGATACATGAGGATTGCGATCTGCGCGATACACAGACAATGTCAAGTGCGAAGGGTAACATTAAAAAAGTAGGTTTTAATATGTCTAAACTTAATCCTCGTCCCATCCTATTGCTTATATTAGATGGATGGGGTTATAGAAAAGAAAAAGGGCATAACGCCATCGCAATGGCCAATACGCCGCATTGGGATTACTTACTGCAAACCTATCCACACACACTACTGGATGCATCTGGTTTAGCCGTAGGATTACCTGCGGGTCAAATGGGTAACTCAGAAGTCGGTCATCTCACCATGGGTGCCGGCCGAGTACTTTATCAAGATTTAAGCCGTATTAATAAAGACATAGAAACTGGAGAATTTTTTAACAACCCTTGTTTGCTAACAGGATTTAAAAAAATCAAAGCCAGTCAAAAATCAGTACATATTTTAGGACTTTTATCGCCAGGCGGTATCCATAGTCATGAACAACATTGGTATGCCTTACTTGAATTAGCCGCGCAACAAGGAATTCAACAGTGTTACTTACATCCTTTTCTCGATGGCCGTGATACATCACCAAAAAGTGCGGCCAACTATTTAGAAAATCTCGAAAAAAAATGTAAAGAATTGGGTCTTGGCAAAATTGTCAGCCTTATCGGTCGTTATTATGCAATGGATAGAGACAACCGTTGGGAGCGTACGCAACTAGCGTATGATTGTTTAAGCTTAGGCGAAGCACGCTATACTGCCGATACTGCTTTACAGGCTTTGCAATTGGCTTACTCACGTGGAGAAAGTGATGAATTTGTTTCGCCCACTACAATTCACGATGAAAATAAACCGCCAGTGAAAATTAAAAAGGGTGATCTTGTTATCTTTATGAATTTCCGCGCTGATCGTGCACGTCAACTGAGTCATGCTTTTCTCGACAAACAATTCTCAGGTTTTATTCGACAAACACAACCACATCTAGCAGGATTTATCTCTTTAACTGAATACGCTAGCGACATCCCCAGTCAAATTGCTTTTCCTCAACAATCCTTACGTAATGGCTTAGGTGAATATCTTGCTCAACATCATTTGACCCAATTACGTATTGCAGAAACTGAAAAATACGCACATGTCACCTTCTTTTTTAATGGTGGCCATGAAATTCCTGCAGCAAATGAAACGCGTGTTTTAATCCCTTCAAAGAAAGTGAGTACCTATGATCTTACTCCGACAATGAGTGCTATCGAAATTACTCAACATTTGTTACAGGACATTAAAGAAAAAAAATATGATGTCATCATTTGTAACTTTGCCAACCCCGATATGCTAGGACATACTGGAAATTTAGCAGCCACTCTACAAGGAATTAGCTGCATTGACGATTGTATTGGCAAGCTTATTGCTTGTTTACAAGAATATGGTGGTGAAGCTATCATTACTGCCGATCATGGTAATGCTGAATGTATGTTTGATGAAAAAACACAACAAGCACATACTGCTCACACCAATGAACCTGTACCCTTTGTTTATATCGGTCGACCGGCGAAAATAAATCCAGTCAAACAGGCAAGTTTAGCTGATATCGCCCCTACTCTTTTAAGTTTATTAAATTTACCTAAACCGAAAGAAATGACCGGTCAAAACTTACTTACACTGAAATAATTTTAGCATTTCGTTCTTTTTTTCAAATAATTCTTCGTCAAATAAAATTGCCTATCTTGTAATTGATTAAAAATTAAGGAAAGACTATAAATAAAGAACAAGCTGAGTTAGCTTGAATAAGGAGACTTTGTGAAAAACACATCGATTAAATGGATTGTTATTATCTCTTTGCTTTTTACAAGCAACGCCTTTGCAAATGCCAATGGCTGTGGTTGTTGCTTAAAACCCATTTCGCCGACTAAAGGCGTCTGGTATGCCGACTTAGCAGCAGGCTGGGTATTTAACTACCATGCCGATCAATATACCGTTTCTCAACAAAGCTTTTTTCCAGATGTTTACTTTAGTGACAACAATCAAAATAGTGAAGTACTGGCTTTATCGGGAGGTTATAGTTGGCATCGAGACGACGTATGGCTACCTATTTTAAGCTTAGGTCTAGAATATAGTTATTATTTTCCTATCAAGTCAACAGGTTTCATCCAAAAATTTTTTAGCCCTAACCTTACCGATTATACCTATGAATTTAAAACCCATTTTCAACAACTTAATTTACTAGCCAAAGCTAATATTTATCGTTGGTCGAGCGGTCTTTCTCCCTATCTTTTAGGCGGGATTGGCAACAGTTGGAATACACTGAACTCTTATACTGAAATGGCTTTACCCGGTATTACCCCGCGTATCCCACCAGGATTTAGTAAAGGAACTACGAGTAACTTCGTTTATATCCTTGGATTCGGTATGGACTATGACATCAACAAAAATTTTCAGATAGGTTTAGGATATCGGTATGACGTTTTAGGAAAAGCACATAGTGGCAATGGGGTTTCCACTTTTGCCAATGTCGATTTAAAAGGCCGATCCAACCTAAGTACTTTACTACTTAATCTGCGATATTACTTTGCTTAGTCGGCGCAACCGGTTTAAATAAGTGGGCCGCTTACCCTAATTGATAATTATTCAATCAATGCGGTAGTCCCGGGGCCGTTGTGTGTTAGTAAAATTATTTAAATATACTCTAGGTAATATTTCTAAAGTTGCTAAAAAATTTTCTTGAAGCAAATAAACTCTACTGCTTGGTAAAAAATCTATTGCTACAGCCAATCTGATGATATGGCATCACAAATTATTACAATATAATTTTTCCCTGTAAATAAAATTGCCTATCTTGTAATTGATAAAAAATTAAGGAAAGAATATAAATTAAAAACAGGTAAAGTTAGCTCGAATAAAAAGCTTCTGTGAAAAAACATCGATAAAATAGATTGTCATTACTCTTTGATTCACTTTTGCCACTATCAATTTAAAAGACCGATCCAGTCTAAATGCTTTTTACTTAACCTTCGTATTACTTTGCTTAAATTTATTTTTATTATAATAAGGAAATTCTATGAACAATAAAACCCGTACCATTGACCCCATCGGCTGGAGTCTTCAGGATCCTTTCCCTGAAACTGTCACCATCGGGACAGATTACGAAGCAGTTTATCAGCTCGTAAGCAACCTGCCTGCTCCTATGCCGCTTCCTTTAACGGTTACCTATACCGGTGGAAGTGATTTCACCGTTGAGGACCAATGCTCCGGTCTCTTTCTTGTACCAGGGCAAACTTGTAACGTTACCGTTCGTTTTAGTCCTTCCACTACAGGCGTACAGCAATTTCAACTGACATTACATTACTTTAATGATGTCGTGCCGTTACCCGTACAAACCATGACTGCAGGAGGAAGTACTAATTTAATTGTAGGCAGTGTCACTCAAGCGTTACCTGCAACAACAGTCGTTGAATCTATCTATCCCGTCATTTTCACCTTTCAAAATGTGAGCGGAAGTGCAGCAACCAATCTTGATCTACAACGCAATTATCCCGCTGACTTCACTGAAGAAAATAATACTTGTTCAACGACTTTAGCTGCTGGAGCAAGTTGTATCGTTCAAGGAAGTTTGATTCCTTCTGCCCCAGGCAATTATGAAGTTGCTGCAGATTTATATTATGCCGAGAGTGTAACACCCGCCTCGGTATCGACCAGTACTGACGCCATCGAGATTATAGTTACCGGTGCAGTCACCACACCTTTGCCAGATCCCACTGTTGTCGGCGATAGCTTCCCAGTCGTATTTACCTATACCAATAACAGTGCTTTGCCCGCGACCAGTCTCAATATCACTACGAACTATCCGCCAGGATTTACTCAGCAATCCGATAACTGCACCGGCACGCTCAACGCCCACTCCAGTTGTACCGTACAAGGAACGTTCACACCTGCCACGGCCGGTGTTTTTAACGTGGCTGTTTCATTGGCTTATGCTGAAAACATTAATCCTGTGCCACTCTCCACGAGTACTACGGCAGATGTCGGTGCCTTAGGTATTGTCGGGGATGTCACCACGCCTTTACCCGCAACAACTTCCATCGACGTCAGTTATCCCGTGGTGTTTACCTATACCAATGAAGGATCAGTCACCGCAACAGGCCTCAATATAACAAGCAACTATCCGCCGGAATTTACTCAGCAATCCAACTCCTGCTCCGGTAGCTTACCCGTTGGTGCGGCTTGTACGGTAACAGGAACTTTGCTTCCTACTACTGCAGGCAACTACACGATCGATGTTTCCTTAGCGTATGCCCAAAGTGTAAATCCAGTTCCATTATCTACCAGCACCTCGGCGATTGTGGTAAATATTACAGGTGATGTCAGCACACCTTTACCCTCTACCACGGCCCTCAACACCAGTTATCCGGTGGTATTTAATTATACTAACAACAGCTCAATAACAGCGACTGGCTTGGTATTGACGCCTAACTATCCAGCTGGCTTTACTGAAAATACCAATACTTGCGCATCAGGAACACTGGCTGCCGGTCAAACCTGTAGCATACAAGGAAGTTTTATACCTGCCAGCTCAGGCACACAGACCGTTGCCACTTCTTTGACCTATGCAGGCGCCCCTGCGGCCATCCCACTTACTACCAGTACGAACACGCTTGCATTCGTTCTCACTGGAGAGGTCAGCACACCTTTACCAGGGGCGCTGCAACTAGAGAACGAGTATCCCGTGGTATTTACCTACACCAATGCTAGTCCGTTACCTGCGACTAACTTGGTTTTTACACCAAATTATCCAACTGACTTTATGCCAGAAACGAATACTTGCACGAGTACATTAGCCAGCAATAGCTCCTGTGCTGTCTCTGGAACACTGATCCCCAGCAACAACACCCCTCCTGGGCCCGTGACCGTAGGACTTAATCTAACTTATTCTGAAGGAGCAGCGATCAATTTAACGACTTCATCAACAATACAAAGTTCTGTTATTCTTACTGGTACTGTCGTTCAATCTTTACCTCCTACAAAAACCGCATCTGCAACACCATTACCTGTCGTCTTTCAATATACCAATGATGGCAATACCCCCGCTACCGGATTGAATCTAACTACTAATTATCCTCCTGAATTTACTCAAGATTCTAATACCTGCACAGGGACACTAGGGGTCGACGCAAGTTGTCAGATCACAGGGAATTTAAATATTAGTGCAACCGGTAATTATTCAGTTAGTGTGACCTTAGACACCGCCGAAACCTTACCGGTAATACTGACAACACAAACCACGATAATAGCTGCAGAAGTGGTTGGATCGATAGAACAGGGCTTACCTAGCAGTAGCGTCGTTAATACTGACTATCAGGTTACGTTTCTGTTTACTAATGAAGGCGCTGTTGATGCAACAGCAGTTAATATAGTCACTAATTACCCGTCTGATTTTCAGCCAACTTCAAATACGTGTGGTTCAATATTAGCCGCTGGTGCCAGCTGCAGAATACAAGGGACACTTACACCCACCAGCGAGGGAACGCAAACGGTAGGAGTAACCTTTAACTATGCTGAGGGTAGTAGTATTCCTTTATCGACCTCAACTACGGTGGGCGCACTGATATTACAAGGTATCGTGCAACAAGGTTTTCCCGATGTAACCTCTCCTAACATCTCTTATCCATTAATATTTAGATATGACAATAATAATCCTGCAGATGCCACGGGTTTGAATCTCAGTGGCACGGTACCTCCAGGTTTGGACATTACCTCCAACACCTGCATGGGAACGCTCGCTGCGAATAGCAGTTGTACCATACAAGCAAGTTTTACGCCCACAACTGCTGGTAGTTATACCGCAGGTGTGACCTTATCCTATGACCAAGGCGCACCCATTTCTTTAAATACCTATACAGTAACTGCCGATACCGGTAATACCTTATTAATTGCTGTGGGAGATACGGGTTTTTGCCGAACCTCACCAAATTGGAGTACTTGGACGAGTAGACCTACTTCCAGCAATGTAACTCAAACCGGGATAACCTTTAGCCCACAATTACAACTTTTTGCTATAGTAGGCAACCAAGGATCCAATGGAATTGTTCGAACGACAAGCAATGGCATCAATTATACTAACAACCTCTGGGCACCAACCTTTTTACCACAATATGTAACCTGGAGTTCTGACCTGTCGCAATTTTTAGCCGTTGGAGCCAATGGTGGAATAGCCACCAGTACAAATGGCATCAATTATGTTACTCAAACATCAGGAGTGGGTATTACTTTAAGAGGGGCTATTTGGAATTCACAATTTCAAGAATATGTCGTTGTAGGAAACAACGGGACTATCTTAACCAGCACTAATGGTATCGATTGGGATCAAGAAACAAGTGGCACGACAGATAATCTCATTTCGGTAACATGGAGTCCACAATTGGGAATTTATGTTATCGCAACCCTTAATGCTAACGATGCCATACTGAATAGCAATGATGGTAGTACTTGGACGAGTCCCGGTATCTCATTTACTCTTTTTGCACCAAGAAGTGTTACCTGGTCGCCTATCGCCAATAGATTTCTAATCGTAGGAACCAGTGGTTGCACGGGTGCAAGTAGTAATGGTACAACCTGGACGACTCAACAAGCCTTATTGGGGAATAATATTAATGATGTCATTTGGTATAATCGTCAAGGCCGATTTTATGCTGTTGGTAATAGCACATGGGTTTACTATAGTACAACAGGTATAGGAGACATGCGTTCCAAAAGACTTGATCTTATTGGAGCTCCTAATATTTTAGCTATAGCCGCAGGCGCTTTTGTTCCTTAAATAGAAACACGTACGAGATAAAATGAATAATACCATATCGGTCATGTTAGTAACTAACATGACCTTTTTTTCCAATTCTCTTCAAAATTTGCTCACCTGGAAATAATTTCGCTTTTCTAGGAATTGTTATCACTTATATACGGGTCAATAAAGCAACAATTTTTAGGACCTTTCCTCGCAAATTCATCAAAGTGAATTACACTATAAATAGAGTAGCCAAAAAAATTGACCCTTTAGGTATGCACCCCGATTGATTTCCACAAGAGTAAATTTTGTACAAATACTAAATAAAAGGATAA
>Ga0075365_10000076_pt1 | contig 28607 bp, 27 predicted proteins | sample EndMetdeltDD1765_FD_71387 | JGI IMG/M metagenome (GOLD analysis project Ga0075365, IMG submission 71387) | Populus endosphere microbial communities from Tennessee, USA - Endosphere MetaG P. deltoides DD176-5 | ecosystem: Host-associated > Plants > Roots > Endosphere | place: USA: Tennessee... | reverse complement strand
CGATATGATTAAACTCGGTGCAAAAATCAAAGAAGTTCCAATCATTTTTTATGAAAGAAAAGAAGGGTCAAGCAAGATTACTAGCAAGGATATGTTTGATTCGTTATATGTTGTCCTGCGATTACGATTTGATGAATTAAAACGATTTATCAAATTCCTTTTTGTCGGTGGTACAGGATTTATCTTTCAGTTCATTGTCACTGCATTGTCTATTTCTGTTGGGGTAGAACAACACATTGCTGCGATGATTGCTGGAGAAGTCGCGATTCTTTCTAACTTTATTCTCAACAATATTTGGACATTTAAAGACACAGGAAAGGTAAAAGAGCATGGCAATTTTTTTATGCGGCTTATTAAATTTAATACCGCCTCGCTTGCGTCAATTGGTATTCAAGGGCTTTCTGTCTACTTGGCAGTACGTTTCTTGGGCGAGAATATGAAGATTCTTTCTTATACAATTCCAACTTCGTTAGTAATTCTTTTCCCAACAATTATTATTATCGTTATTCCACTCAATTATCTTATCTACAATAAATTCATTTGGAAGACCCAGTATTTAAAAAAGCACAAAGTAGCGGTATGAAAAAACATGCACCTCTTATTCTTCTGATTTTAATTCTCCTTTTGGCGGCATTTCTTCGACTTTATCGTATCTCAGATTACATGACATTTCTTGGAGATGAGGGAAGAGATGTGTTGGTTGCGAAGGAGATTTTGTCTGGCAACTTTACGCTTCTTGGTCCGCGGGCTTCTGCGGGAGATTTCTTTCTCGGGCCAGCTTATTACTACATGATTGCTCCTTGGTTATGGCTTTTTAACTATGATCCTGTTGGGCCTGCGGTGATGGTGGCGTTGTTTGGAGTAGCGACGGTAGGGTTAGTCTACTTTGTCGGCAAACGATGGTTTAACGTACAAGCAGGGCTCTTTGCGGCAGCACTCTATGCAGTATCACCACTGGTGATTACCTATTCTCATTCTTCATGGAATCCAAATGTCCTTCCGTTCTTCTCATTGCTGTTAATCTATTTTCTCTTTAAAGGCATTGCGACGGCGAATCCGTGGAAGTATTTTCTTTTTACAGGGTTTCTCTTAGGGATTGCGCTTCAACTGCATTATCTTGCCTTGTTCCTGATTCTTATTACCGTTCTCTACACCTTTTTTGCCGAATGGTTGCTCAATGAAAAGATTAAAATTTTTACTACACTCAAACATTATCTCTTACTCGCTCTTGGCTTTCTCATTGGGTTTGCTCCTTTCTTAGCATTTGAAGCACGGCATGGATTTCCCAATACCAAAACAATTTTCAGTTTCATTTTTGCCGACACGTTGCAGAAGACCTATGAATCAAATGCGAGTTTTCTCTCCATTATTTGGGATGTATTCTTCCGAGTATTTGCCCATCTCACTTTTGCTTTTCCTTCTCCCGAGAAATTTTCGCAGTATCCTGGGGGAATTTTACCTATCTGGGGAATCACTGCTTTTCTCTTTGCCGTAGCCGGTATTGTCTGGCTCTTCTTTTATAAAAATAAATTTGTTGTTCTGTTAGTATACCTGTGGCTATTCCTGGGGGTATTGCTGTTTGGCTTTTATAAAAAACCAATTCATGATTATTATTTTGCTTTTATGTTCCCCTTGCCGTTTCTTATTATGGGAAATCTTTTCTCACAGATTTATCAGCTCTATCAAGAAAAGAAGTGGCATGTGATAGGGATTGTGTTAAGTCTTATTATGTTCTTCAGTCTTTTCCTTTTCAATTTATCGCACATGCCATTTATTGATTTGCAGTATCCAAACAAACAAAAAGATCAGACCAAAAATATCGTTGAATTTGTTATCAAGCAAACAGGAGATAAGCCGTTTAATTTTGCCCTCCTCTCCAAGAGTAACTCTGATCATGGTTATCGATATTTCTTTGAGACATTGAAGCATAAGCCAGTGACGATCGAAAATGATACCGTTGATCCAAAGCGTAAGACCGTAACCGAGCAACTCTTTGTCGTTTGTGAAGATATAGCGTGTAAGCCTCTTGGCGATCCACTCTACGAAGTTGCAGGGTTTGGACAAGCTGGGATTATTAAACAGTGGGATGTTTCAGTCGTAAAAGTATACAAGCTGACACACTACACTGAGCGGAAAGCTACTCAGTAAATCTGAAAGAGGTAATCATCTTCTCAAAGAGTTTCTCATTTTCCTTCTCCACATCTTTGCTCCTCGTTGCAAAAACAATGTCATAAACAGTTTGCTGTTTCTTAATTAAGTAATGTGTTTGATATGAAATAAACGGATCATCTGTTGCCGTGTCAGTATACTTGACCGTATCAAATCCTTGAATACTCATGTTTGAAACTTTGGTAATGACGTCCTTTGTCTCTTGATCATAATACAGAAGCCCTGGTTTGCTGGCATAAATTTCTTGGAAGTTTGAGTCTGCAATTGGGTAGAGCGAGAGAGTAACTGATACCTCGCCTAAATCTGTTCGATTGGTATTACCCGCGAGTAATACTTGGTCGGTATCTTGCCCATAGACAGTCCAGGTTTTTGGATACTCGATTTGGTAATGATAGGCAGCGTTATTGTATGACGTCATATTTTGCACGATGATCGCTTCTTCATATTGCTGTTTAAATGTGTTGATAAGATTGGGATAGATTTGCATGATAAACCATGCAGAAAGGATATAACTGATCAGCCCAATACAAAAGAAAATACCAAAGGGCACTGGAGATGCTTTATGGATTGGAACAGCATTTTTGGTATTTAACTGTCTTCGTAATAAAAAGCTAAAGAAATAAACTGATTGACTGTAAACGAGGATAAGCAAGGCGAAACCTGCATCTGAGAATGAGATAAAGGAAAAGTAGACGAAAGGGAGATAGCAAAATGAAAAGGTGAGATAGTAAAGTAAAAATTTGAAGAGATGCCTTTTCAAGGCTTGTTTGCTGAGTAAAAAAGCTTGGGCGGGAGTATTCCTCTCTAACACAGTGAAGAAAAATGCTTGATAACTAGTGATCTGAAACAGAAATGTTACCACAAGAACAATCACGCCAAAGCAAATGACAATCAGCCAGTAAACAAATGAAGCTCTCCAATCAATAGTAAGCGCATCAAAGAATGTCCCCAATAAAAAGCCAAACATGAAAAAACAGATAAGGAAGGTAAGTGTGCAGAACACATGAAATAGTGAGAGTAACGACATTGAGAAAAATTGTTGCAGACAGGCTTGAAAGCTTTGAGAAAGGGTGATGTTTTCTTTATGTTCCTTCTTCTCAATGAAGAAGTAAATAACAGCCATTGAGAATGTCATGAAGATAAGTAACGGAAGCAAGGTGATAAAGAACAATAACGCGGACGTTTGTAGGAAGTGGAGCAAAATAAAGACTGAGGAAAATGACAAGACAAAGAGTAAGAGAAACAGATACAAATATCTACCAAATAAAACAAAAGCATCTGAAATCGCAAAAGGAGTGATTGAGCGAAGATATTGAAATGGTTTCGATTTATAAATAGTCAGCAGAATAAAGGAAATAGTCTTTGAAACGATCTTGAAAACAAATCGATACAGATTAAAGATATCGATAAAAACTTTCCCGGTCATAATTCGCAAATCAAAATAATCCGCCCACCGCGTCCATAGTCTCCGGATTGGCCCTTTATTATTCATATCGTATTTGATTCGTTCAACCATATACTCATTGTTTCATTAATGAAAAATGTCTGTCAAGGGAGAGCAGCCTGTAATACCAAAAAACCCCGCACGAAGCGGGGCTTTTTCTTTGTGTTCCTTGAAGGATTTCACAATTCTTCAAGGAGTAAGAGCTACTTTGATCCAATTTTGTACATTCCTGTTCCACAAACTGGACACTTTGCTTTAAGAGCTGGTTTACCATTTTTCATGGTTACTTTTTCTGGATCTTCGACATCTCTTTTTTGTCGACATTTAACACAATACATTGTTGCCATTAATAATCACCTCCTTCGCGTTCATAATTTTAAGAAACGCCTTTTGTCAGTATATGCAGCACAATTTCAAGGGCAATTATCGCGCCAGTAACAAGTACTGTTTTGAGAAGATCTTTTGAGAGATAGTGATAGTCACTGGTGATAATTGACGCATGGGAATTGTGAGAAACTACGGGAGAGACTGGTTTTTTAATCTCTTGTTTCGCAACAGAATAAGTCTGCATTTGTTCTTGTGGGATTGCTGCGGATTCTGTAGTTCGGCGAGAATCTGCGTGTATTTTCTGCTTGCGAGTCTTTTTCTTTTTAGGCATGAATGAGCCTAGATTACACTATTGACTTGCAAGCTGTCAAGAGGCTAATATGTGCATATGGCTTTTCAGATAACATTATTTCTCCTTATCATTGCGCTTGTTTGGCTTGGTGTTTTGACATATTTTTTTCAAAAGTTGCGAACTAATTATCTTGTCTTGATGGATGGGGTAAATAAACGGTCGCTTGATGATGTTATCAGCAGCATTATCAAAGAACACAATATTTCAAAACGAGAAATCGCTAAACTTATCGCGCGCTGTGATACAATTGAAAAGAACGAATTATTGCATATTCAAAAGATTGGATTGCTGCGTTTCAATCCCTTTAAAGACACCGGTGGCGATCAGAGTTTTATCTTATCGCTCATTGATGCACATGATACTGGCGTTGTGATAACCGCATTATATTCTCGCTCAGGAACCAGATGGTATGCGAAGAATGTGGTAAAAGGCAAAGGGATTGAACATAATCTCTCTGAAGAAGAACAAAAATCGTTAAAAGTTGCTAAACACGTTGATGCATGAATAAAAAAGTCACTGCCCTTTTGGCTATTATTCTCTACCTGGGAACTACCTTCCTCTCTTTCTCGTATTTTTCAAAACAATCTTCTGCTGCAAATCCCTCGTCTGATTCTAATAACCCTACAACCATGGGAAAGATTGATAACGACTATGAAGCACTCACCTTCGATGAAAACGCTCCAAAGACCGAACCATGCCCGCTCAATGGTGCTCTCTATTCCAAGGACCAACGCAAATGGTGGGAAACACATCGTCCACTTGGAGTGATGATTGAAAATCATCAAGAAGCTCGTCCTCAATCAGGAATTTCTTTTGCCGATGTCGTGTATGAAGCAGTTGCCGAAGGTGGGATAACGAGGACACTCAGCGTTTTCTACTGTCGTGATGCGGGCATTGTTGGCCCCGTTCGTTCTGCGAGAACTTATTTCCTCGATTACATTTCTGAATACGGTTCCTATCCGCTTTATACGCACGTAGGAGGCGCAAATAGTCCTGGTCCTGCGAATGCCTTAGGCCAGATTATTGATTATGGATGGAATCAATACAATGATCTTAGTCAATTCTCCATCGGTTTTCCCACATTCAAACGTGACGAGAGCAGACTTGGTCATGAAGTAGCAACCGAACATACGATGTATTCGGTAACAAGCAAACTGTGGGACATTGGCAAGAAGAGAGGATTGACGCAAGTTGATAAGACTGGCGCACAGTGGGATGAAGACTTCGTGCCGTATACGTTTAAAGAAGATGCTCCCGTCGATAAACGTCCTGCTGCGCAAACAATTCATGTAGATTTCTGGGACAATCCTGACTACGCCGTTGATTGGAAATATGACAAAGCAAAGAATATCTATCTTCGCAGTAATGGAGGAGAGCCACATATCGATCGTAATCCAAAAAAACAAATTACCGCCAAAAATATCGTTGTCCTCTTTATGAAAGAATCCCATGCGATGGATGGTTATGAAAATAACGCGCATATGTTGTATGGCAACAAAGGGACCGGTAAAGCAACCTTCTTTATGGACGGAAAAGAAATCACTGGCACCTGGGAAAAAGCGGATCGTGAAGGACGAACACAATTGTTTGATGATGCAGGTAAAGAAATAAAATTCAATCGGGGCGTAATCTGGTTTGAAATCCAACCAATCGGAGCGACCGTTACAGCTAAGTAACAATTAGCTTCATCTTGTATTTAAAAGACAACCTAGATAAAATGAATACAAATTTGCTATAATCTGCGAAGTCCCTACAGATATGTTATCAGACCTAATCACATCCAAAACTCGAGTCAAGCTTTTGACAGTGTTTCTTACCCAACCTCATGAGATGTATCACGTGCGTGAATGTGTCAGACGAACTGAGGAAGAGATTAATGCTGTCAGACGAGAGTTGTTGCTTCTTGAAAAAAAGGGAGTGCTCCATAAAGAGCCACGAGCAAACAGAGTGTATTATTTCCTCGCAAAAGATTATCCATTCTATTATGATCTCCTGAGAATTGGCGCAAAGACAATCGGGCTTGGGAAAACGATTCTTGAGAACAGAGCAAAATTGGGGAAGATCAAGTACGCGATGTTTTCTGGTAAATTCGTCAGACGGATCAAAGAAGTACCGGAAGATGTTGATTTGATGATTGTCGGGACAGTTGTGCTTCCAGAGCTTGCTATCTTAATTCGCAATGAAGAAATGCGGCTTGGTACTGAAATCAATTACACCGCGATGACTGAGGAAGAGTTTAAATTTAGAAAACAACGAACTGATCCCTTCTTAGTAACGATTCTCGGCGGATCTCGCCTGATGTTGATTGGTGATGAGGAGGGGCTCCTTTCATGAGACGTCCCAATTGGATGTTTGTTTTTATCGTTGTCTTAACGATCTTTTCTCTTGTTATCAATCTCTCTCAACCTTACGATATTAAAATCGGCTCCTTTCATCAAAAATTTGAAGGCATTAAACTTTCAGAGTCCCTAAAATCAATCGGTATTCAGCGAAATTTTGCACTTCGAGAAGGATTGGATTTAGAAGGGGGAACAAGCATTACCTTGCGAGCAGATATGAAGAGTATTCCTCAATCGCAACGAGACACGGCTTTAGATTCAGCAAAAGTGGTTATTGAAAAACGGGTCAATTTCTTCGGTGTTTCAGAACCAGTTGTACAAACTTCAAAAGTGAATAATGATTATCGAATCATTGCTGAAATTCCTGGCGTCACTGATGTGAATGAAGCGGTTCGTTTGATTGGTACCACAGCCAAACTGACCTTTTGGGAAGAAGGCGCAAGTAGTTCTGCTCAAGAAAAAGTTGATCCGCTAAAACTCGCGACATCGTCAGCACTTCCTCTGGGTATATTACAAATTCTTGGACCAAACGCAAAGAAATCAAGTCTTACGGGAACAGATTTAAAATCAGCAGTTGTTTCCTTTGATACCAATACCGGCAAACCACAAGTGCAACTCTCTTTTTCAGGAGACGGAGCGAAAAAGTTTGGTGATATTACCAAACGAAATATTGGAAAAGTCGTCGCGATTGCTCTTGATAATCAAGTCATCGAAGCACCTCGAGTTAACGAAGCGATTTATGGTGGTAATGCCGTGATTACTGGAGACTTCACGACGCAACAAGCAAAGACTTTACAGATTCAGCTAAATGCGGGTGCGCTTCCTGTTTCGTTATCCGTCTTGGAGCAACGCGCAATCGGAGCAACGCTTGGTGCAGAATCGGTTCAGAAGAGCTTGATTGCCGGTCTTCTTGGGTTTGCAGTGATTGTTGTCTTTATGATTATTTTGTACGGCAGATTGGGAATCATTGCCAGTGGCGCATTGGTTGTGTATGCGTTATTGCTCTTGGCATTATTCCGTTTAATTCCGGTTACCTTAACGCTTGCTGGTATTGCTGGACTTATTCTTTCAATCGGTATGGCAGTTGATGCCAACATTCTTATCTTTGAGCGAATGAAAGAAGAAGTTCGACGAGGACGCTCTCGTGATATGGCAATTAATCTCGGCTTTTCAAGAGCATGGTTGTCTATTCGTGATTCTAATGTTGCAAGTTTGATAACAAGTGCGATATTGTATTATTTCGGGACAGGTATGATCAGAGGATTTGCTCTGACACTTGCTCTTGGTGTCGTTGTCTCAATGTTCTCAGCGATTGTCGTTACGAGAACCTTTGTGCAACTCTTTTATAAAAAATAATTATGTTAAATATTATTGGTAAAAAAAATTGGTATTTCTTATTTTCATTCCTGATCATCATTCCAGGAGTTCTCTCACTCTTTTTGTGGGGGCTGCATCTCTCTATTGATTTTACTGGTGGTACGCGGATGACATTGGTTTTCCCAAAAACAGTTAACGAACAAACGGTAACTACGGTAAAAACAGTGCTTGCTGAGGAAAAAGTCGAAGACGTGACGATCCAACCTTTAGAAAAAAGCCTCATCATTCGCACCAAACCAATGACGGAGAAACAGGATACAGCGATGTTGAAAAAAGTAAAAGGCAAACTCGGCACTGTCAAACAAGAATCCTTTGAAACGATCGGACCGGTGATTGGAAATGAAATAACCGTGAATGCATTAAAGTCGATCGTTGTCGCATCAATTCTCATTGTCTTTTATATTGCCTGGTCATTCCGTTCTGTTCCGAAGCCATTGAGTAGTTGGAGGTTTGGTATTTGCGCGATTATTGCGCTTTTGCATGATGCCATTTTGTTACTTGGTGTCTTCTCACTGCTTGGTCATTTCTTCGGTATAGAAGCTGATAGTTTGTTTGTCACCGCTTTACTCACGGTGATTGGCTTTTCTGTGCATGACACGATTGTTGTGTTTGATCGTATCCGCGAAAATACCAGACGAATGATTGGCGTCCCATTTGCTCAGCTCGTTAATGATTCAATTTTGCAAACACTCGTGAGATCACTGAATACTTCTTTTACAGCCATTCTCGTTTTGACCACTCTCTTGATTTTTGGAGGAGAGACGATGCGATGGTTTGTCGTGGCATTGTTAATTGGTATCATCAGTGGAACCTATTCCTCTATCTTTAATGCCGCACCAATGCTTGTCGCTTGGCAAGAATTTGATAACAAAAGAAAAGCGAATAAAAAGTAAGTTTATAACGTGAGGAGATCAAGCGCTGCTGCTGCAGACCACGCTTGCTGACGACAACTCTGTTGCCCCCGAGCATTTTTATAAGGAATATACGTATCCTCTGTCTCTTTCAAATATAATTCAATCGGTGTTCCAAAGTATGCTAACGGTTTGAGTGTTGCGAATCGCAGCTTTTCTGCATGACTTTCATAGCCCCAGTTGAGTAATCCTTCATGACACAGTCCATTTAATTTGGGCCAAAAGCTTCCGTTGTGATAAGAATTTTCGTTTGGATTATAGATTGCCGCAGTTGAACTCATCGTCCGAATCCCAGCATGCGGATCAAACAGATCGGGCATAAATGATCGATTGACGAGATCCTCAATCAGACTATTATCAAGAATTGATTCAGGTTTTCCCTGATTGTGATGCGTTGCCCATAAGAGAATAAGTGGATTGCCGGTAACGGTTTGAATTTGGTTTTTGTATCCATCCAATGCTTGCGCTGGGAAAGAATAGTCTTCAGAGATAAAGTGGAAAACTTTATTAAAATTTGTCTTCATTTGTGCTGCGTGAGCCCGAAGGCTGTTGGCGAAGTTTTCTGTTTGGGCATAATTGTGGGTTTTATCTGCATAAAAATCAGCCCACAGTTGTAATGCGAGCCAAGCATATCCTTGTACTTCAACTGGAGCAATTGGGTATTCAGGGAAGTTGCCACCTGGTTGGATAAGGGATTCCCGTGAATCTGTCCAGGATTGGACAATTAACCCTCCATGTTTGCGATCTTTAGGTAATTCGTATTCAAGCAACGTATCTTTATCGCGATCTCCATAGGTAATAATCCAATTGAGTCCTGCTTCGACTGCTGGCAATGCTTTTAAGAGGAACGTATCATCTTTTGTTGCTTCCCAATATTTATAAATCGCAATAAGCCCCAACGGGGTAGAGTCAACGGAATCATAATTGCGTAAAATATTATCAGGATACAGATACCAAGGACGTGGGCGATTAATCAATCGTTCATATTTTTCGGTGCGATATTCGTGAATAAATTTCCCTGGTTCTTCACCACTTTCAATATTGGTCTCTTTCCCTTGCAGATCAATAAGGGTGAGGAGTGCTCGTTTGCAGATGAGGGGGAATAGTGATGTATCAATTTGCTGCGTTGTTTTATTATTTTCGTAAACCTTAATCAGTTTAAGAATCGTAATAAAACTGTCTCGACCGAAGATACAGCCAAAGGCTTCTTCTTTGCCGGAAGCGGTAATCCCATCTTCAGTTGCAAGTTCGAGAATTGATTGATAAAGAGTAGATCGTAATTCAGATAAATTCATTGGACAGTGTGATGATATGATACACTCTAACAAGATTAGATTGTTGTGTCAAGCTGAACCGTGTAGATAATTAATCAGTTCTCTTTCTTAAAAAGGGCTGCTGGAATTGGTATTTTGTAATGCCTTTATTGAAGAGTCGATACTTGCCGGCCAAAATTGCTTGGTAAATTAATTCGTAATTATCAACCATTTGCTCAACGCTAAATGTTAATGCATGACGGCGAGCTTCAGCTCGGTCAATTGTCTCTATCCGTTTCACGGCTGCCACCATTTCATCCACATTATTCACCACAAATCCTGTTTTTCCATCTTTAATTACTTCTGGAATTGCTCCTTTATTAAAGGCAACAACAGGTGTGCCACATGCCATTGCTTCAATGAGCGTTAATCCAAATGGTTCCGGCCATGAGACAGGATGTAAAAAGCATAAAGCATTACGATACAGTTCATTTCGTTCTTTTTCATCAACTTCACCAATCCAACGAATTTGATCTGATAAATGAGGTTTGATATATTCCTCAAAATATTCTCTTCCCGGTCCATCTTCTAATTTGGCGGCCATAATTAAGGGAAGGTTTAATCTTTTGGCGACTTCAATTGCATAGTGCGGACTTTTTTCTTTACAGAATCTTCCAACAAAAAGAAGATACCCCTTATTCGTTGCTGAGAATGGGTAGTGGTTCATTTCAAGACCATTATAAACAGTTGCGATATAGTTCAAGTCGGGTGCTGGACGTCGTTGCGAATTGGAGATGCTTACAAGATAGGGATTGTTAAGCGCTTCAAACAAAGCAATAGATTCTTCCGTAAAGGCAGTATGTAATGTCATCACAACAGGGGTTCTACTCGTATGTGCCGCAGCGGCTCCAAGCCAGGCGGTATGATCATGAATAATATCAAATTGATCTTGCATGGCGTAGGCATATCCGAGATGTTTGGTTGTCCAAATCGGGCGTTGTATGCTATTTTGGAGAGGGAAGGACTTTCGGAGTGCATGGGGATAGGTCGAGATAAGTTTGGCTGAAGTGATTGAATCTTCAGTTGCAAATAACGTGACATCATGACCTCTTGCCACGAGTTCTTCCGTTAACGTTGAGATAATTCGTTCGGTTCCACCATAATGTTCGGGTGGCGTTCGTTCGATAATTGGTGCTATTTGTGCAATTCTCATATGTTTTCTAAGTTACTCTAATCATTCTAGCTATTAATCTTGAGAAGAATGAAATGAGCAAGTAAGAGTTACGAAAGAAAAATCCTATGTTATAATACCCACAGAATATGGTAGAGACAGTATTAATCGTAGAAGATGATGCGGGGTTACAGAAATATTTAAGGGAATTGTTGTTAGATAATGGATATGCAGTACAAGCAGTATCCGATGGGATAGAAGCCCTAGAATATTTCAAGAAGAGTGAACCAGATATTGTGGTGTTAGATCTGGGATTACCAGTGATGGCAGGAGAAGCAGTCACACAGGAGATACGGAAGAAATATAAAGAGATACCAATCTTGATCCTCACAGCAAAAGACTCCATAACGGATAAAGTCCAAGGGTTGAACTTGGGAGCAGATGACTACATGACAAAACCCTTTGTGGCAGATGAGTTCTTGGCAAGGATAAAAGCAAGACTAAGGAAACAAAACAATACGGATGAGATCCTCAAGGTGGCAGACTTAACGTTGAATAGTAAGACGATGGAGGTAGCGAGAGGAGAGAAATCCATACAACTGACACCCCAAGAATTTAAATTACTTCAGTATCTCATGAGTAACAAGGGAAGAATCTTAACCCGAGAGATGATCTTAAGTAGGATTTGGTTATATTCAAGTGATGTGGAGACAAGAGTAGTTGATGTGTATATGGGGTATCTGAGGAAGAAGATTGATCAAGGATATCCAAAGAAGTTACTGCATTCTGTGAGAGGATTTGGATACGTGCTTAAAGACGAGTAGTGTTTACTCGAATAATTTTGTCATCCTCATTTTGCGGAATTCCGCGTCCATCTTTATTACTCGTCGTAATATAGAGCATTCCATCCGGTCCTAAGATAACTTCACGAATTCTTCCATATTGTGCGTTAAAGTGTTCTTTGAGGGTCGTCACCTGATTATTTTTGATAACCGCTTCATAGAGTGTTTGCCCACGAAGCCCACCAAAGAACAACGAATTTCCAACAAATGCTGCACCAGCGGGTGCCCATGTGGTAGATCCCGAATTTTTTCTTGCCGCGTCGATTCCCTCACCTTGCTGATCACCTTGCAGAATGGGCCATCCATAATTAGCACCTGAAAGGATTAAATTAAGCTCATCAAGACCAGATTGAATCCCGGAACGTCCATGCTCTGTTGCCCACAAATAACCGTCTTTATTCCATGCAAGCCCCTGCACATTACGATGTCCATATGAATAGACCAGATTATGAAATGGATTATCAGGCGCTGCTTTCCCCTCATCAGTCACTCGCAAAATCTTCCCCCCCAAAGTATTTTTATCTTGTGCCTGAGAAGGATCCTGAGCATCCCCTGTTCCGATGTACAATAATTTATCTAATCCAAATTTAATTCGACCGCCATTATGATTACCTGCACCAGGAATTTTATCAACGATTACTTTTTCATCAATCAATTTTTTATCATGATAGGTCATTCTCACTACCCTATTTATCGTATTATTCCCGGTACTATTATATGTATAGTAGAGATACACATAATGATTTTTAGCAAAATCCGGATGAGCAGCTATTCCTAACAGCCCTGATTCCTGTACTTCTTTCACATTGGAAAGCGTGAGGACTGGGGTTGGATCAAGCTTGTCATCGGCAATCAATCGCACATTCCCCATCCGTTCAGTCACCAACATCGTATGATCATCAATAAACGTTATTCCCCAAGGAGTGTCAAGGTTTGTTGCAACAACAGTCACCGCAGCAACATCGGGTGAAGGTTGTTGTTTGCTAACAAAAGGGACATTTGTTAATTGAGAGGGTAATTGTTTCTTTTCAGAGCGGAAGAAAAAGATTCCCGCAGCAAGTATGAGAAAGACTAATACAATAAGACTAAGTTTCTTCATTCCATGAGTATAATGCATTTTTGTAAGAAATAAATAATATTGACAAGCGCTTTTTTTTGTTTTATATTATCCCCATAGGGGGGATATATGACATACCAACCAAAAGATACAAAAGAACGGCATTTACATCGATTAAAAATCGCACGTGGTCATCTTGAAAAAGTAATTCAAATGGTAGAAGCGGATCAGTATTGTATTGATGTTCTTCACCAATCACATGCCGTACAAAAGGCATTGAAAGAAACAGATAATCTTATTCTTGAGCATCATTTACAGACCTGCGCCAGTGACGCAATCGAACAAGGGAAAAAGGAAGAAGCGATTGCTGAGATTATGCAAGTGTTTAGAAAAGCCTAATAAACAAACTCTATGAAACAAAAAGAACTTATTTATGGCATGCTCGGGCTCATCATTGGAGGATTGCTCACCTATCTAACACTTACGCAAACGATGAATACTGCCAATAATGAACACGTCATGCCTTCGGATAGTTCTCACACGATGCAAGGAATGACCGACGCTCTTAAAGAAAAACACGGTGATGCCTTCGATGAAACATTTCTTGAGACGATGATTGAGCATCATCAAGGTGCTATTGATATGGCAAAAGAGGTAAAAAAGAAAGCTGCTCATCAAGAACTCAAAACGATGGCTGATGCTATTATTACGGCGCAATCACAGGAGATAAAACAGATGGAAACATGGCAGAAAGAATGGGGATATCTGCATCAGCATTAATCGATGAAAAAAGTTACCTTACAACTAAAAGGAATGCATTGCACGAGTTGTGCATGGGATATAGATGGCAATCTGGAAGATATGGACGGCGTCAAAGAAGCCAAAACAAACTACGCCAAGCAGCAAACTGAAGTCACCTTTGATCCAAAAAAGATTACGCTTGAGAAAATGATTACGGTGATCAAAAACATTGATAACGCTTATGAGATTGAAGTCATGAACTAACTTTATGCAAACAGAAAAAAGCACACATACTCCACTTGCACGAAAACTCTTATACGTGGTCATTCCCCTCTTTCTTATCCTCGTTGGTTGGTTTGGACTTATGATCAAAGAAAAATATTTCCCACCAAAATCAATTCACTATCATGCCGGATTTATTGTCTTGAAAGATAATAAACTCGTCGACTTCAGCGATATAAAATACATGCATGCAAAACCATGCGGAGAAGGAGCTCATGAAGAAGTAACACCCGAAGAAGAACAAATCGAGAAAGCGCATTTGCATGACTACATCGGTGATGTGGTGCACGTCCATCGTGAACACGCGTTATGGAGAGATTTGTTTATCAATTTAAAATATCCGATTACGAACGCACAAGGGTATATCAATGGGGAAAAAGTTACAAATTTTCAAAAGCAAACGATTAAGCCATACGATAGCTTAGTTGTTTTCATCGGCAAGAATGACATTAAGAAACACCTCTCCAATGCAGTAACCAAAAAGCATATCGAAACTATTGAGAAAAAAAGTGATAATTGCGGATCATGAAAATAACCTATACCTGTCCAATGCATCCAGACGTACACCAAGAGAAATCAGGTCAGTGTCCTCAATGTGGAATGACGTTAATTAAAACCGACACACATCAGATGAATCCTCTTTCGGAAATGTCATTCTGGGAAAAATTCTCCATGGGAATGACGATGACGATGGGGATGGATCATACAGGCAAAACAGGACGAGAGATGGCCAAACTTATGGAAGAAGACATTCGCAATAAGTTTTTCTTTTCCTTGGTAGTAACCCTTCCTATCTTGGCGTATTCAATGGGAGAAATGCTTTTGGGTTGGCAGCTCCCCTCTCCTCTTCCAAAACCATGGCTTCTGTTTTTGCTCACCACTCCAGTCTTTTTTATCGGTGGATGGCTTTTTCTTTATTCTTCGTATTATGAACTTAAAACCAGGAAGTTGGGTATGTCGGTGCTTATCGCTGTTGGTATTACTGCTGCCTATGGGTTTAGTGTTTTGTTAACAATAATTGGTAGTAACGAAAGTTTCTATGAAGCTGCTGCTATGCTCATCACGTTTGTGCTGTTTGGACATTGGATGGAAATGAAAGCACGACGAGGAACAACAGACGCATTACAAGCTCTCTTTGATCTCGTCCCGCAACAATCCCGATTACTGAAGCATGGGAAAGAAATCCTTGTCGCAACAGCTGAGATAAAAATGGGTGATATTTTGGTGTTAAAGCCAGGCGATAAAGTCCCGGTTGATGGCATTATCATCAGCGGAGAAACATCATTGGATGAATCACTTATCACCGGTGAATCGATTCCAGTCACCAAACAAAAAGGCGATACTGTTATCGGCGGCTCAATTAATCAATCCGGATCGGTGAACTTTAAAGCAACAAAAATCGGTGAAGAAACAACACTTGGCCAAATCGCAAAGATGGTCGAGACTGCGCAAAATTCAAAGGCACCGGGACAACGACTTGCCGATAGATTCGCGAGTTATTTGGTTATTCTGGCTGTTGGCAGCGGTGTCGTAACGTTTGTTGTGTGGTTCTTCTTGCTTGGGCAACCGTTCCTCGTTGCGTTAACGTTTGCTATCTCGGCAATTGTAATCGCTTGCCCAGACGCTTTAGGACTCGCAACACCCACTGCCGTCGCAGTCGGAACTGGGCTTGGAGCCAAACATAATATCTTAATCAAAGATGCAATGACACTTGAGCAAGCATCGCAAATCACGGCAGTAGTCATGGATAAAACAGGGACAATGACTGAAGGCAAACCAATAATTACAGATGTCATCACGCTCCCTCAGGCAAAAATGAATTCGAATGAGATGCTCCGTTTGCTTGCGGCTGCTGAATCAAAATCTTCTCACCCACTCAGTCATGCGGTATTAAACAATCTTAAAGAGAAGCATCTTTCGCTTCCAACAAAGATCGATTCGTTTAAGAATCTTTCGGGGCAAGGGGTTGAAGCACGAGTAAATGATCAACAGATTCTGGTTGGAACACTCAAATTGATGCATGAGCGAAAAATTGATTACAGCTCATTACAAAAAGATATTAACCAGCTCCTCGATTCTGGTAAAACGCTGATGCTTATTGCCGTTGAGAAAAAGATTCTTGGAGTCATTGGAGCGATGGATCCCATCAAACCTACAGCAAAGCATACCATTGCACAATTGAAAAAATTGGGAGTGGAAGTCGCAATGATTACGGGAGACAATCAGAAAACTGCTGAAACAATTGGTAAAGAGATTGGGATTACTCGAATCTTTGCCGACGTACTCCCCGCAGAGAAAGCATCGTATGTTAAGAAACTGCAGCATGAAGGAAAAGTTGTCGCTATGGTAGGTGATGGTGTCAATGATGCACCTGCTCTTGCTCAAGCAGATATTGGGATCGCAATTGGCGCGGGAACGGATGTCGCAATTGAAACGGCAAAAATTGTCTTAATGAAATCTGATCCCGCAGATATTTTGCGAGCAATTCGTTTGAGTAAAGCAACGGTGAGAAAGATGAAACAAAATCTTTTTTGGGCATCAATTTATAACCTCTCAGCAATTCCTCTAGCCGCAGGTGTTCTCTATCCAACCTTTCATATCGCACTTCGGCCTGAAATTGCAGCGCTGTTAATGAGTATCTCGTCTATTATTGTGGCAACTAATGCAGTCCTTCTTAACCGCACCGAAAAAGATCTAGTAACTGTTTAATCATACCAGATTCCATAATTTGAGATTTTGTGTTATACTATTTATATAGTGAAACCAACTGCTCGAATCTGTACAATCTGCAAATCTCCGTTAGTCTTTGTTAAAGAAGAGACAACTACGCCTGAAGGTTCTCGTTTTGCTCAAACATATACCATCTACCGCTGTTCTAATGAGGCTTGCCAAGAAGAGAAAGATCGACAAGAAGTAAAACGAAAAGAATTACGGAAAGAAAAACTCGCAGCAGACGAGAAAAGAGCCGAAAGAATTGCAGAGAAAAGAAAAAAAACGCAGTTACACACGCAACCCAATTGACTATAGGATTAAAGTCTGTTATAATCCAATAACTTTCGTACTTCTGTTTACCGGTGACTTCTTACAAACCTCCTGTATCGACAGAGCTACTAGCAAAAACTTATGTATAAAAAGAATAATTATGGATCTCGAGACCGTAGTAACGGTGGTCCAAGAAGATTTAACGATCGTAATGAAAAACCACGATTTTCTTCTGGTGGAGCAAGACCACGAAGAATCATCAAAAAGCTTAATTCAGGCCTCTTTGTAAAAAAGGCAAGCGAGATAGTTAATGAAGAGCAAGTGGTTACGACTGTTTTCTCAGATTTTGCTCTTTCTGAAAAATTACAACGAAACATTGCTGATCATGGATATACTGCACCAACAAAAATCCAAGAGCAAACAATCCCTCATTTACTTGAAGGACGAGACGTTATCGGTATTGCAAATACAGGTACCGGAAAAACAGCAGCGTTCCTTATTCCTCTTATTAATAAAGCCTTTCTTAATCGAGAAGAACGAGTATTAATTGTGACACCAACAAGAGAATTAGCCATGCAAATCATGGATGAACTCAACTCATTCACGAAAGGAATGAATTTAGAAGCGGTCTTATGTATCGGTGGAGCAAGTATGGAACGACAAGAGAAAAAATTGCGCCACAACCCTCACTTTGTTATTGGTACCCCAGGACGATTGAAAGATTTACTGATGCGTCGCAAATTTAATCTGCAATTATTCCAAAATATCGTGCTTGATGAAGTAGATCGTATGGTTGATATTGGATTTATTCAAGACGTAAAGTATTTTGTTTCATTACTTCCTAAAAAACGTCACTCATTATTCTTCTCAGCAACGATTTCTCCAAAAGTAGATGAAATCTTGCAAACATTTGTCACCGATCCAGTAACTGTTTCGGTGAAGCAACAAGCAACGTCAGAAAACGTTGATCAAGATATTATTCGGATCGCAAGAAATGAAAACAAACAAGAAATTTTGCACAATCTGTTAATTAAAGAAGGTTTTGATAAAGTACTGATCTTTGGACGAACCAAATGGGGTATCGAAAAATTAAATACAACATTGCTCGAGCGAGGCTTTAAAGTAGCAGCAATTCACGGAAATAAAACCCAAGGACAACGACAACGAGCATTGACGCAGTTTAAACAAAACAATGTGAAGATATTACTCGCAACAGATGTCGCTTCTCGAGGATTGGATATTGAAAATGTCACTCATGTTATTAATTACGACGCTCCAGAATCCTACGATGACTATGTGCATCGAATAGGAAGAACCGGACGAGCCGGCAAAAAAGGAATCGCTCTTACCTTCGTAGAGTAAGCACTCTTTACAACGAGAATAACAATCTGTTATACCTTGTTAGAGATGCGATTTATTGATAAATACAGCACTGTTTATTTCCTCGTTTTTTTCTTATTGCTTGCTGGTTGGAGTACAGCACTCTTCTTAACTAATCAAAAAACTTCACAATGGAATTTTCTTTTTAATACAGCATACGCATTGTTGTACTTGTCTGGCGGGATAACCGCAATCATTGGAACCAAACTGCATGGCTTTCATAGTTCAGTCGGAAAAGAATTATTTTCTATTGCAATTGGGATGTGTGGCTTTGCGGTAGGTTTACTCATTTGGTCCTATTACAATATGGTCTTAAAAGTTGATATCCCCTATCCTTCTCTTGCTGACCTCTTTTTTGTTCTGTATATTCCATTCATTGCCTACGGCATTCTTAACTTGCTTCGCGAATTTGGTATGTTTTTCTCCAAACGAATCATTGGTGAATCAGTAGCCATTTTTCTTGTTTCTGGCGTGCTCATTTTCTTCTTTGGCAATCCACCTGATCTCTCTCCGACCCTTCCACTGGTCACCAAAGCATTCAATATTTTTTACCTGTTAGGAGATGCTTTTCTCATTACAATCGGGCTGATGCTTATTAGATTAACGCGAGGACATATACATAAAAGCTTTTTTTTCTTCATTGCTGCCCTCTTCGTTATGGCACTTGCTGATTTTGTGTTTGGGTATCGAACGGGAGCATTGACCTATTGGAACGGAGATATCTCTGATCTCTTGTTTGCACTTTCTGGTTGCCTCTTTAGTCTTGGTGTTGCGAAAATTGTGTCTGCTCAATTACATATCTCCCGAGGTCTTTCCGCAAATAAAGGGTCATGAGAACTTTTCCCGCATCTTCATAAATGGCTTCTCAATACTGCGATATAACAGATAAGAAACAGCAAACGTAGCAAACAATGAGATTACCATAATGAGATTGAGATCTACTTTATCAAGCAACGAACCTTTTATCCAATCGAAGATTGTTAAGTGAATCAGATAAACCGAATAAGAAAGAATACTGATCCAAGTAATCACACCTCGTAGTTTCCATATCTTTGGTATTATCTGATTGATGAGCGCATTGTTTTCTAAAAACGGAATCATGAGTGCAATAAAAAAGCTCAACACCGGGAAAGAAAGCACGCGTGCTCGAAACGAGGTATTGAGTATCCCCCACGAAGTATATTGAGAGAACCAATGCCCAAACATGGCGATAAAAAAGAACGGAATGATAATCAAGAACGGCATCTGGAGCTTTTTATACAAATTATGTTTGTGCATTTTAATTCCTGCCAAGAGCACACCCATCAACAATGAATCAAATCGCAAGAACGCATGCTTGCGGACCATATCAAACTCAGGATTGAAGAAATAAACATAACCCAAACGAAGAAGCGTAACAAAAACGATAAGACCAACCAAGAAAAGTAAAATGTTTTTGGTTAAGAATTTGGTCTTGAAAGCAATCAGTAACACTAAAGGGAGTAAGAGATAAAACCACTCTTCAATCGCTAAGCTCCACGAGACACTAAAAAAGCGCATTGCTTCAACTGAAAAATTCTGAAGAAAAACAAAATGAGTCAAATGCAAATCAAACTTTTTCGTTACGATAATGCCAAGGATGACAAAAAAGGTGAGTAAAACATAATAAAGCGGCAATGTTCTGAACCATCGTCGAATGTAAAAGTGTTTGACAGTATGTCGAGATAAGCCTTTGGCAAAAGCAGTCAAAATAATGCGCCCAATTAAGAAGCCGCTCAAAACGAAGAATAATTCGACGCCAAGAATCCCAGCAATATCTCCCAACAAAGTTGATTTAGGAAACGTCAAAAAATAATTAACACAATGATTAAATAAGACAAGCAGAATGGCAGTGCTTCGTAGCAAATCTAATCCAAAATTTCTTTCTCGCATGAATAATAATTTTTATCTTAACATACTTGTGTTGACACTACAAAGAAGAATCTTATATGCTGGGACTAATGAAAAAAGTTTCAGCGATTGCGTTATTCTTGCTTGCTGTTGTGCTGCTCACGATTCCAATTGTGGTAGTCATGAATCAAAAGCACCAATCGAACAAGTCAAACGCTGAAGGCGTCGCCAATCCGTTAGCGGGTCTTAATCTTAAATATTCTAATAATGCCGCACAATATAATACTGTGGCAAATCAATGGCAGACGACAAGAGCCAGCGACGCTGCGCTCCTCCGAAAGGTTGGAGAACAACAAAAAGCAGTTTGGTTTGCTGAAGATTGGAACCCAGCAACAAGTATTGCAGCATCTGTTGACAAGATTCTGACACAAGCAGCTTCCACAGGGGCAACACCCGTTTTTGTTGTCTATTCTATTCCAAAGAGAGATTGTTCGGGCTATAGTGGTGGTGGATCACCAAGTGTTGCCGCTTACCAAAATTGGATACAACAGTATGCAAATGGGCTTAATCATCGTCGGGCCATTATGATTCTTGAGCCAGATGCATTAATGATGATTGACTGCCTTTCCGCACAAGAAAAAACAGACAGGTTCGCGATGCTCCAATTTGCTACCACTGCATTTAAGAACCAAGGAGCAAATGTTTATATAGACGGAGGAAATGCGAGATGGGTTCCGGCGAGCACCGTAGCACAACGATTAACGCAAGCGGGTATTGCCAGTGCTGATGGGTTTGCTGTCAACGTCTCGAACTTTTATTCAACAGAAGAGACAGCAACGTATGGGAACCAAGTATCATCCCAAGCCGGAGGCAAGCATTTCGTCATCGATACTTCGCGTAATGGTTTAGGGCCATACATCTATCCAACAACTGGACAACCACAATGGTGCAATCCTCCAGGCCGAGCCCTGGGACTTCCCGCAACGACAGAAACAGGCAATGGCAACATTGATGCTTTCTTATGGATCAAGACTCCTGGACAATCGGATGGACAATGTACTGAGTTTGGACAAAATGATCCAAGTGCAGGAACCTTTATGCCGGAATATGCTCTTGGATTAGCAAAGCGAGCAAGTTGGCTCCAACCACAACTATCACCAACTGCCACGCCATTACCGTTGACAAATACCCCCACACCTACCAAGACACCAACGCCGACAATACTCCCTACTGCAACAGTAAAACCAACAGCAACACCTATTCCGACAAATATACTGTTGAATAGCTCCTTTGAACAAGGGATGACACCATGGGAATTGTACGTACAATCCCCAGCAGCAGGAAAGGTATCGACAACGACGAGTACCAAAGCAGATGGAAAATCTTCAGCAAAAATTGTGATTACAAAAAGCTCCACACAACCAGCACAAGTACAATTCCGTCAAAAGAACTTGTCTCTCGTCGCAACTAAGACCTATACTTTGCGATTCTGGGCAAAAGCATCAAATAATGTATCCATACAAACAATTGTTCAGCAAATGGGAAATGGGACAATACATAGCACTAACAACACTGCTTTAACAACAATATGGAAGCAATATACGTATACATTCCAAGTTCCCGCAACGAGTATTGATCAACTTGCTTTCAATGTGGCAAAGACGCAAACAACAATCTGGATCGATGGCGTATCACTAATAAGCAATTAGTTGAGCTTGCTTAGAGGTAATCAATAAGATAGTATTATTTAGAATGCAGTACGACGAGTTAGCAAATAAAGAATCGCTTGATAAAACAGTAAGTGCCCTTAGTGAGAAAACATACGAAGTAACTGTTGTAAAAACAGGTCAAGACGCACTTGCCAAAATAAAAGAGTTTATCCCAGACGGTGCATCTGTCATGAATGGTTCATCCACAACACTTGATCAAATTGGCTTTATTGATCTCTTAAAATCCGGCGACCACAAATGGAATAATCTTCATGCAAAAATTCTGGAAGAGAAAGACCAAGCAAAACAAAATGAACTTCGCAAACAATCAGTCCTCTCAGATTATTATCTTGGCAGTGTCCATGCATTGATTGAAACAGGAGAATTTCTCATAGCAAGCAACACGGGCAGTCAATTACCACACATCGTCTATACCTCTCCCAATCTTATCTTTGTCGTCAGTACCAAAAAGATTGTCCCTGATCCAAATGAAGCCATGAAACGCATTAATGAACATGTCGTCCCACTTGAGGATAAACGAATGCAAGCAGCGTATAATACCGGAACAGCGCTTAACAAACTCCTTCACTTCCGTGGAGAAGCACAAATGCTGGGGCGAAAAATCAAATTCATCTTAGTCGAAGAAGACCTCGGTTTCTAATATCCCCTTTTGATACAATAACCATACGATGATCCATGAAGATTTACACATGAAATATGTTATTGGCTTTCTACGCAAAGACAAGCACATGCTTCTGATTAAAAGAAATAAACAACCATGGCTTAATAAATGGAATGGGGTAGGCGGGAAAATAGATCCAGGAGAATCTCCGCTGCATGCAATACAGCGTGAGATATGGGAAGAAACAACACTTAATTTAAAAGAGGATCAATTGAGATTTGCGGGCATTGTCACTTGGGAGAGTAAAGAAGCGGATGATGATAATACTGGCATGTATGCTTTTATTGCTGAATTAGCAGATAGTCAAAGTTCATGGCCTGAAGAAAGAACAATTGGCGAAGGGATACTTTCGTGGAAGACGCAATCATGGATTTACGATAAAAAGAATAAAGAGATAGCAGACAATGTCCCCGCTTTTCTTTCACTCATGATGGATAATACAACTCCCAAAAGATATCACTGTGTTTTTCGGGACGACAAGTTACAAGAGGTGAAGATTTTGCCGTTGCCTAAGCTAATCCAAGTACCATGAGGATGACAGAAGCAAATGTCACCCATGCTCTCATATCGTTTGCCGTTTGTAGTTTTCGACGCGCTTCTTTTAATTCCTCTGTTTGACTGTTATTTAATTTCTTTACTTTTTTGTAAAGCGGCACATTAAAGATTTTACTTAGGATTGAGGCGATAAACCAAACAATAAGCCCTGCCGTAAACAACGTATTACTGACACCATAAATTATCCAATACGGTATCGCAGCGATGGAGGTAAGTAACGAGACAGAAAGCGCATAAGGAGATCGTATCGCATAATGTTCTAATGCTCCTAAGAAATGCTTGAACTGGTCTTCAGGCATATCGTTCATCACCTTTTGAACTACTCCTGAAACAGCCAACAAGAATCCTGCTTCAAGTGTTGTGGGGATTAAAATAAGAATCTCTGCAAACGTTTGTGTCATCTTATATAAAGTATTGCATTCAATCTACGAAGTGTCAAATCATTTCACACAAAACAGGGTAGATGTTGAGGACGCTGCTAGCTGCTTGATGTCACGACATCGAAGCGTATCGACAGCAACAAAAGGGATGTGGTGTTCGGTGAGCAACAGATAACTTGAATAAAAATGCTGTGTCCGTACATGGTAGACAGCTCCTGAATTTTGCATTTCATTCAGTTGCTTATTTACTATCATCGTCTCTTGTAAATTTCTCTCAAAAACTGCTGCTGCATAAATACACGTATTAAAACTAATCAATGCGACTAAAAAGGCTATGAAGAGTTTGCTATAAATATTTTTAAAGAGTGCGGCGATAAAGACGATAATAAGAAAGGGAAGGATTTGCAATTGATTAACATACCGCAATAAATTTGGTGTCGGTGCAAGTAAGGCAAGCGCGAGAATGGTAAATAAACTGAAATAGGTTGCGTAGAGAGCATATCGTTCTTTACGCGTTTTTATCAAAAAGGAAACAATAAATAATGCAGCGAATGTCACCGTCACAAGCCCCGAGAACAATGGTCCACCAGCACCAACTCGATTGTTATATAACGTTGCACTATCTCTTACTTCCTCAAAAGAAAACATGAAGGGAATTTTGAGTTCCGCAATATTTTTTTTATTTATTGGATCACCACTCTCTTGTGCTTGTGCTTTTGAGAAGATGCCATAGAATAATAGCGTAAACTTATCCTTCTCAGCCAAATTGAGAGGAACGTTATTATAGCGAACACTTCCCATGAGCTCAGTAATATTGGTTGGATAAAAGAGCGCTTTGTGAGCGACTGCATTTCTCAGATAAGGGAGAGAAGCAAAGATAAAAGAAATCACCAGGAATCCGATCAATGCGATTTTTGTCGTTCGTGTAAATCGATATTCATGATTTAAGAATCGATTACCGACGAGGAGAATAAAGATTACTCCGAGAAGTAAAGCTACAGGAAGATGGCTATACTTGGTACTTACCAACAGCAACTCAGTAAGACAGAAAATACCAATTGAATAAAAAGATTTTGGAGAGAGTGCGACGATGATCAATGAAGAAAGTGCAATCAGCAACAATTCATAACCAAAACCATCTTGCATAAATGTTAAGACTTGCAGGACATAGATCGGTTGCAGGACGAGTAAAAAGCTGACAATCGCTGAGAGAATGACACCAAGGGAAAGTTTTCTCAACAGCACATACACCATGACACTCGCAATAATGGCAATGAATAGATTAATTACTTTTGCGGAATTGATTGCTCCCGTTACGGCATAGATGCTCGCTTCTATCTCCCAAAGAGCTGAGGGATATCCTTCAGCGAAAATTTGACTGGGTAGTTTGCGTATCAAATGAATCGAAGATTCTCGCAACGGATTCCAACCCTGTGCCAAGGCAATCACCGCTGTCTGATGATAACCTTGCCCATCCCAGCTGGTATCATAGGTCTTTGCAAGAGGAAAAGAAAGAAATGCGAGCGAAAGAATACAGAGAATGAACGCGAAAAAGCCAATGTACCCCTGCAAGCGCTGCCGCGGATTGGGTAAAGATGTGAAAAGGAATATGAGCACCAGACTATAGAGGAGAAAGGAAATCATTAGAGTTAATACTCCTATCGGACGCCCAAACAGAAAACTACTCCGAATAAAAATGATTTCAAATATCAGAAAACCTAAAGAAATAAATACAAATAATTCCTGTCTTGCCATAAATATATTTTCCAATTATACCCTTTTATCGAATACGTTACCATAATCGTTCTTGACTTTTAGCTCAGCTATTTCCATACTATATATCAATCAATCTCTAATGGAGATAAATCTATGTGGAAACTTGCCCGACACTTAGATAAATACCAGTATGCGAGAACCAACCCGCATCTGGTCAGACTCATTGGCGTCTTAGGAATATGTACCTCACTCTTGATGGGATATGGCCTTTGGAAATATATTCAGTTAAAACCACTGTATCTCCTCCTCTTCGGCCCCATCGCTGTTATTGTTATTATGAACAAAGTCGTCCGGTACACCATGCAATTGTTTTATCAACAATTCGATATCCCCAAACACGAACAATTTATTGAGGAATTCTGGGAAAAGCATGAAGAACCATCGGTAAATGTCTTTTTGCCTTGGGCTGGTGAAGATCTACAAATGCATGAGAAAGTCGTCAAAGCAGTAGCGAACCTTGATTATAAAAATTATAAGGCGTATATGCTTGATGACATTGGAAGTGCTGAGCATAAAGCGATTGCTGAAAAATATGGTTTTGTCTATCTCTCTCGACCTAACAAAGGCAAATATAAAAAATCAGGTAATCTACAATATGGCTATGAACACTCAGATGGAGAATTTGTTTTCATCCTCGATGCCGACTTCATCCCAGTTAAAGATGCATTGCGAGATATCGTTCCTTATATTGCATCAAATAAAAAAATTGGCATTCTTCAGACACCACAATACTTTGAACAAACAAAAGATGTGCATAAGAAATCAAAGATTGAATTTGGTGGAGGTAATATCGTTGAAGATTTCTATCGTATCATAATGCCGTGTCGAGATGAGTTTAAGGCAGCAATGTGTGTGGGGACGAGTGCCATTTATCGAAGAAGCGTGATGGAAAAACTTGGGACCCCCAAAGTCGAGGCAAGCGAAGACCTCGCAACGGGGCTGATCATTACGCAATTTGGCTATTATGTCAAATATCTTCCAATCATTATCAGTATTGGTAAAAGCCCTGACACATATCAAGGATATTTTAAACAACACATGCGATGGTGTAGTGGGAATTTAGTATTTGCAAAATTTTGGCCAAAAGCGCAATTGAGTTTGATGGCGAGACTTGTTTATTTAGTAAATCCGCTCTATTATCTTTCTGAAGCACTCTCTGTTCTTTTTGCCTTTCAATTTTTAACACTGTTATATTTCCATGCTGATAGTCTTTCGCTCTTGCATACGCTCTACTTCGTGCCGTATATGATAGTAAGCCGGATCATTGTCCCAAGTAATAAGATTAATAAAAACAAAACAGGTACCAGACTTGCTGCTATGAATAATTCGTATACCTATTTTTACACCTACATTCGACTCATCATGAATAACATTCCTACATGGCATCCAACAGGTGCCAAATTCAACGGACTCCATAAAGACTTTCGTCAAGCGATTAATATTGGCATTCTTATTTCTTCCGTGTATCTTTTACTTTTCTTGGCAATTCTATTAACCAAGCCATTTCTCTTTGGCAACTATAATACCTATATCATTTTGGCATGGAGCTTTTATGCCGTCTTTTGGCACACGAGATACATTTCATCGGTTACACAGTATATGCACCCATTACGACTTGCTGCTGCGACAAACACTCTTGAGAAAATGTTTGTCACGACAAAGACACATCTCAATTATGTTCTCTTCTTTATGCTCATTGGTGTCGCGTTGTTTAATAGCGCGATTACTCTTTTTGATACAACGTCTCCTACTGCCAGGGCAATCAAAAATATTAGTAGTAATCAAAAAAGAAACGTCGACCAACCAGCAATACAAGCGGTGAAAGAATTTTCTGAATCCAATAACCTGCTGATTACCAAAGAACAAATGCAGTATGCAGCACAAATTCTTTCGAAGAATAATTCGTCAGATGAAACAATAGGCTTTGAACAAAAGCAAATAGTTAATGCAATTGCACTCACTATTGAGAAGCATTAAGGGAACACACTGCGATAGATCTCATTCTTCAATGCTTTCTTTACTACAGTGAGATCTTTTTCTGATTGCTCAAGTCGCCAATCAACATTTTCTCCTCCTATTTTGCTTTCATTAAAGAAGACAATCGCTTCTATCTGAGGGAAATTTTCAGGGATCTGCACATTCAACATATCGTCAAGCCACGCTGCTTTATTACCGCCAGATGATGCAGAATTAACCTCTGATAACATAACTGGTTTCTGACTAATAGCAGTTAGTTCATCATACGATTTTCGGAAGACGCCATTGAAGTTTGCCCAACCACTCCATGAATGCGAGTTCCCCCAATTATACCCATCAATCGCGACCCAATCGACATAGTCATCACCCGGATTCAGTTTGGCATACGGGACAGTGTTGGAATTAGTCGTGTTAAATGAGAGCACCCATTTGACATTGGTTGCTTCTTCTTCATGTAACACGTCATAGAAATGCCTCCATGCTGCGATAAATTCTTGCGGAGTACTCTTCACTTGTTTGATACTCCAATACATATCAGGAAGATTCATTTCCCAAGCAAAACGAAATAAGATTGGCTTGTCATACGAACGCAAATTTGCCGCAACGTCTCTCAGAAATTCGTCGCACTTCCCGTCCGCAATTGTTTTATATAAGGAATCCGTGCCTTTTGGACATCCATCAAAAAACGATGGATTTGAACTAATCATTGGCGTCCATCCTTCTTCACTAATGGCATCAAGTTTGGTAAGCAAATCTTTTTGTGGCAAGTAAGCCCACTCTGAATAAATATTAACAATCGCGACTTTTTTATCAATCGCATGTTCAAAATTGTTCACGACTTTCGTATCAAGCTTTTTCGTCTCACTATCCCAAAATCCTCCAACCCAAGCCCCCAGATATACTTTTCGATCAGGAAGGGTCGAGATCTCAGTCGTCGCATTACTTTTCCAAGCAACACTCGAATAAATCCCGATAAGGATCGTGAAAAGGAGGAAGAAAAAAATAATGTTTGTCTTTTTCATAAAGCGTATC
>Ga0075365_10000075_pt1 | contig 29038 bp, 25 predicted proteins | sample EndMetdeltDD1765_FD_71387 | JGI IMG/M metagenome (GOLD analysis project Ga0075365, IMG submission 71387) | Populus endosphere microbial communities from Tennessee, USA - Endosphere MetaG P. deltoides DD176-5 | ecosystem: Host-associated > Plants > Roots > Endosphere | place: USA: Tennessee... | reverse complement strand
TACGTATTCTGCTTGATGATATGGCATAAAGCCCCACGTAACAACAACCTTATCTTCTAGCATGAGATTATCAATGTAGCCTTGTGGATTTTGAGAAAAGGAGGTAATTATTCCAGACTCTTCAAAGTTGAAATGATTAAATCCATAATCGGATTCAAGAAGCTCCCCAATAGTAGTTTTTCCGGTTCCTGGTATCCCTGTTATAAGTATATGCTTTTCCCCTGCCATTGCTAAGCATATTATACATCAACAAATGGACATAATCTTTTACCCGTCACGTAAATCAGGTATAAAAATAGCCTCATCTGTGGTCAGAAAATAGGTTCTAATTTCCTCCAAGCCTCGCAACATAATTATAAGTTCTTATTCAATAATTTCCCTCTTTAAAGTATTTTTGATTTTGAAAAATGATTCCTTCCGGCGGAAGTTTTGATTTTAGATTCCCTTCCCCCACCTCATCGAGGGTAAACAACTTAATAAGTTTCGACGCAGGAGAGTTATCTCCCTTTTTATCACCTAACAAGTTATTTCCTGAATTCTTAACAATTTTGTTGATAGACGGAATTTCAAAGCTTGGTTCAATATCCCCAGCATGCTCTCCTATTCCTACCACATGTGCATATTCACTTAGATAAATACCACCAGGTGGTGACGTTACTTTATCCGGATTCTTTTTGGAAACCCACTTATTAAATAAGTAATCGGTAAATTCTGCTTTAAACTCCTCTTTTGGAACTTCAGGTTTCTTAACAAGGGATTGTGATTGTAGTAGGCTTTCAATTGGTGTAGGTTGTGAAAAGACTGGTGGAGCAAAACTAGCAACTGGGCTCCCAGCTATCTGCAATGATGGAACCTGACCTGTTTCTGCATAATCTCCAAGTCCATCAAGTAAAGGACTCTCTTGCATATCTTGAGCACGCAGCACAGAGTTAGGATCAGCTTGTTTTTTGGATACCTCACGATATGCATAGGCTAATACCTGTGTTGGCCCGATCACTTGAGTTTTTTCAGCATTATTGTATTTATAGCCATCGCTTGATAACCATTGTGTTTGATCAGGAGAATATGCTGCAACATACATCAAACCCATACCGCCATCTAACCTACTAGGGTCAGTTATCTGATCAGGTAAGGCATCTGCAAGAGCAATCTGTAATCCTTCATCCAATGGTTCAATAATAATATGATTCTTCCCTTCAGCATCTTTCTTCCATCGAAGAACAGGAACAATCGTGTCAGAAGTATCTTGTTTCCTAAAAGAGGCCCTGTAATTACGTTCTAATACACCTAATACCTTTTCCCTACTCGCTTCAAATTGACTCCATCCTGGCATATTTGCATGAGCTTTTTTTCGTTTCGCATGCATGGGTTTATTATATAAATCCGTCCAGTCATTGATGATATCTTGTGTGTCAAATCCAAACATCTTATATGGAGCGGCAAAATATAACAGTCCATTAACCTGCTCTGCAGTAAGACTTGGACCGACCATAATAAATTCTTGCTCACCTGACTCATTCCTGGTAGTAAAAACAGATAACGAAGCTTGAGCCAGCTCTCCATAGATTTCTCGTCCTTGAGGAACATCCCGCAACGGGACAATCCCCCCGGTCATGTCGGTAAGAGCAATTGGAGGATGTGCAACTAAATTCAATTCAGGACCAACTCGTCTCATTTCTTTATCACGTGAGGTAAGTGAAGTAGCTCCTGAATCTATTTTCCGGTCAATCATTGAGGCTATTTTACAATAAAAGAGCTAAGGAGTCAATCTTATAGGTCTTATGCACTGTCTAAACCACGGTCAGTAATATCGATCCTAATTTCTTCCCAGCCCCGCAACATAATTATGATTGTTGCGGCATTTGTGCTTCAGTCATTTCAGCAGTAATTGGTCCCCCGTTTCCAACGAGTACGACATTAAGTTCAGCAACCGGAGTAACATTTGAGATTGACTTTAGGGAGACTTTTTGTCTCTGCGTACCTGTAAAACGTGTTTCTCCTCGAAGTGTTGAATTAGTTCCAGTAAGAGTTTCTTTAACATCTCTTGTGTTATACATGTCCCCTCCATACGTGGGGCTTGGAGATGATAAGCCAGAATCAAACAAACCCATCATCTTCGTCGCTGGGATTTTCTCAACAACGTGCTCCTCTGTTGCTTGTACGAGAACAACCTGAACGCGTCCCTTGCTATCAATAACCGCATTGTCGGCAGTACCTCTCTCTGCAATGACTGAGAAGGTTAAATCTGACACATCCGCACTATCTTCTTTTCTCCCCACTCCACCGCTGTGTTTCTTACTAATTAATATATGAACATCCCCTTCTGTGTCCGGAGTTGGTTCTGGAATACCAAGCAACACTTCTTGTCTCATACCTGATGAAGATTTTGTTTCAGCGAGTGGAGTCTCTCCATCAAGTCGAACTAATACAGCAGGAACTCGTCTCTGTTTATATACTTCTCTGCCACCAAATAGATCTCCTGAGTCTCGTTCTTGAGGTTCTGACCAGTCTCCAAACATTTGGCGCGGAACCCAAAGACCGATACCGTACCTCGTTCCATCTTCCACTACCACATGCGGGTACATCGCACTTAATCGAGTATGCTCTCCTTTCTGGAACTCAGATAAAGGAATTGGCTCTTCAACCTTAAGTCTCACACGCTCGGGAGTACTACCTTTTTTTCTGGTAACTGCAGACCAAAATTTACTTAACGTTGTTTCTTGTGGAGGAAGAGCAAACACGCCTATGGCAACATCGTTCCCATCGACAGTGGCTGCCACAGCTCTTTCATTCCAGATAGTTGCTGCAGGAAGTCCTTCCAATGACTCAGGAGGGACGGCCCATCGAATATTATTCTCGGGCTGCTGTGGCCCACGCATTTCTTGTTTTACTGGCATAATTAGGCATATTTATACCATAAATCTCGTGGAAGATCAATTACTATGAGTTTAAGATTAGAGATTCATTAATCTAGCTTTTTTTGATAAGCATTATCACTTATTTTATATTTGAACGATCGGAAGACAAAATTTATCATTCGATTGATAAAGAATGACACGGCCAAGAGTAAGGACACATAAAAAATTCCCATCATGGAAACTTGTGGATAGGCGGTCTTTTCGAGATTACTGAGGATAACTCCCACAATACCGACACTGGAGATAATAGTTAAGGCAGTAACCGCGTTTTTGGTACTGGATTGATTTATTTCATTAAAGATTTGAATTGCTGCATCGACATATTGTTTGGTCATCTTCCATAAGGCTTTTACATAATCCAAGGTGTGATGCAGATTCTCATACTTGAAGGCAAGGACACTGGTGAGGAATGTTTCCCAGCCATTATTTTTGACAAGACTTTCTCTAGTCCCAATATACAATCCCATCTGCTCTATTCTCCCATCGATAAGTTCAATCGTCTTTTTGTATCCCTCAAGTTCTTGCCGCTGTTTATCAATATCACGACCGACAATTGTCTTTTGCTCTTTAATCTTCTCAATCTTCTCCCACACACTGCGATGGAGATTAAGATAGCGATGTAATTGGGCTTTAAATTCACTAAAGAAAATCAGCATGCCAATGAGCTGTTCAATGCCATCGAAGTGATGTTTGCTATTCAAGACAAAATGCGTTTCTCCACGATAAATATCGACAGCGTCGTCTTGTAACTCAAAATACTCTTCCTCACCCAAGTCTTTTAATAACGCCTCAATCGTATGTTTGTCAGCCTTCTCTGTGACTAAAAAATAGGGATAAATTGTTTTGATTTGGGCGAGTTCTTTTGGCGTTGGAGCACCAAGGCTAAATAGATACGCAATCGCTGGGGTAAAACGGTTTTCATAATAATCGGCAAGTTGTTTCTTTGCTTCTTGGGTATGATGAAATGGCAACATCATGACAACAAGGCCATCTTCATAGTACTTCACATGAATCCCATCAGTTGTTTCAAGCTCGATATATTCCAAAACATCAAGATTAAAAGACACATCTTTTAATTGTAAGTTTGCCCGTAATTCTTGTAAGCGCTCTTTCTTCAAAGCAAGCGGGCTTGTCCCCACCCGAAGAAAGTCATAGATTTCAGAGAGATGTAATGAGGTTCGCTGATACCAGTAGCCTAAGTAGAGTTTATGTTGGGTCATAAAATAAGAGTAGCATACCAAGCCAAAAAAGCGCTATCCCTTTTTATTATCTTTAAACGAAAAGTAGCCTGATTTTCCGACAATTACATGATCCAAAAGAGGAATGCCCATGACCTTCCCTGCGTCATGAATCTGGGTAGTAAAAAGGATATCGTCATCAGATGGAGTCTGATCGCCTGAAGGATGATTGTGCGCAACTAAGATAAATGCACTCGGTGTTTGAAGTGCTGGACTAAAGATCTCTTTGGCTGTGATTCGAAGATGATTCAGACTACCAATACCCACGATCTCTTTCTGCAATAACTCATAACGGGCATTTAAATAAAAGACGATGAGGTATTCTTGTCGCTTCACAGCAATCTCGCGCAAGTGCTCAAGAGCGTCTTCCGTCGAACGAATAATGACTTTGGTAAAAGATGAGGGAGCAAAGATACGTTCTCCTAATTCCAACGCAGCAGCAATCCGTGTAGCCTTAGTCTTCCCTATTCCAGCAATACTTGCAAAATCTTTTAAGGTTGCCTTGCCTAATTGCTTTAAAGGATGGCGCCGCAGGAGGAACTCACTTAACGAGACAACATTCTGTCCCCGTTTGCCCGTCCCCAACAGAATTGCCAAGAGTTCTGCGTCAGAGAGATTGGATGGACCAAGCGTAACCAATTTTTCTCGAGGCCGAAGAGAGAAAGGAATATCTTTAATTCGTGTCTTAGAACTCTTCTTTGCACTCGATTGCATATCTATAGTATAATAAGACAGATGACAGATGTCGACGCAAAAACTAAAGCAAAAAAGCTCAGTGAGTTAGCGAGAAGAATCCGTACCGCTCGACGAGAAGCTCGTCTCTCGCAGCAAGCTTTAGGAGAAAGTATTGGCGTCTCTGATAAATCTGTCTCCGCTTACGAACAAGGACGCAGTGTTCCTCCATTTGATAAATTAAAAAAGATTGCGGTAAATACCAACCGACCTGTCTCCTACTTCACGGAGGACAATATTGATGCTGCAACAATCACCACCAAGCTTCTCTCGATTGAACGAGAGCTTGCTGAAGTAAAAAAGCTCCTCAAACAGACAAAAAAATAGATTTACTCCTTGACAGATTATACATATCTCTAATATGATTAGATCATGAAGCAGAAATATGGTATTATCTTGATTGATACTATTGAGCTCGTCATTCGTATTTATGAGGCTGATGATACCGAATGGAAACTGTTGCACTACTACGATAATCAATTTGATACTCTCAAACTTGGCCACGCGATTGAAGTTGCCGATATAGCAGAAATAATTGCTGACTTTCTCACCACTGAACCTGCACAGCATGTAGTTGAATGGAAAACATGCACACGCAGACTCACTTCCCTCTTTGTTACAGAACTTGCCACAATTACGAGTTTGCCAATCGAGAACATTACTCCTCTTCGAGAACAAGAATTACTTTCCAAAGGTATTTTCACTGAACTTTGGTAGCTCGTTAAAAGAAGGTATCCCACCATTTTTCCCAATTTGGTCGAGTATCCTGAAGCGTAGGTGTTGCTGATGGGCTTGCAGGCATCGTAGGAAGCACGATTATGCCTTCTCCAGGCTTTGCTAAGAAAAGTTTGTCTCGCGCTTCTTCTTCGACAAATTGCGGTTTACGAACGACCGATAACTTTTGTTTAAGGGTTTGATTTTCTTTTTTTTCTTTTTCAATTTCAGTTTTTGCCTTTTCGATCAAACTCTCCTTGTGCCACAATGTATAAATTGAGTGTGCGAGGTTATTAATGGTAAAGAGAGACGCAATGAGAATACCAAAAAACACTATTTTCTTTATGGACATTATGATCTATAATATAATATCTTTTAGCACAGAATGTAAAGAGCATACCCATAATTCTGCTTGACTATAAGTCAATTTATTGATATTATGGGATTTATTGTTTATGAAGCCTGTTAATATACGTAATGCCCACAAAGAATTTATCGATTTTCTGAAAACAAAGAAGCACTCAAGTGCTACAGTTTTGGCGTACGGAAAAGATATCGATCAACTTACGTCCTTCCTTGGAGAGCTAGAAAAGCATCAAATTCATGATGTTTCAAAAGACGATATTCAAGCATTTCTAGGCACGCTTGCTGACAAAGGCTATACACCAAAATCCCTTTCACGAAAATTGAACTCTACTCGTACATTCTATCGGTTCTTAAAAGTAAACGAATACATTACTGACGACCCTTCCCTTCTCGTGTCTCATCCACACTATGAATTAGCTGCACCTCGCATCTTAAAACCTACCGAATATCGAGCATTACGAGACGCTGCACGTAATGATGCTCGTATGTATGCAATTATTGAGATTTTGCTGCAAACGGGTATCCGAATTGGAGAATTAGCAGATATTCGACTTGCTGATGTAAAAGAAGATGGAATTTATATTCGTCCACACGAAAAACACGAAGAACGCACCGTTCCTTTGAACAAACCAGCAAAAGAAGCATTACAACGATACTTACAAGTCAGGCCTCAGATCTCTGACAATCACGTCTTTATTACCAAATCAGGTAAACCGTTCTTAGTTCGAAACATCAGAACAGCAATTGAGCGATACTTCCGTATTGCTGGAATTGAAAATGCAAAGGTAAATGACCTTCGCCACACTTTCGTCGCCCACCACCTCAAACACGGTGTTTCATTAGTCTTACTTTCAAAAATTCTCGGACACAAAAGACTTTCTACAACAGAGCGTTACTTGGATTACATCCAAGATCGAGCAAAAGATACCACCACGCTTAGTGAACTTTAAAACAAAGCTTCTTTAAACCACATGCAGTTTTCCCTTTTTTGAAGATTTTTTTGTGCGGCCGGACGAAAGGAGAATCAATAAGAGTGGATCAGGTAGGACTCGAACCTACGACCAGATGTGTATAAGACATCCGCTCTACCACTGAGCTACTGATCCAAAGTAACCCGATTGTAGCAAAAAAGTTGCGGAAAGAGAAGTTTTAGAGCTTGGCGCGTTGGGAGATTTCAGCTTCGATAACATCAACAGCTTTTCCATACTTCAATCGTGAGAGCTCGCGTACAAGCTCTGCAACGCGTTCATTACGCATTGCCATCTCTTTCTTAATATCTTTCGTTGTATCAAGCGAGAATGGCAGCACTGGCTCACCATGAACAATGGTACGCATATAAGCATTGAACTTATCAATATTAATTAAATCATTCTCATTAAAGACTGGTTGGAATTCATGTTGGAGATAGTTTGCATCAGTCACACCGACACGGAAGGAAGCAATCGTACCGACGTTTCCAAAGATAGCGTTCTTAATCTCCTCCTCCATCTGACCAATAAACTGATTCGCAACGATCAAATTGAGTTTATACTTTCGAGCCTCAGACAGAATCTGGGCAAAATCGGGAGTTGCGAAGTTCTGGAACTCATCAACATACAGGAAGAAATCTTTACGCTGGTCCATAGGAATATCTTGTCTCGACATCGCTGCCACAAGAATCTTTGGTACCAACACCAGACCGAGGAAGTTTGAGTTCTCTTCTCCGATCTTTCCTTTTGAAAGATTAATCAACAGAATCTTTTGGTCATCCATAACTTTACGGAAACTAAACGCACTATCTGATTGCCCAATAATATTACGAATCATTTTGTTGGTAACGAAACGACCGAATTTGGAAACAATGTAATCTAACACCTCTGACTTATGGAAATCGGATGTCTGAGCAATTTGATCAGTCCAGTAGCGCTTAATAATCGGGTCGTCAACCTTAGGCAGTATCTCTTGCACATAATTCTGATCTGTTAAGATACGTACCACTTCAATAAACGTACTCCCCTTCTCATACATAACCGTCAACATAGCATTACGGACAGCATGCTCAAATCGAGGACCAATAATACCGGTTTTATTCGGATCAAACAGTTTGTACATCAGACCGATAATTGAGTTGGCAACGAAATGCTTTTGCTGTTCATCCCCAGCTTCAAGCATATTAAAGCCCATAGGTCGATCCAGATCAGACGGATCAAAGAGGATAACGTCCTCTGCTCGATGCGGAGGAATAAGACGCAATGTGTCTTCCACTAAATCTCCATGAGGATCAATCACAGCGACACCTTGGCCTGCGTTAATATCTTGCATAATCATTTGTTTGAGAAATTCTGATTTTCCCGTACCGGTCTTCCCGATGATATAGAAATGTCGTTGGCGGTCGTATTGCTCAATAAAGACGGGACGAGATAATCCACGATACGTACTTTTGCCAAGATAGGTTCCTTTGGTTGGAAGATTAGAAGGAGCCGGGGCACGTTTCGCGTTGAGCCAATGAATACCTGGGGTTGGAATAGCTTTATTAGGAAAATGAAACAGCGTCGCGATTTCATCAACACTAAAGATCGAGGTCTGACCAATCATAGGAAAATAACGATAGATAAAATCATTCATGAATAATCCTTTAAAGTGAATCTTATTCTTCTTAAATGAATTGATGCCGTTATACTGACTAAATGTATTAATTAAATTATTGAGATGGGCACTGGCAGCTTCTTTCGTTTTTGCACAAATAACCAAACGAACAACCATCTCAAATCCTGGTTTACCGATCTTGTTTTCAACACCCTCCAGTTCCTTACTATCTGTTTTGTAACTCGCCTTCTCTGGATTGGCCTCATTCTTTTTGGTACTTCCTAGATAACTACGCCCAGCTTTTCTCCATTTACTATCTGCTGACCGCATCATCAACTGCACCACTGCTCCTTCATTTTCTGCCATCTTGGCAAGGACGGATGTTAACGATAAGAGTGGATCAACCGGAAGATCTTTATAGACTTTGATTGGGAAATAATCATTGAGTTTTAACCGCATGGAAGCAAAAGCGACTTTTCCATCTTTGCTAAAGATATTATATTCACTGCCAATCACATTCCCCTCTTTTTGTTTAGCTGATTGATCGCTCACCGGGACAATCTCAGCATCAGGATATGACCCATTGATTTGCTTCTCCACAAAATCTCGTAAGTCATTCGGGACATGGATATAGAACCGAATATCGCCCGGCAAACCCACGATTTCGCACGTAATGTGGGGTTGTGGTTTGAAAAAGTAAAGCTTATCTGAGCTCCAGATACGCCGAATTGAAGCAAGACTCGAGAAAAGTTGTTCAGCTGCATCAATTTTAATTTCATTATCTCGCGAGACGGTGACTTGCAAGAGCGTCGAGTTTAGAGAAATATATTCACGCTTCCGGTGACGAAGCCACAGCACGCCAATATATCCAGCCGCAATCGTGGCAATAATAAAAGCTCCTACGCCAAGTATAACTGCGGCAATGGACATAAGAAGGAGTAATGGATTTTCGATAAATACTGGTTGCATACTTAGATTGCCTCTTTCTCTTTTTCAGCTTTCTCTTGGGCTTCTTTTTTCCATAGATACGACACCTGCGTGGCAAACCAAGTAATTGAATCTTTGATTTTAAAACGATTCTTTTTCTTTATTTCCAGAGCTTCTTCATTCGTCAGGGGATATAATGACGGCGTTGCAGTTGCAGGAGCAACCGGCGTAGCATCTTTCGCAAGTGTTACCCCCGCAGCTTTTACTTCTTCGCTCACTTGTGGAGTTTCTGCATTAGGCTTTGATTCAACTCCAACTTCTTGTAACTCGGGAGAGACAGCGACTTCTCCTGCCGATGCAGCTTGTTGCACAACAACATCTTCCCCATCTTCAACGGTTGGTTGATCATGTCCTTCCCTATCAGCCGGTGAAGCAATGGGCATAGGAGCATGTTCTTTATTTCCCAATCCCGATGAGACAGGTGTTTCCGGTTTATCAGACTTCTCCGCAGGGACAGTGTTAGTTAATGGTTGTTGCACCGTTTTTCCTGCCGGCTGAGGAGATGATAAAGGGTTTGTTTGATTTGGTTGTGTTGCTGTATCGGTATCACTCATACTATATAATCTTACCATATTCTGTGGTACATTTCCGTCGTTGTGTTATGTAATGTCTTTCAAAATTGCGTAAGTTCTAACACAACAACTTTTCCTTCTGAATAATCGTAAAAGCCAATCCATATGGGGGTGACGACAAAAAAGATATTATCAGGATTTTCGAGATATTTTGGTTTGGCAGTAGGAGAATCCTTGGCAATGAAGCATTGTTTAATATGTGCAATCATGTCTGGTTCTTTCACCTGCTGTGCAATACCTTGATATTGCACAGTTCCCAAGCCTTCTTGATCCAGACCAATTACGAAGGATGTATGAAGATTACGTTGTAGATTAACGGCTTTACGGCTATACTTATTTGTTTGAAAAAAAAGTTCGAGATTATCGTTATGAGCAAAGGCAATAAGCGCTGATTCAGGATAAGGATTTGTTTGATCTGTCGTAGCAATAACAGCTAATTGCCGTTTACTGAGAAAGGCGAGAACTTTTTTATGATCAGTTGAAAGATATTTCTTCATGCTATGTTTTGCGGCTTCCATCCACACAACGGACAAGCCGTTAGCGTCCCTTCTTGAATCTTCGCTACATCTTCATCATTTGCTTCCCAACCACAGTCTTTGCAGATGATTTTGTAACAAATTTCACATGATTGTTTGGACGTCGTCATATTATTAATCACACCTTACTCCTGACTCTGCTGCATACGATTCCTTAGTCAATCCACATCCAGGGCAATTGTTCCCTACTGGACCATCTGCTTTAAAACTACATTTGGGACAAGTAAACCATTCTTGTTCTCCAGAAGATGATCCTAAGCGTGAACCACCCAAAGTATTCACTGCTGTCGTTTCTCCTCCCCCGCCAGAACAACCTCTTCGCTCAGAGGTCTTTTCAAGAAGATCACCAAAAGAATGAGGATCTTCCGGTCTTGTCCAAGTATTCGCCTCGAGAGCAACCTCTTCGTGCTTTTGCTTGTGTTCCTTTTTAAAGAACTGTTTGGCCATCCGCAAAATCGTAGCAGCAATTCCTTTCCTTAAATCTTCTTTTGTGTGTCCTCCCTCTTGAGCGTATTTTTCAAATTCAGCGATTGCGTCCGTAGTAGTCTTATCAAAATTATACAGCGCTTCTTCTTGTTTGATAGCAGTACGAACTTCCTCCCAACCCACTTTTTGTGAAGATTGAGGATCAACAAACACATTCTTTGGACGAACGTCTTCTAAAACATTCACTACGTCAAAGACATTTTGAATATTAGGATTTTCGCCAGGTTTTATCTTCGCGATAGTTTTAACATAGGTTTCCAAAGGTGTATCGATAGGCAATTGTTTTCCCGTCAAACGATGGATCGCTTCTCGACACTCAGCAAGAGTAAAGCTTGTCTTGATCGTACTATTCATCACTTCGTTACCGTTTTTCTGCATAATGAAGAAATAGGAATCAGGATAGTCTATACCCAAGCCGTCATCTGTTTTAAATCCGGTTTTTCCAAGCGGACTGGTCATCACCGCAAGCGATCCATCAGGAGCAGAAAGCAGAAAGTCTTTTATTTCACCAATTGATTCTTTAACCGAGCCATTCCGCTCCTGTTCCGAAACACTTTCTTCAATATCAACAAATCTTCCATCTTGTGTCTTGCCATACAAAGGATCGACGAGTCTTGTAGAATCTTCGGGATCTACCTGATACTTTCGTGGATAGACAACGCTATCAGATAAAAACTCTAACTTAAAGCCCTCAAGATCTCGTTTGGTCTGCTGAGTCCAACTTTTCAATTCCTCCTTATTAGTCGGATCTTGTAACTTATCCATTTGTTGACTCATAATAAATCCGACCCGTTTATTACTCCGCTCACTCTTCAAATTATCCCAATCCCGCGGCAAACCTTCCTTCTTCCAACTGGTATCAAAGTACTGCACCCACGCTCCTACCCCTGCTGCTTCTGATGGACGTCTGACTTCAGGATTGTCTTTCTGCTTAGTAACATCTCTCGAAAAAACCAGATTAGACTCTATCACTGAATCAATATCTCCAAGAACTCGATCGGTATTTTGTACTTTCGGTGTGGGAAGTTTATTCGTTGGTACCTCAATCAGATACGCAAGCTCTTTTTGTTGAATGTGTCTAGGTTGTGGTGCAAATTCTTGTCTTGGCATAAAACTCCTCGCTTCCGAGGAGTTACACAAAGCGTGCTTCTGCTCGGAAGTCCCGATCATGTCGGGCTTATGGGGATCTGACTTTACAGTTGCGGCACAGTCCAGGAATTACACCTGATTCACCCATTATTTTTTAATCCACTTAATTTCTTTTTTCTTCTCTTTGTGATTCACAAACCGACTCATCGTAAACAATAAGTCAGAAAGTCTGTTCAGATAAATGCTAATTGCAGGATCCACATCTTCTTCTTGCATCAAAGCAACTAATTGCCTTTCAGCGCGGCGTGTAATCGTCCGAGAGACATGTAATAACGATCCAGCGTTACTTCCACCAGGTAAGATAAAACTCGCAAGTTCTGGCAGCTCATCAGTCAATTTATCAATAATCTTTTCAAAGTCTTTCGGTCGCTTCTCCAACCCAACAACAGGCAGCGGATGTGGTGTCGCCAATGCAGAACCAATATCCAAAAGATCATGCTGAATCTTCTCCAGCTCTTTCTTTACAGGTCCTTTCGTATCTTGCATTTGAGCAAGAGCAGCGCCGATCATGCTATTGAGTTCATCAATCGTGCCATACGTCTCAACCCTCGGATGCGACTTCAAAACCCGCGTCCCATCAAAGAGCGATGTCTTCCCCTTATCCCCTGTTCGTGTATAAATCGGCATAATAAAAAAATGAGCTTATGAAAGCGAGCAGATGAAATTTTTTTTGGTCTCACCCGAACTCCTCGATTATTTCTTAAATAAAGATAACTTGAGATGAGAACGAAAAAAATTTCATCTGTGAGCGGGAGGACTAGTCTGCGCGAAGTTAGCACTTCAGCATAGAAGATTCCTGCTCGGGATACTTAATTCGTACAGTTTTCTGACTTTACAGTAGCGGCACTGTGGTTGATTTACACAACACTTGCCTGTACTTTACTTAACATTCACTATAGCCGCAGCCATAGCATTTTTTACAACCTTCTTCGTAAGCGAGTGTTCCTGAACCACATTCAGGACAAAGATCAAACAAACTCGTAGCAGCCGATGCAGTCAATGGCATACCGGTTTCAGGAAGGGAGAGTTGATTCATCGCAGCGGGAATTGCCTCTTCTACTGCTTTAGCATGACCATTCGCGGGAGCAGCATCAGCTTTAACCGGAACAGTAATCTTATCTTCAACTTTTCCATTGACTCGGAAGCCAACATGCTTTGCTAAAACTTTGGAAATCGCATCAGGCAATGAACGAACTCTGTTCTCTCCGAATCCAATACTTCGTGCTCCCCCGATGCCAGCAAGTTCTGAAACAATCTCGCGGACTCTTTCTCGCGCAGGAACAGGACTGTGTAATCGAAGACCAAACGAGATCATACGCCCCAATGCATCAGCAAGTGCCATCAAGTCAGAACCACTCTTGCCGTTGTTGATGAAGACCTCAAACAATTCATCTTTCTCATTGTGATTGATGGTGATATACATCTTCCCACTTGGACTATCTGCTTTGTACGTAACGCCAGTCAACATCATTGGACGTGGTACTCGTGCGGTTGCTGGTACAACTGGCATTGCTTCTTCTTTCTTTTCTTCCTTCTTTGGTTCAATTCTTTCAAGCACACCTTGTCGAGAACCATCGCGCATGTATGTTACACCCTTGAGTCCCATGTCATAAGCTGCCATGTAGAGTGTTTTTACATCTTCAACGGTGTGAGCGTTTGGAGCGTTCACTGTCTTTGAAATTGACGAATCAATATATTCTTGTGCAATTGCTTGGACTTTGGTGTGTTCAAGTGGGGTCAGATCATTGGCTCCGACAAAGTATGCTGGCCTCTCAGCAGTTGGATTTTCTTTCAGCCATGCTTCGTAAAGTGGATGATACATAATCTCTTCTCCACCTCTCCAAATCCGTTTGAATGTGAACTCATACACTGGTTCAACCCCTGAACTAACACCTGAAACTAATGACGTGGTACCGGTTGGTGCGATGGTCAAAAGAACAGCATTTCGAATTCCCTGCTCTTCAATCATATCTCGGATCTTCTTTGGTAATGCTTTAATGTGGTATCCCTGCATATACTTCTCTTTATCAAACTTCGGGAAGATGCCTTTCTCTTTTGCAAGATTGGATGATGCAATGTAAGCGTTATCGCGGAGTGTTTTAAAGATTTTCTCAATCATTGGTTGCGCATCATCTGAGCCGTATTGGAGTTGCATCTTAATTAACGCATCGGCAAGTCCCATGATGCCAAGACCGGTTCGGCGAATCTCTTTGGCGATCTTTTCGTTCTCATTGAAGAAATAGTAGGTCTGGTCGATAACATTGTCCAACATACGCATCGCAACTTGGACATCTTTGCCAAAGGAATCAAAATCAAACTTCCCTGCTTTGCCTGGCTCATAGCCTTTGACATAAGCTGAAAGATTCATCGCACCCAAGTTACAGACAGCCCATCCGCCAAGTGGTTGTTCGCCACAAGGATTGGTCGCAATGAGTTTTTCAAAATACCATGTGTTACTGCGAGCGTTACTGCGGCCTAAGAAGTGAAGCCCTGGCTCTGCTGATTGCCATGCGGCGGTGCAAATGAGATCCCAGAGATAACGTGCTTTAACAGTCTTGTGTACTTTGATCTTGCCGCCTTTTGCTTTCCAGGTGTCGAGTTCTCCATTCCATTCTTCGTCATAGCGTGGATCAGTGATGTCAGGATACACGAGGTCCCAATCTTGATCTGCCTTCACTGCTTCCATAAATTCATCAGAGATACAAACAGATAAGTTTGCGCCATTGATCTTGGTAAGATCTTGTTTGACGGTAATGAATTCCTCAATGTCTGGATGCCAATCCCACAGCATGATCATGGTTGCTCCGCGTCGACTGCCGCCTTGTTGGACAATATCGTGAGTAGCGACGGAGAAAAGGGTTGCCCAGTTAACAGGACCTGATGAAGTACCGTTCACTTTTTTGACACGAGCACCTTTTGGTCGAAGTGATGAAAGATTAAGCCCTACGCCACCAGAGCGAGCTTGGATCTCGACTAATTGCCCGAGTGCTTCCAAAATACCATGTCGTGAATCCTTTGGAGAGGGGATGACAAAACAATTGAAGTACGTCACTTGGTAGCCTGTTCCGGCACCGGACAGGATTCGACCTGCCGGAACAAACTTAAAGTCCTCCATGACTCGGTAAAATTCTTTTTCCCATTGCTCACGTGAGCCTTTCTTCTCAGTTGCTGCGATACCTCGAGCAACGCGCTCCCACATTTCAACAGGTGTTGGCTCGGTAGGTTTGCCTTCCTCATCTTTTAATGAGTAGCGATCTAAAAATACTTTTTGTCTGATTCCGTCTAATTTCATAATGTTAAATAGTTATTTTATTTGGTTCTAACGTTTTGACTTCTTTTTCAAAGTCTTCGACATCAACAAATCTTTTAAAGACACTGGCAAAGCGGATGTAGGCTACTTTGTCCAGACGTTTCAATCTCTTGGCGACCATCTCGCCGATCTTGGTACTCGATACTTCGAGCGAATCTTGGCCTCTTACTTCTCTGGTGATTTCGGTCACCATCTTCTCAATCACATCTGCCGGTATGATTGTCTTCTCACACGCTTTTAAGAGACCCGTTTTTAATTTATCTCGGTTAAACTGTTCTCGTCGGTTGTCCCGCTTAATGACGATAAGTTGAATATTCTCAACTCGCTCATACGTGGTAAACCGCTTTAGGCAAGAAAGGCATGACCGTCTTCTCCTGATCGTGTCCATGTCGGAACTTTCTCGTGTTTCTACTACTTCTGTCTCTTTGGTTCCGCAATATGGGCAATGCATGGCTCTTTCTCTTTCTTCTGCTAACGCAACTGTTTCAAATCTTCTGCCTTATTTGTTACCGGTTGCTTCTTCTCTTCTGCAACGCATTTAGCGCAAGGAAAATCATATGACACTACATCTACGACGTCAACTATATCCTTTGATATCAAATACCATCAGCAGCTTTGAATGGATATTTTTTGGATCTATTTTCTTACATCTGAGGAAAAGCTGATGAAAAAATTACTTCAAAATGAGATAAATAAACTTATTTTTTCTTCTGTAACGCTTTTACCTTTTTACCCAATTCTTCCAACTTTTTTCTCTCTTTACCGAATTTTTGTGGAGATTTTTTTTCAAAAGCTCTGGCAATTTCTTGATGTTTCAAATTTGCAATGAGCAGTCTTTGAATAAAATCATCAATTGATATCCCCTGTTTTTTTGCATCACTCGCTGCCGTAATTGCTTCTTCAAACGATGTCACTCCTTCAGACAAACTTATCGCAGCCAAATCGCTCTTTTTCTTTTTATCCATCAACGTGAGCGCTGCCGACATATCTTTATCAGATTGCTGCAATTTGTAATCAGCTTTCTTGAGCGGTTGTGACATAAAAAAGTTGAGCACTGTGTCACGAACTCGCCGCATAAAATAAAAGGGATGATCAGGGAGCAGACCAGGATAAGGCAGCTGATACGCAACAGGTGTCGGAGTAAGCGATACAGCGTCCTCTGCGTGTACTGGAGTTACTAAAGGGAGTAACACAAATCCAATCAAAGCGATGAGCCATCCCTTGATATGTTTTTTACGATTCATGCTCTGTTATTCCCAACGTTTCCAAAACTAACGCTAAACTCTCCTCGGCATTATGCGAGTAGGTATTTACTACTAAATCATAGTATTTTTTATCCCAATAAACCCAGTCAGCATCATCGGCTGCATATAATCTTCGCCACTTGCTTAGATCATTTTGCTCTCGCTCAAGCACTTCAGCTTTTGCATCCTCAACCGGAATATTCTCTCGATTGACCAAGCGATCGATTCGAATATCCGTTTTGTCCCCACTCTCGTCAGCACAGATGACTCCTACTTTAAAGACGCCCTCAACTCCTTGCGCGCAAAACCCAGCTAATTTACTTTCGAGGACAATATGTTTATCTTCTTTGAGAATTTGTTTTTGTTTATCTTCAAAGAGCACATCTTCTTCATCAGGACGAAGTTTGGTGTCTTTTGTTGCGACGTTCATCTTCTTGCGAATAGCTTCCCAAAAAACGTCTCCCCCTTCCATTCGTCTCCATCCGAGCGTTTCAGCTAAATGCTTTCCCAGTGACGTCGACCCCGCACCAATTCTCCCTGAGACAGTAATAATACGGATACCGGGTAAGTCTATAGGTTTCTTCATATGGATTACTCTTCTGTTGGTGGCTGCGTTGGTGCAGATGATGGTTGGGCGGCTGGTGTCGTTTGATCTGGTGCTGCTGGTTGCATCGGCGCGGGCATTGGAGCAGCTGGTTGGATAGGATTAGTAGCAGGAGCCGTTGGTGCGACTGCAGGGTTTTGCGAAACAGGTGCAGGGACTTCAGGTAATGCTGGTTGAGCGCTTGGGAGAGAAACTGGAGTAGGAGTTGGTACCGTTGGCGTTGGTGTCTCTGAAGGCGTTGCAGCTGCTGTTGTTTGTTGCGCTGGTGCTGATTCAGAAAGTTTTGATCCAACAGTAATGGTTTGTTCGACCAGTCGATTGGCATAACCGTATTCATTGTCATACCAAGCAATGACTTTAAGCATCGTTCCTCCAACAACTTGTGTCAGTGAGAGATCGACAATACTTGAATGTGAGTTGCCAATGATATCACTTGAGACAATTGGATCTTCGGTTACTGCCAAGACGCCTTTATACACAGGTGTTTCTGATTCTTTACGGAACACCTCATTAACTTCCTCTATCGTTACTTCCTTTTTCAAAATAAAGGTAAAGTCTGCGAGCGAACCGACAGGAACGGGAACCCTAATTGAAAGACCGCCAAAGATACCTTTAAGTGGAGGGAATGCTTCACCTGCTGCGGTGCTTGCTCCAGTAGATGTTGGCACAATGTTTAATGCAGCAGCTCGAGCGCGTCGATAATCTTTATGTCCCCCATCATGCAGCTTTTGGTCTGAGGTATAACCATGAATCGTCGTCATCATTGCTTTATCAATGCCAAAGTGTTGTTGCAAAATCTTTGCAACGGGAGTGATACAATTGGTGGTGCAAGAAGCATTGTTGATAATCTTCTCACCATTATATTTATCGTCATTAATGGAGATAACATATGTTGGAACTTCGTCCCCTTTTGCAGGAGCGGAAAGCACTACCGTCTTTGCACCAGCTGTGAGATGAGCTTTCAATTTTTCGGCTGTTGTAAAGTGTCCGGTTGATTCAATAACAACATCAACATTCAAATCTTTCCATGGCAAAAGGCTTGGATCCTTTTGGGAATAAACAGGAATTTCTTTATTATTAACGATGAGAGAACCGAGTAAATCTTTTTTTGTTGCGTCTTCATTGGGCTTAACAGTTACTTCTTGAGGGAGGAGACCATAGACACTATCGTATTTGAGGAGGTACATCCAGCCTTGGATATCAGTTGAAGATCCGGCATTAATGGCGACGACATCGATGTCCTCGTTATGCCATTGGAGAATAACTCGATGAGCTGTTCTTCCAATTCTCCCGTATCCATTAATTGCGACACGTACCATAAAATTAGTATATACCCGACTTTCTCAGATATCAAGAGGAAAACTATTTTGTCTGAAATTATGTATACAAGAATGTCGACAAATGTTTGTGAAATGTCCAGCACCTCGTCCATAAGCTTCTTATAATTATTCTTGTAATGACAAACTTATCAAGCAATCCATGGCAACGCTCCCAAGCAGAGCTCACTAAGGCAGGAAAGCTTTTAAATATTGATCCCCTTTTGCTCGCACATCTTTCAGAGCCGGAGAGAATTATTGAAGTCTCTCTCCCACTCGTTCGTGACAATGGAGAGAAAGAAGTGCTCAAAGGTTATCGCATCCAACACAGTAATATTCTTGGACCATATAAAGGCGGTCTCCGCTATCATCCACAAGTTTCGATGGATGAAGTAAAGGCTCTCTCCTTTTTGATGACCATGAAAAACGCGTTGATCAATATTCCCTTAGGTGGAGGGAAAGGCGGTATCACCGTTGATCCCAAAAAACTTTCTGAGCGAGAACTAGAACGGCTCACTCGCATGTTTACTCGGCGACTTGGCAATATTATCGGTCCTGAAATTGATATCCCCGCCCCTGACGTTAACACCAATGCTATTGTTATGTCCTGGATAGCAGATGAATATCGAAAAATATTTGGCGAGAATACAGTGGCGGTTGTCACAGGTAAGCCATTAGCACAAGGTGGATCGCTAGGAAGACCAGAAGCGACAGGTCTTGGTGGAGCTTATGCACTCCTAGCGATCCTTAAAAAGCTCGGCAAAGATCCGAAAAAAATGACAGCAGCTGTGCAGGGATTTGGGAACGTCGGACGTAATGTCGCCTACTTTCTGCAACAAGCCGGAGTCCGGATCGTCGGGCTATCTGACTCAAAAGGAGGAATTTATATTCCCGGAGGGGTTGCGGACATCGAACAGATCGAACGCTGTAAGGAACAGAAAGGATACCTGGCAGGATGTTATTGTGTCGGCTCTGTTTGTGATATCAACTATAAGACAAAAGTGAATGGACGAGATATATCCCCTGCTGAAGTACTGGAACTACCAGTTGATATCATCATCCCTGCTGCATTAGAGAACTCAATTACCAAAGACAATGCCAAAAAGATTCAAGCATCGATCGTCTTAGAAATGGCCAATACGCCAACAACACTTGATGCCGATGAAATCTTACGAAAGAAAAACGTCATGGTCATCCCCGATATCCTTGCCAATGCCGGTGGCGTCGCAGTAAGTTACTTTGAATGGTATCAAAACATGCATCATGAATCATGGACTAAAGATAAGGTATTTAAAAAGCTCCATAGCAAGATGAATCGAGCAGTAGATAGTGTCTACAAGCTCTCTGAAGAATACGGTGTTACCCAACGAGAAGCTGCCTTTATGTTTGCACTCAAACGTCTTGAGAAAGCTTGGAAAACCCATCCCATGGCCCAACCGATACTCTATGAATGATCGATCTCTTAGTCGCAATCTTGCCCTCGAATTTGTCCGTGTCACTGAAGCAGCTGCCATCGCCGCCAGTGAATGGATTGGTCGAGGAGAAAAACACACAGCTGATCAAGCCGCGGTTACCGCCATGCGTTCCCGCTTGAATGATATCGACTTTAATGGGACGGTCGTCATTGGCGAAGGAGCAAAAGATGAAGCACCAATGCTCTATACCGGTGAGAAAGTCGGAACAGGCAAAGCTCCGCACATGGATCTTGCGATTGATCCGTTAGAGTGCACGGATAGTGTTGCCTATGGGAGATACAATGCCCTCGCCGTCGTCGCTGCTGGTGAGAAAGGAACCTTACTCAATGCTCCTGACACCTATATGGAAAAGATCGCGGTCGGACCACAAGCAGCAAAGGTAATCGATCTTACTGCATCAATCGCTATCAATATTGCCAATGTCGCCAAAGCTTTGGGGAAAGACAAAAAAGAAATAACCGTTATCGTGCTGGATCGAGAGCGGCATCAAAACATGATTGAAGAGATACGAGCAACCGGCGCGCGAATCCGACTCATTTCTGATGGAGATGTCGCCGCAGCGATTGCGCCAAGCCTTGAAGAAAGTGATATCGATATGCTTATGGGAATCGGCGCAAGTACCGAGGCAGTCCTGGCAGCAACCGCAATTAAAATATTGGGCGGACAAATATTATGTCGCTTTGCTCCACAATCAGAGAAACAAAAACGAATTGTTCACGATGCAGGACTCGATACTAAAAAGATCTTTACCAGCGAAGATCTCGCAAAAGGCAAAGACCTTACCTTCACAGCCACGGGCGTCATTGATGGACCATTGCTTAATGGCGTTGTATTTAAACAGCACCGAATCATCACCCACTCTATCGTCATCCGAGGCATTTCAGGAACTGTACGGTTTATTACCACCGAGCATCATGTCCATCGGTTGTAACCCCTCTTTTATGAAAAAGATATCTTACATTGATGATACGACAATTAAAAATAAACGAGTCCTTCTTCGAGCAGACTTTGATGTCTCACTTACGCCGCAACACACTATCGCCAATGATGCGCGCATACGACAAAATATTCCAACAATTAAACACCTCCTCCAAAATAATAATCGAATTATCTGCGTTGCCAAACTTGACCGTCCGGTCAAACGAGATCCAAAATCCTCACTACAAGTCGTCGTCGATCGCCTGCAGTCATATCTTCCTGAAACGAAAATCACGCTTATCGATGATTTTCTTTCGGAAGATAAAAAACGTTTTATAGGGCAATCAAATAAAGAGATCTTTGTATTGGAAAACATTCGTTTCTATCCCGGAGAAAAAAAGAATGATCTCGAGTTTGCGAAGTCACTAGCTGCACTTGCGGACATTTATATCAATGATGCTTTCGCCGTCTCTCACCGCGCGGAAGCATCATTGGTACGTGTCCCCACACTCCTTCCCTCCTACGGTGGATTATCGTTGAAAAAAGAGATCGAGGCGATTGGCAAAGCGATTAAGAAACCAAAACGACCGCTCGTTGCTATCGTTGGCGGCGCCAAGATTTCGACCAAGCTAAACCTCATTAACAAACTCATTGACCGGGCAGATTATGTTATTTTGGGCGGTGGACTTGCCAATGTTTTCTTCAGAGCACAGCGATATTTGATTGGCAATAGTATTTGTGAATATGAAATGGTGCAAAAGGCAAGACAGCTGCTTTTTCTTGCAGCACAACAGAATACTGCCCTTGTCCTCCCAACAGATGTCATTGTGGGTGATCCAAAAAACTTTGAGAGGGCTGGGGAAATAAGAAGGATTGGCGATAAAATTACTGCAAGTGAATCAATTCTCGATATTGGCCCAGAAACGAAAGCGCTCTATGGAAATATCATCGGAAAAGCAAAAACAATTCTGTGGAATGGTCCTGTAGGATTATTTGAGAACCCTGCATACCGTGACGGAACGGATTTTATCTATTACGCAATCGCACACAACGAAAATGCCACTTCCATCGTCGGCGGCGGAGACACATTGGCAGCAATTGCGAAAAAAGAATACTTGGATAAGATAACCCACATCTCAACAGGTGGTGGCGCGATGTTGGAGTTTATTGAAAAAGGAACATTGCCGGCTATTGAAGCGCTGAAGAGATAAACCCAACTTACGTGATCTTATCACGAATAGCATGCTTTAATTCTGCATCAGTAATAATCGTACTTTTCCCCTGAAATGCGTTAGCATGTAATTCTGGTACCGTAAGATCTTTTGGCAATTGATAAAGGAGAGACGAAGAAAACGTGGTGAGTCCCCCATTCTTTTCTACGACATCTTTTAATACAAATCCTGGATAAGAAGCGATCACAGCTCGACAAGTATCTCTCCCAGCAGCTAAGAAATCTTCAATACCACGATATTGATATCCCACATGAAACGCAATATGCGGTTTCTCTTTCCGATTACTCTTTTCATCTAATACCTCACTTACCTTAAGCAGTTTGTCGGCCATCACCGCGTTTCTCAAAAAAACAGTGAGATCTTCAGGATGACCAAGCGTAAGGAGATTCGAGCATTGAGACAGAAGATTACGTGTTGCCTCTGTTTTAATGGCCGCTGTGCCACTATCGGCTACTTTCCCAACAGAAGGAGAGAGTCCCCATGCAGCTGCAGCAGCGAGTCCTGCTTTTAAAATTCTTCTTCGGCCAGTTCCAGCAGCTTTCCCAGCTGATTCTTCTCTATTTAATTGATTTCGTAGATAAAGGCTAATCAAACCAACAGTCCCTTCAGCTATTTGAGCACCTGCAGTAAGGTTAATCTGAAAAGAATCAGGGATAACGTCTCCAAACATAATGGGAATTCGTTCATTTGATGCTTGAATAAGGGTTCTATTGGGTAAAGCTTTCCTTCCTTCTCCTAATTCTTCAGGACCAGCCGTTATTGATCCTTCTGGGTCAGCAAAAATCTTAGCTAAAGAATCCCGAGGACTTTCTTGAAATAAGACATCAGTGCCTTTTGGAAGATTCAGCTGTTTTTCAGCACCTGTTTCAGAATGCACGTCATAAATACCAGTGAAGCGCCCGCTCGGTGTATTTACTGTTTTTTCCGTATCACGAGCTAGTATTCCCAACTCTTTACCAGCGGCAACCCCAGCAACTCCGGCAAGAACCACTCCTGTTTTTTTTGCACCTTTTATAACATCTCGTCGAGAAGGCTGCTCTAATGAATCTATATCCATATGCTTATCATAATCTATTTGGAAGTTATTACCGCTTGTTAGTTCGTAAACTCTTGGCTATACATCTTCCCATAGATTCCCCCATCAATTACTCCAATGCCAATCTTATTAAAGTTTGGATTGAGAATATTTGCTCGATGACCAGGGCTGTTCATGAGTCCTTGCATCGCAAGCTCGGTACTAGGAGCGAGTGCAAGATTCTCGCCTGCGTAGGTGAAATCAATCCCAGCTGCTGCCATACGATCAAAGGGAGATTCACTCTCGGGTGTGTAATGAGAGAAATAACCCCGCGCAAACATATCTCGTGAATGACTTCGGGCAACCTCAGCAAGTTCTTCATCAAAAAAAACAGGAGCAAGTCCATGTCGTACTCGTTCCGTGTTCACAAGCTTAAACATCTCCTGCTCTGCTTCGTGATCAACGGTCCCCTTCTTTACTTTGAAATTAAGCGTGACAATCTCATTGCTTTCAGGCTTTACGGTCATGAAGGTAAGGGTTTCGTCAAGTGCGCCACCAAAGACATCATTAAGTCGATTTTCAAAAAACGACGTATTGGCAACGAGCTTGGAACCAACTGTCGATCCAGTCACGAGTTTTTTAATTATTGGTGAGGAAGGAAGCGATACAACCACACTTAACAGAAACGACAACAGGATAAAGGCAGAGACAATGCCAGGGAGAATTCCCAACCAATGATCGATTTTCTTAAAAGATTGGTAGACGACATGAGCTGGTGGTAATGTTGGTAGGTACCTAATCCCCCGACGAGAAAGTAGGCTAAGAACGATTTCACTGATAAACGCTACTAAGAAAAATCCACCAGCATTGGCAAATCCAATTGGCATCGAAAAGGTAATCGTCAAGAGTTTGCCCACAACAGCATATGATTTAAGCGCTATAATAAAGGAGAGAATAAAGCTCATAAGATCTAGAAGTGCCAACGTAAATCCTAAAACAAATCCTTCGTAGGCATAGAAAGCAAAGACCATGAGAATAAGCAGATCGAGGAGGTTAAATCCGGCGATTCCGGTTTGAGCGAGTTGAGCAATCATGAAGGAAACATTTTCCATTTACCATATTAGTATAACCGATTTGTCGATTCCGATACAGATCTGGTAAAATGGATAGACAGATAGAGCTATGATTAAGCGATATAAAAAAGTTGTGAAGAAAGCGAAAGGCGTATCCGTCTCTTTCAGTAAAAAAAAGTTACTCTTTGGATTGATTCCTCTTGGTGTCCTTATTTTATTAGTGTTAGGCTTTTTCTACTTTTTCGTCTTGAAAGATCTCCCCTCTCCAACCAAGCTCGGTAATACATCAGCCTCTTACTCCACCCATATCTATGATCGCAATGGCGAGCTACTCTATACTATCTATGGTGAACGCAATCAAACGTTTGTTCCCTTGAATAAAATCCCTAAATCAATTCAACAAGCTACCATCTCGATTGAAGATAAAGATTTCTACCATCATGGAGCCGTTGACTTCCGGGGTATTGCCCGTGCTTTTTACTCGAGCGTTTTCCATAAGCAATTGCAAGGAGGATCAACCTTAACCCAACAGTTAGTAAAGAATGGACTCCTGACACCTGAGCGAACAATTATCCGAAAGATTCGGGAAGTCACACTAGCAGTTGCTGTTGAAGTCTTACATTCAAAAAATGAAATCTTGGAAATGTATCTCAACCAAGTCCCGTATGGTGGAACTGCCTATGGTGTCGAAGCAGCCGCCCAAACCTTTTTTGGCAAACACGTTAATGAACTTACCCTTGCTGAGCAAGCATATCTTGCTGGCTTACCAGAATCACCAAGTACACTTTCCCCTTTTGGTTCTCATCCTGAACTGGGGAAGAAACGACAAGAAGAAGTGCTGAGAAAAATGAATGAGCAAGGATATATCACCAAAGCAGAGAGAGCGAAAGCAGTAGCACAAAAACTTAAATTTGAACGGATAACCAATCCAATCAAGGCTCCTCACTTTGTCTTTTATGTAAAAGATCTGCTTACCAAGAAATATGGCTCACAAACAGTTGAGCAAGGTGGACTGAAAGTGTATACCAGTCTTGATCTTAAGACACAGGAGTTTGCGCAAAAAACAGTAGCAGAAGAAGTCGAGAAGGTAAAAAATTACAAAGTCGGCAATGGCGCAGCGGTGATTACCAAACCGGGCACAGGTGAAATTTTGGCTATGGTTGGTAGTAAAGATTACTTTGATCCAAAGGATGGAAGTGTCAACATTGCCATCGCCCTCCGTCAACCAGGATCGTCCATCAAACCAATCAATTACGCTGTAGGATTAGCCAGAGGCTACTCTGCTGCAACACCGTTTATCGATCAACCAGTTTGTTTTCCAAACCCTCCTGGCAAACCATATTGTCCCCGCAATTATGATGGCGCATTCCATGGTGTCGTACAAATGAGATATGCTCTTGCCAACTCACTTAACATCCCTGCTGTACAAATGCTCAAGTTAAATACACTGGATACTTTCCTTGCTTCGGCATCAGCAATGGGTATTACGACCTTAAAAGATCCAAGCCAATATGGATTATCACTAACCCTTGGTGGTGGTGAAGTAACCATGGTTGATATGGCCACTGCGTTTGGTGTTTTTGCTAATCAAGGCTATCGAATTGATCTACACCCCATCTTAAAAGTCACCGATAACAAAGGCCAAATCGTTGAAGAATACAAACCACCTAAGAGTCCTATCTTTGGAAAGAAAGTGATGCCGTCTGAGGTTGCGTTTATTATCTCCGATATCTTAAGTGACAATAATGCCCGAACAATGGCTTTTGGTCCCAATTCAGAACTCAAAGTGAACAAACAACGAGTATCAGTCAAAACGGGAACCACCAATGATTATCGTGATAACTGGACTATCGGCTATACTCCTTCATATCTTGTTGCCGTCTGGGTTGGGAACAATGACAACACACCAATGAGTGGCATTGTCTCAGGTACCACCGGAGCTGCACCAATCTGGAACGATTTGATGTCAGAGATGCTCAAGGGTAAAAAGCAAGAGATCCCACAAAAGCCAGCAAAGATTGTTGGGAAATATGTTTGCAGTTCGACAGGACTTCCTTCGACTGATGGAGGCAAATGCCCTACCCGATTTGAATATTTCATTAAAGGGGCACCACAAAAAACAGTCAATTATTCCAAAGAAAAAGTATGGATTGATAAAACAACCAACACCATTGCCAAACCTGGACAAACAGAAAATGTTGAAGAAAAAGAAGAGACAGTCATGGTTGATCCATTGGGAAATAAATATTGTGTCACCTGTCCTCGCCCAACAAGCGATCCGGCAACATCAACAACACCAACGCCAGCACCATAACTATGACTGAAAAACCAACGGAACCACAACCACAATATATCACCGGACCGGGAAGCTATAATCGTGAGTCAGGAAAAAAGACACTCGTCTTTGTCAGTATCCTTATCATTGTTGTAACAGTGCTTGTCTTGGCGACAATGTACATGATTAACAGGAAATTTTCCGTCATGATTCAATAATGATTGTAAGAGTTTTCTTATAAACCCGTTTTACTGGCAAATCCTCCTTTTCAATTCATCACCGCTTTAGTATAATTTTGCCAGCTTGGCAGTCTAAACGGATGCGTTGTCATCCACCCCTTCTCTTTCAACAACACGTCCGCTAACCAAGGAACCTTTAAATTATTATGCGTATACTGCTATCCATCATTCTTTTCTTCGTCATGCTTTTGATAACACTTGAAGATATTGTTTTTGCTCTCATTCGTTTTATCAAACAGCAACTTGAATTCTCCATTTCTCGAATAAAAGAATTTTCTAGACATGAAATAACGAAGATAACCAGGAGCACAAACAACCTGAGAAATTCGTGGTTAGCAACCATAAAAAAACACCTGAAGAAAAAAAAGAAACGAAAGAAAAAACCATTCACCTTATTCTCTTTCCGATCTAAGATTAAGTATTTTATCTTGGGCTGTTTTTTCTCTTTTCTATTTCTGTTCCTCCCTATCGCATTCTTCATCTTTATCCAAGACTTACCCAGCCCGCATGAACTGTCACTCCGACAAATCCCCCAAACCACGAAGATCTATGACAGGAATGGCATCCTGCTCTCTGAAATTTACTCCACACAAAATCGGACACTGGTCAAACTTGCCGATATCCCAAAGTCGTTAAGACTTGCTACATTGGCAATCGAAGACAAGAACTTTTATAACCATCCAGGTTTTGATCTCCCCTCCATTATTAGAGCATTTCGAGAAGATATCATCACTGGTAATATCCAAGGTGGTTCTACCCTCACACAACAGTTGATCAAAACATCAATGCTGACCCCTGAACAAACGATCTCCAGAAAAATAAAAGAACTCGCGTTAGCCTTTTGGGCAGAACGCGTTTATACCAAAAACCAAATCCTCGAAATGTATTTTAATCAAGTACCTTACGGAGGTACCGCGTGGGGAGCAGAAGCAGCATCAGAGACATACTTTAACAAATCGGTTACCCAGTTAACACTTGGAGAAAGTGCTTTCCTCGCGGGCTTAACAGCAGCGCCGACAAGTTATTCTCCATTTGGAGAGCATCCGACGTTGTGGAAGAAACGACAAAAAGAAGTGCTAAAGAGAATGGTTTCACTCCATTATATTTCCCAACGCCAAGCAGATAATGCACAGAAGGAAGAACTTGTTTTTCGTCAACCACAAACAGCACTGCATGCTCCACATTTTGTTGCTTACGTCAAAGAATTACTGATCAAAAAATATGGAATTGCTGCTGTTGAGAAAGGTGGACTACAAGTAAAGACCACTCTTGATCTCAAAGTCCAAGAGATGGCAGAAAAGATTGTTAAAGAAGAAGTAGACAAAGCAGCTCCACTTAATTTGACTAATGGCGCTGCTGTGGTCATCAATCCGCAAAATGGAGATCTGTTAGCGATGGTTGGGAGCAAAGATTTTGTTGATCCCAATGGAGGTAATGTAAACCTCACCACATCACTGAGGCAACCTGGATCGACGGTGAAGGTTATCACTTATACAGCAGGACTCCTGCAAGGATTTACCGCGGCAAGTATTCTTGATGATACACCACAGTCATTCTCCGTGCCTGGTGGTGAGCCATATGTTCCGGTTAATTATGATGGCAGCTATCGTGGCCAAGTTCCACTCCGTTTTGCTTTGGCAAACTCGCTCAATCTCCCTGCAGTAAAGTTGTTAAGTGAAGTTGGTGTTCCCCAGGTGGTATCGCTTGCGAAAAAGATGGGTATTCATTCGTGGACTGATCCGGGAAATTATGGACTCTCATTAACCCTCGGAGCAGCAGAAACGACAATGCTCGAAATGGCTCAGGTGAATAGTGTTCTCGCTAATAAAGGCCAACTTGTAGAGATCGATCCACTTGAAAAAGTTTCGGATATCAAAAATACCATCTTTACAGAAAAAAAAGTAATACCGGGAAAACCAGTAGTCGATGAAGGCGTCACGTTTATTTTGTCTGATATTTTAGCGGATAATCAAGCTCGATCTACCGCGTTTGGCACCAACTCCCCGCTTACGATTCCCGGACATCGAGTTTCTGTTAAGACAGGAACATCAGATGATAAACGAGACAACTGGAC
>Ga0075365_10000074_pt1 | contig 29323 bp, 25 predicted proteins | sample EndMetdeltDD1765_FD_71387 | JGI IMG/M metagenome (GOLD analysis project Ga0075365, IMG submission 71387) | Populus endosphere microbial communities from Tennessee, USA - Endosphere MetaG P. deltoides DD176-5 | ecosystem: Host-associated > Plants > Roots > Endosphere | place: USA: Tennessee... | reverse complement strand
CCTGTCGTGGGGTGGGCGGGGGTTCGGTACGACGGCACCTCAGGCCTCCCTCGCCACGGCCTGCGCGCCGTCGTACCAGCCGAGGAGCGGGCGACGGGCCAGCATCATCAGGCCGTTGATGGCGATGCCGATCAGTCCGAGCAGCAGCACCCCGGCCCACATGTCGGCGCTGACGAAGGTCTGCTGGGCGAGCAGCGTGAGGTAGCCGATGCCCCGGGTGGCGCCGACCATCTCGGACGCGATCACGGCGATGAACGCGAACTGCAGGCTGACCTGGACCCCGGCGAAGATCCGCGGCGCGGCGGCGGGCACGTCGATGGCGAGCAGCCGGCGCCAGGCGGGGACGCCGTACACCGTGCCGACGCTGCGCAGCGTGGGGTCGACGCCGAGGACGCCGTCGATGGTGGCGACGAGGGTCGGGGGCATCGCGGCGAGCGCGACGATCGCGACGCGCACGCCGTCGCCGAAGCCGAACAGCTCGACGAAGACGGGGATCAGGGCGATCCCGGGCAATGCGCGGAAGAACGTCAGCGCCGGCATGGCGGCAGCGAGCAGCACCGGTGTCCGGGCGAGCGGCAGGCCGCTGACGATGCCGAGCACGACGGCGATCGCGAAGCCGGTACCGAGGATCGCCAGCGTCGGCACCACGTCGGAGCGGACGCTCGCGAAGAGCCACAGCTCCTGGAAGCGCTCGAGGATCCGCTGCAGCGGAGGGTAGTAGGGGTCGGTCGAGTCGCGGCTGAGCACCCACCAGCCCGCCACGATGCCGAGGGGTACGACGACGCGCAGCACCGCGGGCCCCCAGCGGCCGACGAGGGCGCTCATGCCGCGACCTTCCGGTAGGTGGTGTGCCAGTGCAGGAGCCGGCGCTCCAGCAGGTGACCGAGCTCGTGCACGACCAGCGCGAGCCAGCCGAGCACGACGACGACCGCGAAGAGCCGGGCCGAGTCGCCCGAGACGGCCGCGGCGACGATGCTCTGCCCGAGCCCGGGGGCGCCTCCGAGGTAGCCCGCGACGACCGCGATCACGAAGGCGTGCGGCAGCGCGATCCGGACGGCGGTTCCGACGAAGGCCGCCGTGCTGGGCAGCGTCACCCGGCGGGCCACCTGGAGTCGGCTCAGCCCGAAGGAGCGAGCCGTCTGGAGGGCGACCGGGTCGGTCTCGCGGACGCCGTTGGCGGTGGTGACGGCGATCGGCAGCACGCAGCCGTAGAAGATCAGCGCCTCCCCCATCTGCTGGGTCGGCCCGATGACGAGCAGCACGATCGGCAGCACCACGACGGGCGGGATCGGGCGCAGGAAGGCGATCGGCACCTGGAGCGCCTGGGCGACCCAGCGCGAGGACCCGACCAGCAGGCCCAGCAGCACCCCGACGACGGTGGCGGCCAGCAGGCCGCGCACCGCCATCACCAGGGTGGTGCCGGTGGTGTCCCAGAACGTCTGCTGCCCGGCCAGGTCGACGATCGCCTCCAGCGTGTCCAGCGGGCCCACCAGGGCGGTGCCGCCGACCAGCGCCGCCACGGCGGCCCAGGCGAGGATCGCGAGGACCGCCCCGAGGACGCCGAGGGCCGCGGTGGTCGTACGGCTCACGACGCGTCCGGGGCGGGCGGCGCCGACGCGAGGCCGGCGGTGTCGATCTGGGGGGCCACGGCCGTGGTGATGTCGAGGTCGCCGAGGAAGCCGAGCTCCTGCATCCTGTCCGCGGTCTGCTGGAGCGCCTCGGGGTCGAGGTAGGAGGGGAAGTAGGCCTTCGCGCCGGCCGTCCTGAGCGTCTCGAGCGGGATGCCGCTGCGCTGCGAGGACGAGGCGTAGACCTCGTCGGGGTGCTGGTTGGCGTAGTCGTTGGACCGGTAGATCGCGCGCTGCAGCCGCTCGACGAGGTCGGTGTTCTTCGCGACGTCGTCGTTGACGACCCAGATCGTGGTGGGGGTGGTCCCGAAGAACTCCCCCGCCGGCTTGCTGATGCTGCGCCCGCCGAACTCCTGGACCATCAGGGTGAACGGGAACGGCACCGTGACCGCGTCGACGCGGCCCTCCTTCAACGCCGCGACCTGGGAGACGAAGTCGAGGGCGACCCACTCGACCGACGACGGGTCGCCGCCCCGGGTCGCGATCTCGCTGGTCACGAGGATCTCCATGAGGTCCTTGCGGACCGGCACGGCCACCGTGGCGCCGTCGAGGTCGCCCGCGTCCTGCGCGTCGGAGTCGGGCCCGACGAGGACCTCGATGTTCTCGTACGGCGCGGTCTCGGCCCCGTCCGGATAGCCGTACTCCGGGGCGATCGCGTGCAGACCGAGCCCCTGCTCCACCGCACCGATGAACGTCGGCGTCGGGAGCTGCGTCATGCCGACCGCGCCGCTCTGGACGGCGGCGACGCGAGCGGCGGCGTTCTCCGAGACCGACTGGTCGAGCGTGATCGTCTCGTCGGTGAAGTAGCCCTGCTTCTGCCCCAGCTGCACGGCCATCGCGCCGCCCGAGTTGTAGCCGATGCTCATCGTGATCGTCGCCGGCGCTCCCGCCGCCGCCACCGCGGAGTCGTCCGAGCCACCGCAGCCGGCCAGGGTCAGCGCCCCAGCGGCCAGTCCGGCGACGGCCAGGCTCCGGATCCGTCGTGCTCGCATCTGCGTCCTCCCAGGTCGATCGCGGTGTGCGCTCGCGCACCGCGCTATGTGACAGCGACCACAGCCTGTCTGGTCATTTCTGAGGTGTCAAGCATTTCTGATGTCTCACACTTTTTTGATGATTTGATCAGTTACGACACCACAAGACGGAGCGCGGCGACCGACGCGGCGACGTCCGTGCCGACCGCGGCCACGACGCGGTCCGGCCGCACCAGCGCCCAGCGGGCGCCGCAGCCGGCGAGCCAGACGGCCAGGTCCCGGGCCCCCGCGTCACCGTCGGGGTCGACGACCAGCAGGCGGACACCGGCCGCTGCCAGCTCGGGCGGCGGCTCGACGCCGGGCAACGCGACGAGCGCTGCCCCGGTCCCGAGACGACGGTCGACGAGCGCGCCGTCGGGCCCCGTGCGCACCAACGGCAGCAGCGTCCCCCGCACCCGCCTGGGCACCCGGCGATCGATCAGCGGGCCGGTCAGCGCGGGCGAGGTCGCGTCGAGGACCTGAGCCGCCACCGCCGGGACGTGCCGCAGCACGGCCAACACGGCCCTGCGCACGACAGCGGCGATCGCACCGCCCCCGGTCATCGCCCGGCCGATGTTCACGGCCAGCCGGATCAGCGCGACCGCGTGCGGCGAGCGCTCGGCCTGGTAGCTGTCGAGCAACCCCTCGCCCGCCCGTCCGTCGAGGACCGCGGCGAGCTTCCACGCCAGGTTGGTGGCGTCCCGGATGCCGGAGCACATGCCCTGCCCGATGAACGGCGGCGTCAGGTGGGCGGCGTCGCCGGCGATCAGCAGCCGCCGGTCGCGCCAGCGGTCGGCGACGCCTGCGCGGAACGTGTACTCCGTGCACCGCAGCAGCTCCAGGCCCTCGTCCGGGACCGGCGCGAGCCAGGCGTCGACCAGCGGGCGCACCCGCGCCAGGTCGGCGTACTGCGCCGCCGTCTCGTCGTCGCGGAGCCGGATCTCGAAGCGGTAGCGGTCCTTGCCGATGCGCATGTAGGTCGCCGCCCGGCGCGGGTCGCAGACCTGGTGCACGCCGTCCCACTCGTCGAGCTCGACCGCCGACCGGACGTCGACGACCAGCCAGCGCTGCTCGAAGCCCAGGTCGGTCGTGGTCGACCCGATCGCCTGACGCACCAGGCTGTTCGCCCCGTCGCAGCCCACGACGTACGACGCGCGCAGCCGACCGGTCGTGCCGTCGGGCCGGCGCAGGTCGACGACGGCCTGTCCGGGCGACTGACCGACCGCGAGCACCTCGTGACTGCCGAGGAGGGTGACCTCGGGGAGACGGGTCAGATTGGCGCGCAGCAGCCGCTCGAGCTCGGGCTGGTCGAACAGGTTGGCCTCGGGCAGGCCGGCGGACGTCTCGGCGCTGCGCTCGAACCGCGCGAGCACCCGGTGCCGGGCGTCGACCAGCTGGAGTCCGCGGGTCGCCCGCGAGACCTGGGCGAACTCCTCGCCGACGCCGAGCTCGTGCAGGATCCGGAACACCTCGGCGTCCAGGTGGACCGCACGGGGCAACGGGTAGACGTCGGGGTGCCGCTCGAGGACCGCCACCGTCCGTCCCCGCTGGGCGAGCAGCGTCGCCAGGGTCACACCGGTGGGCCCTGCGCCCACCACGATCACGTCGTGGTCGTGCCCGGCGCTCACGCGGTCCCCTCCTCGACGGCGACGGCGACGGCGACGGCGACGGCGACGGCGACGGGGAGACCCGACAGGGCCCGCGCAGCGGCCGTGGCCGCGGGACCGGCCACGGCGACGGTCAGTCGCCCGTCCCGGTGGGCGGCCGTCACGGCGACGTCCGCGAACCCGGAGCCCGCCAGCAGCTCCGTCGCCGCCGCGATCGCGGCGAGCTCGCGCAGCTCGGGCTTGAACGGCTTGCCCACGGAGGTCGTGGGGAGCTCCGGGAGGACGGTGACGAGCCGGGGCCGCGCAGCCGGCTCGTCGACGTGGGTCGCCGACCAGGCGAGGAGGTCCTCGGGCGTGACGGCGGCCCCGGGCGCCAGGCTCACGAAGGCGACCGGCACCTCGCCCGCGTGGGCGTCGGGCCGGCCCACCGCTGCGGCGGCGGTGACGTCGCGATGAGCGAGCAGCGCGTCCTCGATGACCCGCGGGTCGAGGTTGTGGCCACCGCGGATGATCAGGTCCTTGGTGCGCCCGGTCAACGACAGGTGGTCCTGGTCGTCGAGCGCGCCGAGGTCGCCGGTGCGCAGCCAGCCGTCGACGACGTGGCCGTCGGGGACGGGCACCGGGCCGTCGGGTCCCGGCCGCAGGTAGCCGGCGAAGACCGCCGGCCCGGAGATCTCGACCTCACCGACCTCGCCGCGCGGCAGCTCGACCGGCGTGCCGGCGCCGTCGTACCGCACCACGCGCAGGCGCTGGTAGGGCAGTCGCCTCCCGACCGTGCCGGCCCGGCCCTGTCCGGGCGGCGTGGCGGTGCTGGCGCAGGTCGCCTCGGTGAGTCCGTAGCCCTCGGCGAGCTCCAGTCCGGTGCGCTCCCGGAAGGCGGCCCGCACCGCGTCGGGCAGCGGCGCCGCACCGACGACGGGGTTGGTCAGCGAGGAGATGTCGGCCTCGACCGGAATCGTGGCGAGCACGGCGTACACGGTGGGGACCGCCGACATCGTGCTCGGCCGGTAACGCTCGACGATCCGCCAGAACGCGCCGTACAGGGCGGGATCTCGGTAGCCGTGCGGGCCGGGCCAGACGCCGCGGGTGCCACTGACCAGCGGCGCGAGGGTGGTGACCAGGACGGCGTTGACGTGGAAGAGCGGGAGGCCGGCGAGCACGCTCGCCCCGCCCCCGAGCCCGCCCGCGACCGCGATGGTCCACGCGGTGACGGCCTGGTTGGCGTGGGTGTGCACCGCGACCTTGGGGTCACCGGTCGTGCCGCCGGTGTGGAAGTACGCCGCGACGTCGTCCGGCCGGGGTCGCCGCCCTGCCGGGAGCGGCTCGGCGGCGACCGCGCGGAGCAGGTCCTCGAGATGGGCGATGCGGACCCCCGGGCGCTGCTCGAGCCGGGGCGCCGGACCGGTCGCACCGTCGGGCCGCAGCGCGAGCAACGCGACCAGGCCGAGGTCGGCGGCCGCGTCGACCATCCGCTTCCACAGGTCGGGGTCGAGCTCCGGACCGGCGACGACCGCGACCCGCGAGCCGGTGGTGCGCAGCAGGTGGCCGATCCGATCGGTGTCGAACGCCGGATTGACCGGCGCCGCGATCGCGACCGCCTCCGCGGCGAGCGTGGCGGCGAGCAGCAGCCCGGTGTTCGGCGAGATCAGGCTGACCGGGTCGGTGCGGCCGACCCCGGCACCGGTCAGCACCGCCGCGACCGCGTCGACCTGCTGCCGCAGCTCGGCGAAGGTCCAGGTCATGGCCCGGTCGACGTCGGACGGGTCGGGCAGGACGGCCACCGCCTCCCCGTCCGGCCAGGCGCGGGCGGCCCGGTCGAGCAGGTCGTACGTCGTGCGCGCCAGGTCGCGGTCCGCCAGCGGGACCGCCTCGAGGGCGCGCAGGTCGTCGTACGTCTGCAGGGGCGGGAGGGCGCTCATCGTCCGGGCTTCCGGACGACGGTGCGCTGGGTGCCGAGGTCGATGCCGCGACCCCGGTCGTGCGCCGTGAGGGTGACGACGTCGCCGTCGGCGAGGTATCGCGGATTCTTGGCCTGACCCTGGAAGAAGAGCTTGAAGCGGGTCGCCGGCGGCAGCAGCGAGGCGAGCCTGTGCACCAGCGCCGGCGGCGCCTTCAGCGCGGTGCCGCCCGGGGTGCCGGTCAGCACCAGGTCGCCCGGGTCCAGGACCTGGAAGCGTGCGAGCGTGGTGAGCGCCGTGGGCGGGGCGACGATCATGTCGCTCAGGTCGGCGTCCTGGCGGACCTCGCCGTTCACGCTGAGACTGAGCCGCAGGCGCTGCAGGCCGGCGATCTCGGTGGCGTCGAGCAGCGTGAGGAAGGGCCCGACGGGGGTGAAGGTGGGGTACGACTTGGCCTCGTAGAACTGGGTCTTCACCAGCTGCACGTCGCGGGCGCTGACGTCGTTGGCGACGACCACGCCGGCGACGTAGTCGGCCAGGGTGTCGGGGGTGACGACGTCGCCGATCTCGAGGCGGCGACCCAGGACCAGGCCGAGCTCGACCTCGTAGTCGAGGAGGCCGACATGCGCCGGGCAGACGATGTCGTCGGTCGGGCCGCTCACCGAGCCGCTGGCCTTGCGGAAGAAGGTCGGCGGGACGGCGTCAGGGTCGAAGCCGGAGTCGATCGCGTGCGAGCGGTAGTTGACCATCTGGGCGACGACGCGCGCCGGCGCGGTGACCGGCGAGAGGAGCTCGACCTCGGCGACCGCGAGACCGTCGTCGGGCCCGAGGTCTCGTGCGAGCTTCGCAGCCGACCGGACCGCCGCGAGGTCGGCGAGCAGCTCACGGGTGGTCGCGGCGTCGGTGTCGACGGAGACCAGCCGGCCTCCGCGTTCGACCCACCAGCCGTCGGCGGTGCGGGCCACGTTGGTGCTCATGCGCTCATCGCCTTCATCAGTCCCTTCGCCATCGCGAGATCGAAGTCGTTGTCCTCCCGCAGTGCGGTGAGGACGGTCTTGAGGAGGGCCGGCCCCGGCTTGGCGCCGAGGAACTCCTGGCTGACCGACGGGCCCCACTGGGCCAGCCCACTCGAGCTCATCCGCGCCCACCCCGGCTCGACGGAGCAGTCGAAGACGTCGCCGTCGGCGTAGTGCTCGAACATCAGCCGGTCGGGGTCGTGCCAGTAGTCGAAGATCTGGCTGCCCTGGATGTGCCGCCCGATCCCCCACACCCGGTGGTAGCCGCGGTCGTGCAGGAAGCCGCCGCCGAGGGCGAGGGCGTCGAGATCGGTGACCTGGTACGCCGAGTGCACGTAGCCGTTCCTCATGCCCAGGTGCATCGCCAGCGTGTGGTGGTCGGCCGGGACCGAGCCGAGGTCGCAGCGGACGAACGCCATCGTCGGACCGCGATCGCGCAGGTCGTCGAGGTAGAGGAAGTCGCTGACGATCAGGCCCAGGTTCTCCAGGTACCAGTCGAGGGCGGCCCGGAACCGGGTCGACTCGAGCACCACGTGGCCGAGCTTCTGGATCTGGGCCGGGCCGTGCGGCGCACGCTGGGTGTCGTTGACGCGCACGGGGTCGACACCGAAGTTGAGGGCGAGCCGGTCGCGCTCCGGCAGCGGCGGCGCGGCCGTGACCCCCGCGACCACCTGGACCCGGAAGCCGCTCGGGTCGGCCAGCCGCACCCCGAGGCCGCCGCCGATCGCCTCGACCTGCGCGCCGCGAGCGCGAGCGAGCCTCTCCACGTCGGCCACCGACTCGGCGAGGAAGGTCAGGCCGGCGAAGCCCGAACGCGGCCCCCGTCGTACGACGAGGCACGGCGCCGCCGACCAGGTGCCGCGCAACCGCAGCTCGTCCGGCGTCCGGTCGGCGACCTGGAAGCCGAAGTCGACGGCGAAGGCTGCGGCGCGGTCGAGGTCCTGCTTCTCGAACTCCAGCCACGCGAGCTCGACCACCTTGATCACCGGGTTCTTCGCCCGGCCCGGATGCTCGCGGCGCAGGCCGCCCAGTTCGCTGTGCAGCCCGCTGTGGGGGTCGACCGTCCGGTCGCCCATGGGCCGTTCGACCTCGGCACGGAACGCGTTCATTGCCTGTCCCTCCTCCTGTGATGCCTACCACTTCTGAGGCTATCATCATTTCTGATGCAATTGTCGATCAGGCAAGGAGGGGCGCGCGGATCACCGACCTCGGCCCGGCGAGAGACGATTGCGGGGCCGGCGGGCCGAAGGACCGCACCCGACGAGGTCCGGGTGGTCGCCGCGGTCCGCGGGGACCTTCCGGACGGCGCAGCACCCGAGAGGCGCGGTGCTCGATGTCGACCTCGCAGCGTCCGCCACCGCCCGGGCGGGCGATCAGAAGCGCGGGGTCCGGACGACAGGACCTCCTGGCGGTGACGCGGCCCGGCGAGGCGCGGTGCCCCTCGCAGGGCGCCGGGCCGTGCGGGGGCGGCGCAGGGTCCACGACAGTGTCGGGCGGCGGAGCGGTGGCACCGCAGCAGGGACGGCGATGGGCAGCCGGCCGATCGACGCCCGGGGCCGCGCCGCCGGGACTAGCAGCTCAGGAGTCGAAGCCCAGCCCGAGCCGGTCCAGCAGCCGCAGCCAGGGGCCGCGCCGGCCGGTGCGGTCCTCGCGGGCCAGCGCCCAGCGGGTCAGGTTGATGCCGATCCAGGCCAGGGGCTCCGGCGGGAAGGGCAGCGGCCGCCGGCGGACCATCCGCAGCCGGGTCCGCTCGGTCGACAGCCCCCCGAGCAGGTCGAGGAGCACGTCGGCGGCGAACCGGGACGCGCCGACACCCAGGCCCGTGAACCCGGCGGCGTACGCCGTGCGCCCGCGGTGCGCCGTGCCGAAGAAGGCGCAGAAGCGGGTGCAGGTGTCGATGACGCCGCCCCAGCGGTGCGTGAACCGGATCCCCGCGAGCTGCGGGAACGTCGCGGCGAAGTTGCGCTCCAGCACGGCGTACGTCGCCGCCCGGTCCTCGTGCGCGGGGTCGATCGAACGGCCGAAGTGGTAGATCGCGTCGTAGCCGCCCCACAGGATCCGCCGGTCCGGCGTGATCCGGTAGTAGTGGAACTGGTTGCCGGAGTCCGAGATCCCCACGGCGGGGTCCCAGCGGATCGCGGCCAGCTGCGCGTCGGTGAGCGGCTCGGTCGCCAGCACGTAGTCGTAGACCGGGACGGTCGCGTAGCGCAGGCGGCGCAGCGGGCCGGGGAACGCATTGGTCGCGAGCACCACCCGCGCGGCCCGGACCACGGCGCCGTCGGTGGTCGCCACGACCCCCGGTCCGCGGCGCTCGAGCCCGACCAGCCGGGTGCCCTCGGCGATCGTCGCGCCCAGCCGCTCGGCCGCGGCCGCCAGCCCCCAGGCCAGCCGGGCGGGGTCGACCAGGGCGCACTCGTCGGGGACGTGCCGTCCGGCGAGGTACGTCGGCGAGTCGACCAGCGCGCGGACCTGCGTCTGGTCGAGGAAGCCCGGCTCCCCCGGCTCGAGGTGCGCCACCTCGTGCGGGCGGGTCGCGACCGCGAGCGAGCCGCCGCGGACGAAGCCGCAGTCGATCCCGTAGCGGGCGACGGTCTCCTCGATCGCGTCGAGGTTGCGCAGGCCGAGCTGGTGCAGGACGTCGTACTCGTCGGGCCAGCGGGTGCGGCCGTTGCTCTCGCCGTGGGTCAGGCTGGCCTCGCAGAAGCCGCCGTTGCGGCCGGTGGCGTGCTCGGCGATCCGGTCGGCCTCGACCAGCAGCACCCGGGTGCCCGGGTCCCGCTCGAGGGCCCGCAGCGCGGTCCACAGCCCGGTGAAGCCGCCCCCGACGACCAGCAGGTCGACGTCGTGCGTCCCCGTCAGCACGGGTCGCGGGTCGGGGCGCAGGGGGCTGTCGAGCCACAGGGGCGAGGTCGTCGGCACGTCCGGATCCTAGAGGTCCGAGGATGTCTGACTAGAGTCAGAGACATGACCGAGGCCAGTGCTGTGCTCCGCCGCTTCAACCGCAGCTACACCCAGCGCATCGGCGCCCTCGACGAGTCGTTCCTCGGCCTGGGGCTGCCGCTCGGGACCGCGCGGGTGCTCTTCGAGACCGGCGACGGGTGCGGCGTGCAGGAGCTGCGCGAGCGGCTCGGGCTCGACTCCGGCTACCTCAGCCGGGTGCTGCGCCGCCTCGAGGAGCACGGCCTGGTGGAGGTGAGCGCGGACCCGGACGACCGGCGCCGTCGTACCGTCACCCCGACCGCGGCCGGCCGTGACGCCTGGCGCACCCTCGACGAGCGGTCCGAGGAGCTGGCCGCCCGGCTCCTGGCACCGCTCACCGCGCGCCAGCGCGACCGGCTCACCGAGGCGCTCGCCACCGCCGACCTGCTGGTGCGGGCCGCGACGGTCTCCCTCGACGCGGTCGACCCGACCGCTCCCGGGGCGCGGCAGGCGATGGGCCGCTACTTCGCCGAGCTCGACCGCCGCTTCCCCGGCGGCTTCGACCCCGGGCCGGTCGACGACGTCTCGTCGCTGGCCGGCCCGTCCGGGGTGTTCGTGGTCGCGCTCAGCGACGGCGCCCCCGTGGCCTGCGGCGGCGTCCAGCGCATCGCCGACGGCGTCGGCGAGATCAAGCGGATGTGGGTCGACGACGCCTGGCGCGGCGCCGGACTGGGCTCCCGGATGCTGCGGCACCTGGAGGCCGAGGTCGTCCGGCTGGGGTACGGCGTCGTCCGCCTCGACACCCACCGCGCCCTCGGCGAGGCGCTCGCGATGTACGCCCGCGCCGGCTACCGCGAGATCGACCGCTACAACGACAACCCGTACGCCGAGGCGTTCTTCGAGAAGCCGTTGGCACGCCTCCCCTGACGTCTCCCTCGGGTGGCCGGACTCAGCCGCGGGGGCGGGCGAGGAAGGCGAGCTGGGCGGGCTTGGTGGAGAGCTCGACGACCGGGCCGAGCTCGAAGCCGAGCCGGCGCACCAGCGCGACGGCCTTGTCGTTGCGGGCGTCGGGCTCGACGACCACCCGCAGCACGGCGGGGTCGGCGAAGACCCGCTCCATCAGGAACGCCACCACCCCCGCGGTGAAGCCGGGCCGCGCGGTCGTGGCCTCGGCCAGCATGAAGTGCACGCCCAGGTCGCCGGGGCGCACCTCGTAGTGGGTGCCGACCTCCTCCGCGCTCGGCGCGTAGTCCTGGAACAGCGCGACCGGCTCACCGTCGAGGCGCACCCACCACACGTGGTGGGTCGGCTGCTCGACGAGCCAGGTGTAGATCTCGCGGACCTCCTCGACGCTGCGCTCCTGCATCATCCAGAACTGGGCGCGGTCGGCGACCACCCAGGAGTGCAGGAGCGCGGCGTCGCGGTCCGGGACGAACGGGTCGAGAACGAGCGTCATGGTCCCTCCGGGACTTCTTCCGAGAGCCGGTCCCAGTCGGTGACCACCGGCGCGAGCTCGCCGGCGGCCCACAGCGGGAGCTGGTCGTGGTGGTGCGGGTCGCGGGGGTCGGCGTGCGCGCCGAGCGGGACCACCCAGCCGGACGCCGAGCGGTCCGCCAGGTCCCAGACGTAGCGCGCCACGGAGCCGCGGTAGCAGGCGTCGGTGAGGCCGGGGACCGAGCCGGTGCAGCGCACGCAGTCGGTGTCGCCCGAGACCGGCAGCGGCGGGACCGGCGGCGGGTCGAGGTCGACGCTGGCCACGTCGAAGGCATGGGCCGGGGTCACCACGTGGGTCGCCCCCCAGGTCGCCGGGTGCCCGGCCGCGTCGGCGAGCGCGCCGCCGGCGTGCGCCCCCAGGTCGATCCCGTACGGCGCGCCCGCCTCGTACAGCGTCTCCAGGGCCAGCCCGATCCGCCCGGCGGCGTCCAGCCAGGGCGCGAACACCCGGTCGTGCACCTCCTCCAGCAGCGGCGCGAACACCGGCTCGGCGGCCAGCCGCACCACCAGCGCGCTGCGCCAGGCGGCGAAGGCGGCCGCCCCGACGGAGGTGGCCTCCATCCGGCCGTCCCAGCCGAGGATCTCCTCACGCACCACCGCGCCCGGCCCGTCGACATCGGCGGCGCGGACCAGCTCGCGCAGGGCCAGGGCCGGCAGCGAGAGCGTGTCGTTGTGGAAGGCCGCGAAGTCGGCCGGCGCCAGGTCATAGCGGCCTTCGAGCAGGGCGTGCAGCCGGGCGGCCCGGTGCGGTGGCGCGAAGCCGGTGCCGATCGGGTCGCTCTCCGGGCCGCGGCGCTCGTTGGCGGTCACGACGTGTCCCTGCGGGGCTACGACGTGCCCCGGCAGCCCGGTCAGCCAGCCCCGCCAGGCGGTGGCCGGGTCGGCGGCGTCGACGATGCCGCGCCGGTTGGCCTCGTCGCGGACCGGGACCCGGCCCGCGACCCGGTAGCGGAGGGCGCCGGTGGTGTCGGCGACCACCACGTTGTTGACCGGCTCGACCCAGCCGTCGAGGGCCCGGTCGACGTCGTCGACCGTCCGGGCGCGCAGCAGCGGCAGCAGCGTGTCGAAGCCCAGGTCGCCCAGCACGATCGACGCCGCGCGCACCGACAGCCCCGTCTCGTCGCCGCCCTCGAAGACCGGTCCGCGGGCGGTCACCAGCACCTCGACCTCGTCGGGGTCGGCCCCGGCGACCTCGACCGTCTCGACGTGGGAGGCGACCGGCTCCCACCCGTCCGGGCCGAGCGCCTCGACCCCGGCGGGGCCGCGGCGCAACCGCTCGGCGTACACGTCCTGGTAGTCGGCCATCGCGTTGGTGATCGCCCAGGCGACGCCGCCGGCGTGCGCGAAGTGCTGGACGCCGGGCACCCCCGGGAAGGCGAAGCCGACCACGTCGAACGGGTCGGCCGGGTCCTCGCAGGCCAGCCGGACCTGCTGGTAGACGCCCGGCGCCTCGATCACCCGGTGCGGGTCGCCGCCGATCAGCGGCAGCCCGCTGGCGGTGCGGGCGCCGCCCACGGCCCAGGCGTTGCTGCCGCTGGCGTGCGGGCCCTCGTGGGACAGCAGGGCGGCCCCGTCGCCGAGCACCGCGCGGGCCCGGTGCGACCAGAGCTTGCCGGGCAGGCTCGCGAACAGCAGGTGCTGGGCCGAGAACACCGCGAGCGGCGTCCACTCCTCCCACGGCTCGGCCCCGATGCCGGCCTGGGCGAACTCCGGGGCGTCGGCGTGCAGGCCCGCGTTCACCCCGGCGACGTACGACGCCAGGAACGCCCGCGTGTCGGCCCCGAGACACCCGTGGGCGCGCCGGGCGGTGGCCGCGATCGTCGTACGGCGGGCCAGGCGGTCCCAGGCCAGCGCGTGCGGGCCGAACGCCGCCGCGGACGTGCCGGTGGCCCGGCGGCGCAGGAACTCCAGCTGCCAGGCCCGGTCGCGGGCGGTGACCTGGCCCTGCGCGAACGCCAGGTCGGCGAGCGACGACGCACGCAGGTGCGGCACGCCCTGCGCGTCGCGGTAGACCCGAGCCCCCATGTTAGGTGACCCTAACCCACGCCGGTCAGGTGACGATCGGCAGCTTCACCGAGAAGGTCGTCCCGGTGCCGGCCACCGAGCTCACCGCCACCGACCCGCCGTGCTTCTCCACGATGCCCCGAGTGATCGACAGGCCCAGCCCGCTGCCCTGGATGGCGTTCTTCTGGGCCAGCTCGGAGCGGAAGAACCGGGTGAAGAGCTGGGCCTGCTCGGCCTCGGGGATCCCGATGCCGGTGTCGGTCACCCGGAGCTGGGCGAAGTCCCCGTGCACCTCGAGGCCGACCTCGATCCGGCCGCCGTCGGGGGTGAACTTCACCGCGTTGCCGACCAGGTTGACCACCACCCGCTCCATCAGGTCGCGGTCGCCGTGGAACGGCACCGGGTCGTCGGGCAGGCCCAGGGACATCAGCAGCCGGCGGGTCTTGAGGGACGGGCTGACCACGGCGTACCCGGCCTCGACGACCGAGCGCAGGTCGAAGGCCCGCTCCACGACCAGCCCGCCGTCCTGGACCCGCGAGAGGGTCAGCAGGTCGTCGATCAGCCCGAGCAGCCGGTCGCTGTTGCTCGAGACCCGGCGTACGGCGTCGCGCTGCAGGGGCGTGAGGTCGCCGTACGAGCCGTCCTCGAGCATCTCCAGGTAGCCGAGGATGCTGGTGATCGGGGTCCGCAGCTCGTGGCTGACGCTGGAGACGAACGCGTCCTTGACGGCGTCGACCTCGCGCAGCCGCTCGACGGCCTCCTCGAGGGCGTTCTGGGTGCGCATCCGCTCGGTGACGTCCTCGGAGGTCGAGACGTAGCCGACCACGTGGCCGCGCTCGTCGTCGATGCGCGAGAGCGTCATCGCGTGCAGCCGCTCCTCGCCGTCCTTGCGGACGAAGCCCATCTCGGTGGCGACCAGGTCGTGGTCCATGATCGCCCGCGCGACGGCACTGTGGTCCGGCTCGACGCCGAGCTCGTCGGCCTTGCGCCGGATCGACGCCGCGGAGTGGAACATCCCCGTCGGCAGCCCGAGCACCTCCTCGCGGTCGTAGCCGAGCAGCCGCTCCGCGCCGGGGTTGAACAGCGTGATCCGGCCGACGTCGTCGGTGCCGATGATGGCGACGCCCTGGGTGCCGTCGACGACGTTGCGCATCCGGTCCCGCTCGGCCGCGGCGGCCCGGGCGGTCTCGAGGTGGACGCCGGCGCGCAGCATCAGCGGCACCACGATGAAGGCGCAGGTCGCGGCGTACGCCGCCAGCAGGATGCCGCGCGCGTCGTCGCTCATGTCGTACTGGCCCGGCACGTTCGCGAACGGGCCCCATCCGATCGTGGTCATGCAGATCGCGAAGGCCAGCAGCGCGACCATCTGCAGCAGCGCCTCGAACGGCGCCATCCGGAACGCGCTCCAGGCCAGGATCGGCACCGCCACGAAGACCACCGACGGCAGGTCGGCCGGCAGGAACACCAGGGGCGTCACGACGCCGATCGACAGCCACTGCAGCACCCGCTCGATCCGCCCCGCGGACGCCCCGTGGACCGGCAGCAGCGAGAAGAGCGGGATCACGCAGAGCTGGCTGGCCAGGTGGGCGGTGCCGAGCGCGAGCGCCACCGTGCCCGGGCTCCCCCAGCCGGCGAGCCAGGAGGTCAGCGCCCCCGAGACGGCTCCGACGGCGCCGCCGACGATCGAGGCCAGGAAGTAGACCCGCAGGTCGAGGTCCGTGCGCAGCCGCGGCGGCCCGCTCCGGCCCTGGGTCAGGATCCACCAGACCAGCGCGGTCTCGACGCCGATGCCCACGCCGTACCCGAGGGCGACCTCGCCCGGCCGCCCCCAGGAGATGGTGGCCACGGCCAGGACGAGCACCGCGGCGAGCACCGCCACCACCTGCCGGCGGCCGCGGGCGAGGACCGCGGCGCCGGTGGCCAGGCCGACCGGCCAGATGCCGATGACGCGCCCGTCGTCGGGCGCGCTCCACACCGCTGTCGCACCGAAGAGGCCGACGGCCGCGACCAGCAGTGCGACACGCACTCCTGAGGACCGAGTCACTGCGCACTCCTCCCGAGCGCGATCTGTCGGCTCGATCCAAACACATCCGACCCCTGCGGCCGGGGCACATTACCGCGGGTCGGCGTGCTGGGCTGGTCCAGTGGCGCGTGAACTACGTTGAGGCGGTGACCAGCGAGACCAGCACGGACGAAGGCAGCTCCCGACGCGAGTACGACGTGGTCGTGGTCGGGGGCGGGCACAACGGACTCGTCTCCGCGGCGTACCTCTCCCGGGCGGGGCTCTCCGTCCTGGTCCTGGAGCGGCTCGACCACACCGGCGGTGCGGCGGTGTCCGCGCAGGCCTTCGCGGGGCACGACACCCGGCTCTCCCGCTACTCCTACCTGGTCTCGCTGATGCCGGAGCGGCTGATGGCCGACCTCGGGCTCGACGTCGCGCTCGCCTCGCGCAGCACCGCGTCGTACTCCCCCTGGAGCCGCGGCGGCGTCGACGGCGGCCTGCTCGTCGAGCGGCCGGAGGGCAAGAAGACCCGCAAGTCGTTCCTGAAGCTCACCGGCGACGACACCGAGTACGACGCCTGGACGCAGTTCTACGCCGGGGTCGGCCGGCTGGCCGAGGTGGTCGCCCCGACCCTGCTGGAGCCGCTCCCCACCGAGCGGGAGGTCCGCGACCGGGTGGACGCCGAGATCTGGCGCGACGTCGTCGAGCGGCCGCTCGGCGTGACCATCGAGCAGCGCTTCCGCGACGACCTGGTGCGCGGCGTGGTGGGCACGGACGCGCTGATCGGCACCTTCGCCTCGCTGCACGACCCGTCGCTGATCCAGAACCGCTGCTTCCTCTACCACCTCGTCGGCAACGGCACGGGCGAGTGGCGGGTGCCCGTCGGCGGGATGGGCGCGGTCACCGACGCCCTCGCGAGGGCCGCGGTCGAGGGGGGCGCCGAGATCATCACCTCCGCGGGCGTCAGCGCGATCCGGGCCGACGAGTCCGGCGCGGGCGGTGCCGAGGTCACCTGGGACGGCGGCGGCCGGTCCCACACCGTCGGCGCCCGGTTCGTCCTGGCCAACGTCGCCCCGTGGGTGCTCGGGATCCTGCTCGGCGGGCCCGAGGAGCCGGCGGCCAAGCCGGTCGGCGCGCAGCTGAAGATCAACTTCCTCCTCGACCGGCTGCCCGAGCTCCGCTCGGGCCGCAATCCCGAGGTCGCCTTCGCCGGCACCCTGCACCTCGCCGAGGAGTACAGCCGGCTCGAGACGGCGTACGCCGAGGCCGCCGCCGGCCAGGTCCCGAGCGTGCTGCCCGGCGAGGTCTACTGCCACTCGCTGAGCGATCCCTCGATCCTCGGCGCGTCCGACGCCGGCCGGCACACCCTGACCTACTTCGGCCTGCACACGCCGGCGACCCTGTTCGACGCCGACCCGGGTGCCGCGAAGGCCGCCGCGGTGACCCGGGCGATCGCCGCCCTCAACGAGCACCTGGTCGAGCCGATCGAGACCTGCGTGGCCCGCGACGCCGACGGCAACCCGTGCATCGAGGCCAAGATCCCCCAGGAGATCGAGGCCGACCTGGCGATGCCGGGAGGCCACATCTTCCACGGCGACCTGGACTGGCCCTGGGCCCCCAACCGCGCCCGCCTGGACACCCCCGCCCAGCAGTGGGGCGTGCAGACCGGTCTCGACGCGGTCCTGCTCTGCGGCTCCGGCGCCCGCCGCGGAGGCGCCGTCTCCGGCATCGGCGGGCACAACGCGGCCCAGGCGGTCCTGGCCGCGCGGTAGGGCTCGCGCCGATTTTTCCCGATGGCCCCTCACTGGTAGTGTTTCCGTTGCTTCACCGGGCGCCATTAGCTCAATTGGCAGAGCAGCTGACTCTTAATCAGCGGGTTCGGGGTTCAAGTCCCTGATGGCGTACAGATCAAGCCCCTGACCAGCGGAGACGCGGGTCAGGGGCTTCGTCGTTCCTCTGCACGCTGCGGTGCCTCAGCCCGGCGGGAGCAGGTGGCGCTGGACCGGCGTCACCGGCTCCGACTCCACGGCAGCACTCCTCGCCGGTCACCAGTCGTAGAAGCCCCGCCCGGACTTGCGGCCCAGCTGGCCGTCGTCGACCTTCGCCCGCAGGAGCGCGGGCGGCTCGAACCGCTCGCCGAGCTCGCCGGCGAGGTGCTCGGCGATCGCGAGGCGCACGTCGAGGCCCACCAGGTCGGTGGTCCGCAGCGGGCCCACCGGGTGCTTGTAGCCGAGGGTCATCGCGGTGTCGATGTCGGCGGCCGAGGCCACCCCCTCCTCGAGCATGCGCATCGCCTCGAGGGCGATCGCGACGCCCAGCCGGCTGCTCGCGAAGCCGGGTGAGTCGGTGACGACGATCGGGGTCTTGGCCAGGCTCTCCACCCACGACTGCGCCGACACCACCAGGGCCGGGTCGGTCCGGGACCCGACGACGATCTCGACGAGGTCGCTGGCCGGCACCGGGTTGAAGAAGTGCAGGCCGAGGAACCGCTCGGGGGCCCGGAGGCCGGCCGCGAGATCGTCGATCGACAGCGCGCTGGTGTTGGTCGCGACGACCGCCTCCGGCGCGATCCGCTCGACCTCCGCCAGGATGCGCTGCTTGAGCGGGACGTCCTCGGGCACCGCCTCCACGACGAGACCGCAGCCGGCGAGGGCGTCGGCGCCGACGACGACGTCGAGCCGGGTGAGCACCTCCTCGACCGGCGCGTCGAGGGTGCCGCGCTCGGCGGCCCTCGCCAGGGTGGAGGTGATCCGGGAGCGCGCTGCCTCAGCGGCCGCGCTCCCGCCCTCGACGACCGTGACGTGCCTTCCGGCGAGCAGGAAGGCGTGGGCGATGCCTCCGCCCATCCGGCCGCCGCCGTACACGCCGATGCGGGCGGGGAGGTCGATGCTCATGCGGACTCCTGTCGGTGGGGCTGACGATGCGGGACGGTCATGTCGGGAGGGGCTCCTTCGAGACGAGCAGGGTCTTCGTGCCGTGCTGGACGAGCTCGGCGGACTGGTTGAGGACCCGGACCCCGAACGAGACGACGCCGCGATCGGGCTTCGTCCTCGACGCCCGCCGCTCGGCCACCTCGTAGTCGACCCCGATCGTGTCGCCGAGACGGATGGGGGCGTCGAACGACCAGTCCGAGATCCCCAGGAACGCGATCACCGACTCGTCGAGCTCGCCCGTGCGGGCCCACATCAGCCCGTGCGCGAACGTGAGACCGAGCAGGCCGTGCGCGATCCGGGTGCCGTACGGCGACGCCGCCGCGAAGGTCTCGCTGGTGTGCAGGGGGAAGCGATCCCCGGTCAGGCCGGCGAAGGCGCCGACGTCGGACTCCGTGACGGTCCGCGTGGGGCTCGACCACGAGCGGCCGACCTCCAGGTCGTCGAACCAGAGCGTCATCCGCGCTCGCCGAGGCCGGTGGTCACGACCACCTTGCCCTTGACCTTGCCGTCCTTGACGTACTGCAGCGCCTCGCCGACCCGGTCGAGGGGGAACACGGTGTCGACCGCGGCATTGAGCTTCCCCTGCTCGAACATGGTGAACATCTCGGCCATCGTCTCCCGCATCAGCCCGGGGGCGCGGTCACGGTAGTCACTGCTCTGGAGGCCGATCACGCTGATGCTCTTGACCAGCACGTGCCCGGGCTTGATGGGGTTCTGGCCCCCGGATGCGAAGCCCACGACGACGATGCGTCCCTCCCACGCGGTGGCCCGGATGATCTGGGTCAGGAAGTCGCCACCGAGCATCTCGAGGACGACGTCCACCCCGCGCCCGTCGGTCGCGGCCAGCAGGTCGTCGCGCAGCGTCTGCGGCGTCGAGGTCAGGACGACGTCGGCGCCCTGGGCCGCAGCCAGCTCGGCCTTGGCGGCATCCTGGGCCAGCGCGATCACCCGGGCACCGCAGGCCTTGGCGAGCTGGACGCCGGCCGATCCGACCCCACCGCCGGCACCGGTGACCAGGACCGTCTCCCCCGAGCGCAGCTGCCCGCGCCGCAGGAGCCCGAACCACGCCGTCGAGTAGACCAGCCCGAACGCGGCGGCCTCCTCGTAGCTCATCGTGTCGGGCAGCTCCATCACGAGCTGCTCCGGCACGACCAGCTGCTCGGCGTACCCACCGAACTCGACGAGGGCCAGCACCCGCTGCCCCACCTTCAGCCGATCGACGCCCGGCCCGACGGCGAGCACCCGGCCGGCGGCCTCCTTGCCCGGGCTGAACGGACGGGGCGGGAGGTTCTGGTAGCTCCCCTCGACCACGAGGATGTCGGGGAAGTTGATGCTCACCGCCCCGACCTCGATGACCACCTCGCCGGGGCCGGCCACCAGGTCGGCGACCTCCTCGACGACGAGGGCCGACGGCGGGCCGAACTCCTTGACCAGTGCTGCACGCATCTGGGTTGCTCCTCTCAGGTCCAGGGGGACGCGTCGCCCAGATCGGCGAGCGTCGGGTAGGCGACCGTGCCGGCGCCGTGGCGCTGCGACGGGTCGATCGGACTCGGCAGCGTCGCGAACGAGTCACCGCCGCCGGGGACGGCGACCCGGTCCGGCGCGTCGGTGTCGACGAGGTCCGCCTCGACCGCCTCGTCCCAGGTCGCGACCACGACGGTGCACACGTCCTCTCCGTCGAGGACCGAGCGCCAGTACGCGGCGTCGCGGGCGGCGAAGATCTCACCGAGGCCGGCGATGACGGCCTGCTCCTGGCCGGCGTCGTCGCGGAGCCTCTCCTCGAGTCCGACGATCTCGACCAGCCGGTCCCAGAACCTCTGCTCCAGCGCCGCGCACGCGATGTGGCGGCCGTCGGCGGTCGGGTAGATCTGGTAGCGCGGGCTGCCCCCGGTGAGCTGCTCGGCGCCCGGGCGGGGCCATCCGGCCCCGGCCTGGTGGGCGGCGAGATATCCGTAGCCCAGCACCTGCAGGTTGTGGGTCATCGAGACCTGCAGGTGCACGGCCTCGGCGCCGGCGGGCTGGAGGTCGCGCTGGCGCAGGGCGAGCAGGATGTTGACCACCGCCGGGTAGGTGCCGGCGGCGATGTCGGCGATGACGGTGACCGGGAGGGCGGGTGAGCCGGTCCGGTCGGCGACGACACCGAGCAGGCCCGACTCGGCGAGGTAGTTGAGGTCGTGACCGGCGCGCGAGGCGTGCCTGCCGCTCGGCCCGTAGCCGGTGATGGAGCAGTACACGACGTCGGGGTTCACCCGGCGCACGTCCTCGAAGCCCAGGCCGAGGCGGTCCGCGACCCCGGGTCGGAACTGCTCCACGACGACGTCGGCCTCGGAGGCCAGCGCGAGCACGCGATCACGGGCGGCGGGGTCCTTGAAGTCGGCCGCGTAGGCGCGCTTGCCGCGGTTGAGCACGGCGTAGTTGGCGCTCGCCTCCCCGAACCGTGGCTCGTAGGTGCGCATCTCGTCGCCACGACCCGGTCGCTCCACCTTGACCACGTCCGCGCCGGCCTCCGCCAGCATCAAGGTGGCGAGCGGCCCGGGCAGGAGCGTGGAGAGATCGAGGACCTTGACACCGCTCAGCGGCAGCGGGCGGGGGCTCACGTCGCCACCGTCTGCAGCATCTCCCGCAGCTTGAACTTCTGGATCTTCCCACTGGGGGTCATCGGCAGCTCCGGCAGCGACTCGACCACCTCCGGGAGGTAGTGCTTGGACAGACCCTGGGCCACGAGGTACGCGGCCAGGCTCTCCACGTCCAGAGCGGGTCGGCCCTCCTTGATCACCAGCACCGCACAGATGCGCTCCCCCAGGCGTTCGTCAGGCACCCCGACCAGAGCCGCGTTGACGACGTCGGGGTGGTCGAAGATGACGGACTCGACGTCCGTGACGGGGATGTTCTCCCCGCCGCGGATGATGATGTCCTTGCTCCGACCCCGCAGCGACAGCCAGCCGTGCTCGTCCACGCTGGCCCGGTCCCCGGTCTTGAACCACAGGCCGGGCAGGTAGGAGTCCTCGGTGGCGTCGGGCCGGTCGTAGTAGCCGTAGACCACCCCGGGGCCGCGCATGTGGAGGTCGCCGACCTGCCCGGCGGCCGCCTCGGTCCCGTCGTCGCCCACGACCCGGACGGCCGAGCCGGGGAAGATCGAGCCGTCGGTGCGCTGGATCTCGGCAGGCTCGAGGGGTGTGCAGGAGCTCATGATGCTGCATTCCGTGAGGCCCCAGGCCGGTGCGATGTAGGCGCCCAGGGCCTCCTGGGCCAACGCCGGCAGGTTGCGCGGGACCGGCGAGCCGGCGATCACCAGGCAGGTGAGCGGGCAGTCCGGGTCACCGACCAGGTCGGTGCGCATCATGTCCTGCAGGAACGTCGGAGCACCGAAGAACGTGGTCACGCCCTCCTCACGGATGACCTGCACCCCCCAGGTCGGCTCCCAGCGGTCGACGTGCACGGCCGTGCCCCGGACGAGCACGGTCATCACGATGCCCCACGCGAACCCGGTGTGATGTCCCGCCGGGGAGGCCACCAGGTGGACCATGGGGTCGCCGTACACCGGGACGCCGATGTGCTCGGCCTGCCGACGGACCGAGTAGATCAGGGTGTCGTGACTGTGCATGGCGCCCTTGGGCTCACCGGTGGTGCCGGAGGTGAATCCCAGGTAGCAGACCCGGCCCGGGTGCGGCGCTGCGAAGGCACGGGCCGGGACATCGTCGTGGCTGGCCCACAGCGACTCTCCGGGCTCGAGGTCGGAGTCGTCGTCGTCGACGACGATGACGTGCTCCAAGGTCGGGATCTGGGCGCGCAGGCGACGCGACAGCTCCAGGTGCTGGGTGCTGCGGTGCCGGCGCGGGATGACGAGGACCTTCGCCTTGCTGCGCCGCAGGATCGCGGCGGCCTGCAGCTCGCCGTAGGCGACCGGGATGCCGGCGTAGATCGCGCCCAGCTCGTTGATGCCGAAGACCAGCTCGGGATACTCGACCCAGTTCGGCATCATCACGACCACCGCGTCGCCGGTCCCGACGCCCAGTGAGTCCAGCACGCTGGCCACGTGGTTGGCGTTGCGATCGAACTCCGCGTAGGTGCGGGTCACCCGCCGGCCGTCGCTGCGCCGCCCGACGAGTGCCAGCCGGTCGGGGTGGGCCGCAGCGGCATCGGTGAGCAGGGAGCGGATGGTGCGTCCCTCCCACCAGCCCTCCTCGCGCCACTGGCGCGCGGTACGGTCGTCGATCGGGCTGAACTGACCGTCGAGCAGCTCGACGATCGGGACGTCGGCATCCCCCGTCGCGCGGTTCCTGGTCGTGCTCATGAGGCTTCCTTCCTCGGGGGGTTGGCGGACGGCCGGCCGACGAGGGCCAGGCCGGTCGTGCGCTCGGCGACGGTGAGGTCGCTGGCGGCACGCAACGAGACGGCGTCGCGCAGGTGGCGCTCGGCGGCGTACTCGGTGAGGTAGCCGTAGCCACCGTGGGACTGCAGGGCAGCCGCCGAGACCTCGATGGCGGTGTCGCAGGCGGAGCGCGCGGCGGCGAGCGCGGCGACCGGCTCGGCGGGTGCTCCCAGCGCAGAGGCCAGGGCGACCGTCGCTCCGCTCATCTGGGTCAGGAGTGACTGCCGGACGATGGGCAGCGCGGTCAGGGGTCCGCCGAACTGGACCCGACCGCCGGCGTACGAGACGGCTTCCTCGGCCGCCACCGCTGCGATGCCGGCGGCCACCGCGGCGGTCCCCAGCAACAGGGTGGTCCGGGCCGCCGTCACGTCGAGGCCGGTGAGATCCTCCGCGCTCTCCCCGACGCTCGCGTCGACCTCCAGGCTCCGGGTGAGGGCACCGGCGAGGCCTGTGCGGTGCACGGCGGTCCGGGTCGTCGCCTCGGGCCCGATCAGCACCGCCGTGTCGTCGCCGGTCAGGAGCAGCACGTGCGGTTCCTCGGAGGCCGCGTCGACCCGGTCGACCGTGCCGGTGAGGCGCTCGTCCTCGCGCGTGAGGTGGACCCGGCTGGAGGCCGCGTCGACGACGGCGATCCTGACCGTGCCGGCGTGCAGTGCGGGCACCACCGGATGCTCGCCGAGCAGGTCCGCGGCGACCTGGGCCTGTACGGCGGCCCAGGCGAGCGCGGGCCAGGTGCGACCGAGCCGCTCGTGGACCAGCCCCGCGGTGAGACGGTCTGCTCCCCCGCCACCGTTGGCCTCGCCGGCACCGACGGTCCACAGCCCCAGCCCGGCGAGCTCCCCGACCAGGTCGGCGACCTGCGTGGTGTCGTCGCCGAGCAGCGGACCGCGGTCGGCCGCCAGCGCGTCGAGCATCCGGATCAGGTCCCGCTGGTCGTCGTCCAGCGTGGGACCGTGCCAGGTCACGACCAGAAGCTCTCGGTCCGGGGAGCGCGGCGCTCGGCGAAGGCAGCGCTGGTCTCGTGCGCCTCCTGCGTCTGGAGGTAGAGGGTGAGCTGCTGATCGTGCGCCATCCTCGCCTGGCCGGCGACGCCGTGGTGACGCGCGGAGAAGGCTCCCTTCATGCCGGCGATGGCCATCGGGCTGCGGGTCGAGATCTCCTGGGCGACCTGGACGGCGTGGGCCAGGAGGTCGTCGCCGGGCACCACCTCGTTGACCAGGCCCATCTCCAGCGCCTGGGCCGCGGAGTACTTCTTGTTGAGGTACCACATCTCCTTCGCCCGCTTGCGGCCGATCGTGTCCTCCAGGTACCAGGAGCCGTACCCGGCGTCGAAGCTGCCGACCATCGGGCCGACCTGACGGAAGACTGCGTTGTCGGCGGCGATCGAGAGGTCGCACACGGTGTGCAGCACGTTCCCCCCGCCGACCGCGAAGCCGTTGACGGCGGCGATGACGGGCTTCGGGATGGTGTCGATCGCCTGGTAGAGGTCCACCACGGGCAGCACCTGGGACTGGTCGAGCGAGGTCATCGGGTCGTGCTCGCCACCGATGCAGAAGAACTTGCGCCCCGACCCGGTGAGGACCGCGGCCCGCAGGCTGGGGTCCATCCGGAACCTCTGCAGGGCGTCGACCAGCTCGACGCAGGTCTGGTAGCGGAACTTGTTGCCGGCGTCGGGACGATTGATCGTGATCGTCAGGACGGGGCCGTCCGTGGTGGTCAGGATGTCGTCGTAGCTCATGGTCAGCTCTCCGTCGGGGTGTCGGTGCGGAAGCCCCTGCCGTTCTTGGCGCCGTGATGGCCGGCGGCCACCATCCGGCGCAGCAGGGGCGGTGGGGCGTAGCGCGGGTCGCGGGTGTCGAGGTAGGCGGCCTCCGTGGCGTGGAGGTGCACGTCGAGCCCGATCAGGTCGAGCATCTCGAGGGGGCCGGTGCGGTATCCCAGGCCGAGCTGGAGGGCGACGTCGATGTCCTCGGCGGTGGCCAGACCCGCGTCGAGCTCGGCGACGACGTCGTTGAGGTAGGGCAGCAGGAGTGCGTTGACCAGGAACCCGGGCCGGTCGTCGACCACGACCGCAATCTTGTCGTCGAGACTCCCGACCAGGTCCACCAGTCCCTCGACGAGGTCGTCGGCGGTCTGGAGTGCGCGAACGACCTCGACGGTGCGCATGAGCGGCGCGGGATTGAAGAAGTGCAGCCCGGCGACCCGTTGCGGCCGTGGCAGAGCGGCCGCCAGGTCGGAGACCGAGAGTGCGGAGGTGTTGGTCAGGAGGGGCACGCTCGGGCCGACGACCTCCGCGACCGCAGCGAGGAGCGTCTTCTTGATGGCGAGGTCCTCGGTGACCGTCTCCAGGACGGCATCGACACCGCCGAGGTCCGCCAGGTCGGTGCTGCCGGTGATCCGGGCGAGTGTGGACGCCTTCTCGTCGGCGCTGATCTTGCCGCGCGAGACTCCCCCGTCGAGGAAGTCGTCGACGAAGGCGAGGCCCGCGTCGAGGCGCTGCTGGTCGGCCTCCAGGACACGCACCGTGCGACCGGAGGTGGCGAGCACCTGCGCGATACCCGCCCCCATGGTGCCCAGGCCGAGCAGTCCGATGGTCTCGAAGTCAGTCATGTCGTCTCCTCAGGACCCGAACAGGCGCGTGTCGTCGTAGTCGTAGAAGCCGCGCCCGGTCTTGCGGCCGAGGTCGCCGGCGGCGACCATCCGCTCGACCATCGGCGGCGGGAAGAACCGGGGGTCCCGGAGCTGCTCGTAGAGGCGGGTGGCGACCTGCTGGTGGATGTCCATGCCGACGATGTCCAGGAGCCGGAACGGGCCCATCGGGTGCCCGAGGGCCCCGAGCACCGCCGCGTCGATGGCCTCCTTGCTCGCGACGCCGCGCTCGAGCGCGTCGATGCAGGAGTTCTCCCACGGGATGAGGAACCTGTTGACGATGAACCCGGGTCGGTCCTGGGTGACCACCGTGGTCTTCCCCAAGGACCGGAGGAACTCGACGCTCGCCCGATGCGCCCAGGCGGCCGTGTGCCGGCCGTCGGCGACCTCCACGAGCTTCATGAGCGGGGCCGGGTTGCAGTAGTGGGTCCCGACCACCCGCTCGGGCAGGCGTGAGCCCGAGGCGATGCCGGTCACCGACAGGGTCGAGGTGTTGGTGTGCAGCAGCGTCGACTCGGAGACGACCTCGTCGAGCTGGGCCCAGAGGTCCTTCTTCAGCTGGAGGTCCTCGAAGACCGCCTCGACGACCACCTCACACGGGGCGAGGTCGGCGAGGGAGGTGGTGCCCGCGAGGTTGGCCTTGGCGGCCGCGCCCTGCTCGTCGGTGAGCTTGCCCTTGCGGACGCTGACGTCGAAGAAGCCGTGCACCGTGTCGATGCCTCGTCGGAGGTTGGCCTCCGCGACGTCGTACAGCAGGGTCCGGTGTCCGGCGCGGGCCATCACGGTGGCGATTCCGGAGCCCATGGTGCCGGCGCCGAGGACGGCGACGGTCTTGCTCTCGTTGCTCATGCTCACTTCCCTGTGGCCTAGTTCGACGTGCGGTGATGTGGTGCCGGATCTGATCAGCGGACGCTCTGGCCACCGTCGATGACGACGACCTCCCCGGTCATGAAGTCCGAGGCGCTGCCGGCGAGCAGCAGGAGCCACGGCGTGATCTCCTCGGGCTCGCCCATGCGACGTGCCGGGATCGCCCGCACGACCTTGGCCAGGACGTCCGCGTCCTCGCGCATCTCGGCGTTGAGGGGGGTGGCGAAATAGCCCGGAGCGATCGCGTTGACCTGCACCCCCGAGCGCGCCCACTCCATGGCCATCGAGCGGGTGAACCCGATCACCCCGGCCTTGGAGGCCGAGTAGGCGGCATGGTTGGCGACGCCCTGGAGCGCGAAGTTGGACGCGATGTTGACGACCTTCCCCGACCCCTGCGCCAGGAGATGGCGCCCGACCGCGCGAGTGGCGAGGAAGGTGCCGCGCAGGTTGGTGGCGACGACGGCGTCCCACTCGCCGGCGGTCTGGTCGACGAGCGGCGTCGTCGCGACGATGCCGCCGTTGTTGACCAGGATGTCCACGCGGCCGTAGGTCTCGACGGTCCGCTCGACCATCTCCTCCACCGACGCCTCGTCGGTGATGTCGGTGGCGCAGGCCAGTGCTCGGCCGCCGGTGGCAGCGGCTTCGCTGACGAACGAGTCGAGCTCGGCGACCGTGCGTGAGGCGACCGTGACGGCGGCTCCGGCGTCGACGAGTGCCGTCGCCATGGCCCGCCCGAGACCGCGTCCGGCGCCGGTGACGATCGCGACCTTCCCGTCCAGCCGGACGACGCCGGCCGTGCTCATGCGAGTCCTTCCGTCGCGCGGGTGATCTCGCGGCCGATCAGCAGGAGCTGGATCTCGTTGGTGCCGTCGTAGATCTGGGTGACCTTGGCGTCCCGCAGGCACCGCTCGACCCCGAGGTCGGCGAGGTCGCCATGGGGCCCGAGGATGCGGGCCGCCTGCACCGAGGCCTGGAAGCCGAGGTCGGTGCAGGCCTGCTTCATCATCCCGATCTGACCAGGAGCGATGGTCTCGACCGTGTCGACCTGGCGGGCGACCGCGTGGAGCAGCAGTCGTCCTTGGACGATGCGGCTGCGAAGCTCGGCCAGCGCGAAGGTCGCCTCGTCGGGCAGGCGCGATCCGTGGAGGCGAGTGAGTGCGGCGAGGGTCCGGGCATAGGCCGCGCGCGCCAGGCCGATGCCCTGGGCTGCCGCACTGATGCGCGACTTGACCACCGAGTTCATCACGACCTGCCACCCACCGCCCTCCTCGCCGAGGAGGTGGTCGGCGGGCACTCGGACGTCGTCGAGGAAGAGCTCGGCCGTGCTGGACCCGTGCATGCCCATCTTGTCGAACGGGCGCCCGTGGCCGACACCGTCCCAGGTGCCGTCGACGACGAACGCGGTGACCCCTCGGCGACCGAGACTGCGGTCGACGGTGGCGAAGAGGATGATGACGCCGGCCTTGTCCCCGGTGGTGATGAAGGTCTTCGCGCCGCTGATCCGGTAGCCGTCGCCGTCGCGGCGGGCGGTGGTGGTCAGGCTCGCCACATCGCTTCCCGCGTCGGGCTCGGTGATGCCGAGGGAGCCGTAGACCGTGCCGTCGAGCAGGCCGGGGATGTAGCGCTGCGCGAGTGCCGCGCTCCCGGCGGACAGGATCGGATAGGCCGCGTGCATCTGGGTCATGAAGACCAGGGAGGTGGAGGCGCAGCCGGCGGTGACCTCCTCCATGGCCACGGCGTAGGCCACGTTGGTGTCGGCCGTGCCCCCGAGGTGCTCGGGGAACACCAGTCCCATGAGACCGGCGGCGGCCAGGGCCTTGACGCCCTCGTGGGGGAACGCGTGGTCGCGGTCGAGGGCGAGGGCGCGAGGGGCGACCTCGTGCGCCACGACCTCGCGGGCCTTGACCCGGACCTCTCGTTCGCGCTCCGTCAGGGCGGCGTCGACGGCCGGCTCGTCGAGCAGGTCGTGCCAGCCGATGTAGGACCGGGGGTCGACGTCGAGATCGAGCGGCTGCACGTTCACGCCTCCTGGGTGGTGGGTGGGGTGTGGACGATGGGGGCGAAGCGAGGAGGGCGACGCTCGAGGAAGGCGTTGACCCCCTCGTCGGACTCCGATCCGGCCACGGCATCGGCGGCGAGGTCGGTCTCGAGGGCCAGTGCGTCGTCGAGGGCCAGGTCGCGTCCGCGCTCGAGGGCGAGGAGGATGGAGCGTGTGGCCAGCGGCCCCTGGCGCCCGATGGTCACCGCGATCTCGGTGGCGGTCTCGAGCAGGTCCTCGGGGTCGACCGGCGGCACGGGCGTGAGCCCCAGGGCGTGGGCGCGATCGGCGTCGAGACGGCTCCCGGTCAGCATCAGGTGACTCGCCACCCGGGGTCCCACGGCCCGCGGGAGCCGCTGGGTGCCTCCGTAGCCGGGGATGAGGCCGAGGCCCGACTCGGGCAGACCGAACGAGGCCTTCGTCGACAGCACCGTGAAGGTGGCGGCCAGGGCGAGCTCGAAGCCTCCCCCCAGCGCGACTCCGTTGACGGCGGCGATGACGGGGACGCCGGCCGACTCGACCGTGCGCATGACCGCCTGACCCTGCCGCATCCGGTCGAGCGCCCCCTGGCGATCGACGCCGACGAGCTCCTTGAGGTCGGCACCTGCGCAGAAGGCCTTCTCCCCCGCACCGGTCACGACCACCGCCCGAACCGTGGGGTCCTGCGCAGCGGCGACGACGGCGTCGCGAAGGCCGAGGAGGACCTCGGCGTTGAGGGCGTTGAAGCTGTCGGGGCGGTTGATGACGACCGTGACGACACCGGCTGTCTGCGAGACCAGAACCACGCTCACGAGGCCACCCCCGCGGGCGGCGCGGCGACCGCGCCTGCTGAGAGCAGCGCTGCCACGGCGTTGGCGTCGTAGCCCAGCTCGGCCAGCACGGCGGC
>Ga0075365_10000073_pt1 | contig 30164 bp, 31 predicted proteins | sample EndMetdeltDD1765_FD_71387 | JGI IMG/M metagenome (GOLD analysis project Ga0075365, IMG submission 71387) | Populus endosphere microbial communities from Tennessee, USA - Endosphere MetaG P. deltoides DD176-5 | ecosystem: Host-associated > Plants > Roots > Endosphere | place: USA: Tennessee... | reverse complement strand
AAGTCGCCGATCTGGGCGTCGTCGGCCGAGACCGCGAAGTCGCAGGAGATCATCAGCTCGAACCCGCCGGCGGTGACGAAGCCCTCGAGCACGGCCACGGACGGGGTGTTCATGGAGTAGAGCCGGTCGCACACCTTGGCCGAGAGGACGGCCACCTCCATGGCGGTCGTGGTCCCCACGTAGTCGGCGAGGAGCTCGTCGAGGTCGAACCCGGAGCAGAAGGTGCCCTCCCGTCCGCGCAGGATCAGCACTCGGATGTCCGGGTCGCTGTCCACCTCGCGGATGATCTCGTCGAGGCGGTGCAGCAGCTCGACGGTGACGGCGTTCTTCTTGTGCGGGCGGTTCAGCCACACGCGGGCGATCTCGCCGTCCTTCTCGAGCACGACGTGGTCGGTGACAGCCATGGCCGGGTCCTCTTCTCTATTTGAACTGAATCCACTTCAGTCTGCGGTGCAGGCGGGTCGATGTCAAGACGAAAGCTGAACCGACTTCGGTCCGGCCGCCCGGCTCAGCACTCGGCGCGCTATCGCCCAGCGATGCGTCTCGGACGAGCCGTCGTAGATCCGGAACGGTCGGACCTCGCGCAGGTAGCGCGAGAGCAGGATGTCCCCCGAGATCCCGAGCGCCCCACAGACCTGCACCGACCGGTCCACGACCCGGCCGACCGCCTCCGCGACGAAGGTCTTCGCGATCGAGCTCGACTGCGCGGCGCTGTGGCCACGGTCGAGCTCGGCGCAGGCCTGCCAGATGAGGAGGCGGGAGGCGGCGATGTCGATCTCGGAGTCCGCGATCATCGCCTGCACCATGCCGAGGTCGCCCAGTCGCGACCCGAACAGCCGGCGGTCCGCGGCTCTGTCGACGGCGATCTCCTGGGCGTGCCTGGCGATGCCGAGCCAGCGCATGCAGTGGGTCAGCCGAGCCGGAGCGAGCCGGACCTGGGCGTAGTCGAAGCCCTGGTCGACGGCACCGAGCACGGCGTCCTCGGTGACGAAGACGTCCTGCAGCTCCACCTCGCAGTGACCGCCGAAGAAGCCCTCGTCGAGGGTGTCGATGTGCCGGGTGATCCTCATGCCGGGTGTGCCCGCGTCGATCAGGAACATGGTGGCGCCGCCACGGTCGCCCGGAGCCCCTGAGGTGCGGGCCATGCAGATCGTGTAGGCCGCTCCGTCGGCGCCGGTGATGAACCACTTCCGTCCGTTGACCAGCCACCCGCCGGTCGTGGGCGTGGCGGTCGTCGACAGGGCCGCAGGGTCGGAGCCCGCCCCGGGGGCGGGCTCGGTCATCGCGAACGACGACCGGACCGTGCCCAGCGCGAGCGGGCGGAGGTAGCGCTCCTTCTGCTCGGCGGTGGCGACCGCCTCGAGCAGGTGCATGTTGCCCTCGTCGGGGGCGGCGATGTTGAGGGCCAAGGGGCCGAAGAGCGACCAGCCGGCCTCCTCGAACACCACGGCGCGGCCACGCATGTCGAGTCCGTGCCCGCCGTACTCCGGGGCGACGTGCGGCGCGAAGACGCCTGCCTCGCGCGCGGCCCGCTGGAGGTGGCGTCGCAGCTCTTCGCCACCCGCAGCGACGACCCCGGCGAACCGCTCCTCCTCGGGTGCGACGACCGCACGGACGAACGCCGCCGTCCGGTCGGCCAGCGCGGCGACGGGCGGGTCCGGGGTCAGGTCGATGGCCATGGCTGGCGTCCTCTCAGCGGCCGAGGGTCTCGGCGAGCGCCAGCGCGCGGTCGGCGATGCGGACCGCCTGCCGTCCACGCGCGGTCATGCGCTCGTCGGAGGTCTCACCCCGCAGGTGCCGGACGTAGAGCTGCTGCATGATGATCGCGGTCTTCCAGCACCCGAACGCCTCGTACCAGACGACGTCGGCACGGGTGAGGGTCTGCCGGGTGCGCGCGGCGTAGCGCTCCACGACCTCGTCGCGGCTGGGCAACCCGAGGTTCTCCACGCCCGGGACCCCGTCGGCCGGCGTGGCACCGTCGGGCCAGTAGTTCAACAGTGTTCCCAGGTCGGTGAGCGGGTCGCCGAGGGTCGCCATGTCCCAGTCGAAGACCGAGGTCACGCGATCGGGGTCACCGGCGGTGAACTGGCAGTTGTCGACCTTGAAGTCGTTGTGGACGAGGGTGGCGCGGCCGGACTCGGGACGATGCCTGGCCAGCAGCTCGGCCACCCGCTGCACCGTGCCCCGGCCCTTGGGTGCGACCGCGTCCCAGCGGCGCGTCCAGCCTCGGACCTGACGGTCGAGGTAGCCATCGGGGCGGCCGAGGTAGCCGAGGTCGCACTCGGCAGGTTCCACGAGGTGCAGGTCTGCCAGCGCGTCGACCACCGCGAAGCCGATCCGGCGCCCCGGCTCCGCGCCGACCGCCAGCTCCTCCGGCACGTGGTCCCAGACCACGACACCCGGTCGGTACTCGGAGACGAGGAAGTGCGAGCCGATGACTCCCGTGTCGGAGCAGTAGTGCACACCGAGCGGGACGCGGGGGTACGCCGCGTGCAGCCGCGACAGCACGGTGAACTCTCGACGCATGTCGTGAGCACCGGTGGCGATCACGCCGAAGGGCGGTCGACGGACCACCAGTGCGGCGGCACCAAACCGGACGAGGTAGGTCAGGTTGGCCGAGCCGTTCAGGAACTGCCGCACCGAGAACTCCCCTCGCAGGTGCGGCAGCGCCTGTCGCAGGTGCTGCTCGAGGGCGGCCCAGTCCAGCTCCTCGCCGGGCCGGACCGCTGCGAGCTCGGCACGCTCCGCGACGTCGTACGTCAGGTCGCTCATCAGGTGCCGACCAACCGGGCGACCAGTGCCCGGTGCGACCGCGAGGCACCGAAGAGCGCCTCGTCGGCCAGAGCCCGGCGCAGGTAGTAGTGCGCGGCGTGCTCCCAGGTGAACCCGATGCCGCCGTGCAGCTGCACCGTCTCGTGAGCAACCCGGATCACGGCGTCTGTGCAGACGGCGGCCGCGACCGCCGAGGGCAGCTCGGCCGAGTACGGGTCCTGGTCGAAGACCGCCGCGGAGTAGCGGGCCGCCGACCGGGCCCGCTCGAGGTCGACGAGCACGTCGGCGAGCCGGTGCTTGATGGCCTGGAACGACGCCAGCGGGCGGCCGAACTGGTGGCGCTGGACCAGATGGGTGCGGGTCAGGTCCAGCATCGCCTCGATCATCCCGACGTGCTCCGCGGCCAGCGCGACCCGCCTCAGGATCGCCAGCTCGGTGAGGACGGCGTCCGCCTCCTCACGCCCGGCGATCAGGTGCGCAGGGACGCCGTCGAGGTCGACCCGGGCCAGGCGGCGGGTGGGATCGAGGACCTCCAGCGGTGTGCGCTCGACGCCACCGGCTCGAAGGTCCACGAGGTGGACGGACTGGCGCCCTTCGTGGCCGACGGTGACGACCGCCAGGTCGGCACTCCCACCGAGCGGCATGCGGCCGACGCGCCCCGAGACCGTCGTGGACCCTGCCGCGCCCGTCAACACCACGTCGGCGTCGGCGGCCGGCCCCAGTGCCACCGTGGTGACGAGCCGTCCGTCGACCACGCCGCGGACCACGTCCTCGGGAACGGCTCCTTGGGGCGCGGCGAGCACGGCCCGCACGCCCAGCACCGAGGAGAGCAGGAGGGGCTCGGGAAGCAGGGCTCGGCCGGCCTCCTCGAGGACCACGGCCAGGACGGCCACGCCGAAACCCTGCCCGCCCCGATCCTCGGGCACGGCGAGGGAGCCGACCTCCATCTCGTCGTTCAGCAGCGACCAGAGCTTCGGCGACCAGCCCTCGGGGAGCTCGGTCGCCCGGCGGACGTCGTCGTGGGACGCATGGGTCGTGAGGAGGTCGCGGAGCACCGCGCGCAGCTCCTCCTGCTCCGCGACGGGAGCCAGGACGGACGCGTCGGCCAGGGGCCACGGCTGCGCGATCACTGTTCCTCCAAACTGAACTGACTTGAGTTCAAGTTAGGGCACACGACATCGCATCGCAAGGGACTCTCGACAACGACGCAGTATTTGAACTAAGTTCAGTTTATGGCCGAGACGACCCTCTCCCGGTACTACCGCGCCCTGGACGAGGGCCGGATCGACGACGCGCTGCAGCTGCTCGACCCGGACGTGCGCTTCGTGATGGTGCTGCCCTCGGGCACCCGCCGAGGGCACGGGCGTGCCGACATGGGCGGCTACCTGGGCAGCCGCGGGGTGTCCGACCGCGCCCACGTCATGGTGCGGCAGTCCCGCGACGACGACGTGGAGTTCTTCTACGGCCGGGTGACCGACGGCGGCGTCACGACCGGCCGGTTCCTCTCCGGCGCCCGCGTGGGTGCCGACGGGTTGATCGCGAGCTACGAGGTCACCTTCGACACCGAGCACGTCCTCGTGGACGACGCATGACCGCGACGCCGTTCCTCGAGGCCTGGTTCGAGATCATGGACTCCGACCGTCCTGAGCGGGTCCTCGACCGGATCACCGACGACTTCGTGATGTCCATCCAGTTCTCCAAGGGCGCTGGCCAGGCCGCCGAGTTCGTCGGCGACCGAGCGGGCCTGGTGGCCTACCTCGAGCAACGCGAGAAGAGCGTGCTGGTGCACGAGGTCACCCACGGCGCACGGGTGGGCGACGTCGAGCTGGTGCTGGGGCGTACGACGCGGGACGGCACCTTCGAGGCGTCGTTCAACGCCTCGGCGCTCCTGGACCCGGCGACGGACAGGTGCCGGCGGCTGCTGATCGGCCGCACACCACAGATGGAGTTCCCTCACTAGAACAAGTTCTAGGGTTGCGGACATGGACCTTGTCGCGATCGAGGAGATCAAGCGCCTCAAGCACCGCTACTTCCGCACCCTCGACCTGAAGATGTGGGAAGAGTTCGGGGACTGTCTCGCCGAGGACGTCACCGCCCGCTACGGCACGCAGGCCATGGAAAAGCCGGTGCACTACGACACCCGGGCCGACGTCGTGGCGTTCATGTCGGAGAACCTCGGCGCCGGGGTGATCACGACCCACATCGCCAACCATCCGGAGATCGACGTCGACGGCGACACCGCCGAGGCGTCCTGGGTGTTCGAGGACACCGTGCTCGTACCGGAGCTCCACCTGCAGATCCGCGGCGCCGGCTACTACCTCGACACCTACCGGAAGGAGCCGGACGGCGCCTGGCGGATCTCCTCGACGCAGTACGAGCGCATCTACGAGGCGATGACCTCGTTGACCGACACTCCGAGCTTCACGCTGATCGCCAACCGGTGGGACCCGTCGCTCAAGCACTGAGTCACCGGGCGGTGTAGCCCCCGTCGGCATAGATCTCGGACCCGGTCACGAACGTCGAGTCGTCGCTGACCAGGAAGGCGACGACCGCGGCGACCTCCTCACCCGTGCCCAGCCGTCCCATCGGGGTGTTCGCCAGCATCGCCTCGTGCCGGGGCGTGCCCTCGTAGCGCTCGAGGAGCTGCGGGGTCCCGATGAAGCCGGGGTGCAGGGAGTTGACCCGCACCCCCGCGGTCGCCCAGTGCAGGGCCGCGTTCTTCGTCAGCGTGCGGACCGCACCCTTGGCGGCGGCGTACGCCGCACTGTTGCCGAGCCCGCCCACGGTGCCGAGGATCGAGCAGAGGTTGACGATCGAGCCACCTCCGGAGGCGGCGATGAGCGGCCCGAGGTGCTTCATGCCGAGCCACACCCCGGTGGAGTCGACGGACATCACCGCGTCCCAGTGCTCGACCGTCTCCTCCTCGACGGTCGCGAGGCTGCCGATGCCGGCGTTGTTGACCAGGCCGTCCAGGCCGCCGTACTCGCGCCGGACCGATTCGACGACCTCGGCCCACTGCGCCTCGGAGGCAACGTCGAGCCGCGCGGTCAGGTGCCGTCCCGTGCCCGGTACCTCGGCGGCCAGCTCCTTGCACGCCGGCTCGTCGAGATCGGTGAGGACGAGGTGGGCACCTTCCTCGGCGAGCCGTACGGCGGCCGCCCGGCCCAGGCCTCCCGTCGCACCGCTGAGGAGGACCACCTTGTCCTGGAGGCGTCGCTGCACCTTCGTCATGCCGTTCCTGTCGTCGGGTCAGCCGAGGCTGACGAGTGTCTTTCCGGTCGTGCGGCCCGCGATCATCGCCGCGAGTGCTTGGGGCGCGGCCTCGAGGCCCGCGAAGACGGTCTCGCGATGGACGAGCTCGCCGGTCCGTAGCCAGTCGGCCAGGGTGCTCTGCATCTCCTCCCGCAGGTGCAGGTTGCTGCTGCCACGGAAGCCGCGCAGGGTCAGGTCCTTGGAGACGGCGAGGAACAGGTTGCGAGGACCCGTGGCCGCCGACTCGTACTCGGAGATCGACCCGCACATAGCGACCCGGCCGTTGCGGTTGAGGACGTCGAGGGCCGCCTCGAGATGGTAGCCGCCGACCGAGTCGAAGTAGACGTCGATCCCGTCCGGAGCCCGGGCACGCAGCTGCGCGCCCAGGTCACCGTCGCGGTAGTTGAAGGCCTCGACACCGAGCTCGCCGCGGAGCCAGGCGACCTTGTCGTCGGAGCCCGCGCTGGCGACCACCCGGTTCCCCTTCAGCTTGGCGATCTGCGTGGCCAGGCTCCCCACCGCGCCCGCGGCGGCTGAGACCCAGACGGTCTCGCCGCCCTTCATCGCGTCGACGACGTGCAGACCGGCGTACGCCGTGAGCCCCATCCCGCCCAGTGGCCCTAGGAACAACGACGGCTCGACGCCAGGCGCGTCGAGGCGGGTGAGGGTGCCGATGCCCCCCAGCTGCACCTCGCCGGGATGCACGGCCGCGAACTCGCGCCAGCCCTGGGCGTGCGAGACAAGGTCGCCGGGAGCGAAGCCGGACGCGCGCGACTCGACCACCTGGCCCACGGCCATCACGCCGTCCATGGCCCGGCCGAGGGGGAAGGCGACGAAGTAGCCGGCCGGCGCGTCCGGACGCAGCCGCAGTCGGAGCCCCGGGTCGACCGAGGTCCACGTGTTGCGCACCAGGACCTGCCCGGGTGCGGGGTCGGGGACGTCGACCTCGACCACCTCGAAGTCGTCGGGCGTGACCTCGCCGTCCGGGTAGCGCACGACCCGGATCTCACGCCCGACCCGGGTCATGACACGTAGCCGAGGTTGTGCAGGGCCCTCTCGAGCCCGGCGAGCAGCGAGTCGATATCGGCCTCTGTGTGGGTGGTGCTCAGCAGGAAGGAGCCGAAGCTGAAGTGGTAGAAGCCCTCGTTCATCAGGGCGACCCCGAGGTTCGTGATCTTCTCGCTGTCGTCCTGCATCCGGGTCCGGTAGTCGACGACCGGCTCGGGCGCCCAGTGCATGGCGAGGATGTGGCCGAAGCCGGTGGCGTGCAGCGGAAGGCCGTAGCGAGCGCCGAGCGCGTCGATTCCGACGCGGGCGCGCTCGCCCAGCGCCTGGACCCGGGCGTGGACCTCGGGGGTGAGCAGCTCCAGGCAGGCGATCCCGGCGGCCAGGGCCGCCTGGTTGCCCCCGAACGTCGAGGCCGCGGTCACCGGGGCCCGGCCACCGTTCTTGTCCGGGTCGAGGAGGTCCATCAGCTCGGTGCTGCCGCCCAGCGCCGCCAGGGGCAGGCCACCGCCGATCGCCTTGCTCATCGAGGTCAGATCGGGGCTGACGCCGAAGTGGGCCTGCGCGCCGCCGTACGCGATCGGGAACGTCACCACCTCGTCGAAGATGAGCACGATGCCGTGGCGCGCCGTCACCTCGCGCAGCCGCTGGAGGAACTCCCGCGTCGCCGGCACCATGCCGGCCGCCCCCATCACCGGCTCGACGATCACCGCGGCCAGGTCGGACGCAGCAGCCTCGATGACGGCCTCGGCACCGTCGGGGTCGTTGAACGGGAACTCGATGACGTCCTGGGCGACGCCCGGGGTGACGCCGGGCGGGATGCGGTCCTTGATGAAGCTGATCGTCGAGCTGCCGACGACCAGCACGTCGGCGATGCCGTGGTAGCTGCCGGTCGCCTTGGCCAGCTTGGTCCGTCCGGTGTGGGCGCGAGCCAGTCGCAGGGCCAGCAGGTTGGTCTCGGTGCCCGACACCATGAACCGGACGCGGTCGACGGACGGCATCCGGTCGACGAGCAGGGAGGCCATCCGGTAACTGAGGTCCCACTCGGGCGAGCCGTACTGCGAGCCGAGCGGCAGCTGACGGGACACCGCCTCGTTGATCCGCTCGTTGGCGTGCCCGTGGATCAGCACCCAGTCCCCGATCCTGAGGTCGAGGTACTCGTTGCCGTCGACGTCCCAGACGCGGGACCCGAGCCCCTTGTTCAGGAGCACGGGGTAGGGCATCTGGTACCACATCCCGCCGGCGTGGCCGGTCGGGATCAGGTCGCGGGTGCGGTTGAGCAGCTCCCAGGACCTCCGGGTGCGGTCCAGGTAGCGCTGGTGCTCGCCGGCGTGGATGGGGACCCCGTAGGCCATCGGCTGGGCATCGGCAGTCAGAGTCATACTGAAGTGATATCAGTTTGAGTGGGTCCATGCAACACTCGGGGTGCTATTCCTCATGATATTTAGCCTAGCAGGAGCGACCCGTGAGCGCAGTGAAGCCGGTGTTCACCGGCGCCGACCACATCTGCATCGTGACCCGCGACCTGGACACCGCGGTCCGCAGGTGGGCGGACCACTACGGCGTCGGCCCGTGGCAGGTCTATGCATACGACGAGACGACCATCGAGGCGACGTACTGCGGCGTGACCGGGGCGCTCCCGATGCTGGCCGCGCTGTGCTCGCTCAGCGACACGTTTCGGCTCGAGATCATCCAGCCGCTGACCGGGTCCGGCCCCTACCACGACTCGCTGCTCGCCCATGACGACGCCGACCACCTGCACCACGTCCGACTCGACGCTGCTGACCTGGCGACCGCGCAGGCTGCGCTGGCCGTTCAGGGCAACGATGTCGTCTACGACGCGGCCTTCGCCGGGGCAGACGCCACGAGCCCGCGCCTGCACGCGCGCTACTACGACACGATGCCCGAACTGGGCTTCCGGCTCGAGGTCGTCGAGCGCCCGGTGTCGTTCGCGATGCCCGAGCCCGTGCGCGTCTACCCGCCGGTCAGCGGAGCTCGCTGACAAGCTCCTCGAACACCCCCAGGTACGTGGCGACGTCCTCCTCGGTGTGCCCCAGACCAGCCATCCACTGCAACGGCCGCGCGGGCGTGACGAACAGCCCGCGGTTCATGAGGTAGAGCCAGGCCAGCCTGCTGAGCTCGGGCGGGTGCGCCCGAGCCACCTCCGTGTGGTCGCGGGCCGGCGCTGGAGTCAGCGACACGAAACCACGAGCTCCGACGAACGCGCCGTGCCCGGCGCGGCCGGCGTGATCCAGGACGTGGCGGCAACCGTCGGCCATCAGCGACCCGAGCTCGGCGAGCCGCTTGTGCGCCTCCGGGGTCAGGACCCGCTCGAGGTTCTCGCGAGCCACCAGCATGGCCAGTGCGTTCCCGTTGAAGGTGCCGACCTGGTAGACCCGCCGCGCGGCGACGAGCTCCATGGTCGTCGTCGAGGCCCCCACGGCAGCGACCGGAAGGCCGCCACCCAAGGCCTTGCCGAGCGTCACCAGGTCCGGCTCGACCCCACACTCACCAGTGAACCCGGCGGGTCCGACGGCGAAGCCGGACTTGACCTCGTCGAAGACGAGCAGCACGCCGTGGCTGCGGGTGACCTCCCGGACCGACGCCAGGTAGGCCGGCTCGGGCACCAGCACGCCCATCTGGAAGACCGGCTCGACGATCACGCACGCGGCCGGACGGCCCTCGGCAGCGAGCCCGCCGAGTCGCTGGTCCAGCGCTGCCGCGTCATTGAAGGGCGCCGCGGCGGTGAGGGCCACGACGTCCGCAGGGATGCCCTCCCCGGCGGACAGTGACGGCAGCGAGACCCTGTCGGCGCCCCCGTCGTCGTCACCGACCGAGACCAGCACGGCGTCGTGGTGGCCGTGGTAGGCGCCGAACATCTTCACGACGACGTCGCGACCGGTGGCGGCCCGGGCGATCCGCAGCGCGTCCATCGTGGCCTCGGAACCGGTGGTTGCGAACCGCCAGCTCTCCAGGTTCCAGCGGTCGCGCAGCGCGGCGGCGACCGCGACCGCGTCTTCTCCGGTGGCACCGACTTGGGTCCCCCTCGCGGCTGCGCGCGCGATGGCGTCGGTGATGGACGGGTGGGCGTGCCCCTGCAGCATTGCGCCGAAGCCGTTGTGGAAGTCCCGTCGACTGTTGCCGTCGACGTCCCACACGGTCGACGACAGGGCCCTCTCGAGATAGACCGGCCACGGGTGCTGCAGCTGGAAGGACGACACCACGCCACCGGCGAGCACCTTGCGTGCCTCGTCGTACGTGTGCCGGGAGGTGGCGTTCGCGGTCGCGAACCGCCGCTCCTCCCGGGTGGTCAGGCGCTGGACGGTGGCGGCGTCGACCCGGCTCTCACCCGCGCTGGTGAACCGGTCACCGCCAGGCGACCACGTCATCGATCCGCCCGCCGGCCCTGGCCTCGAAGTCGCCCCACAGGTGCAGGATGTGCTCGCGCGCCAGGGTCTCGGCCTTGCGGGCGTGACCGTTGATGATCGCGCGCGCCAGCGCTTCGTGATCGTGCTCGATCTGCGCTCCCGACTCGGTCAGGTCGATCCGCTCCATCATCAGCTCGGTCAGGATGTGGTTGATCGACTGCAGCAGCAGGACCAGCACCCTGTTGCCGCTCAGCCTGCCGATCTCGGAGTGGAACGCCGCCGCACTGTCGAAGACCGCCCGTGGGTCGTGGCCGAGCTCGGTCTCGACGAACGGTCGCATGGCCTCCTCGACCTCGTCCCGGTCCTCCTTGCGCGCCACCCGCGCGACCAGCGTGGGCTCCATGTCGAGCCACGCCTCGAAGACCTCCCGGTACGTCGCCCCGGCGACGTGGAAGTAGAGCGACGCGGAGCGCGCGAGGTAGGCAGCGTTCACGGGCGCAACCCGAGGACCGCCGCCGGGGCCCCGCCGGATGGAGATGAGCCCCTGCACCTCGAGGAGGCGTAGCCCCTCGCGAAGGGTCTCGCGGCTGACCTCGTAGACCTTGAGCATGTCCGGCTCCGACGGGAAGCGGTCTCCCACCTGGTAGCCCTGCTGCACAAGGTCGTCGATGATCCGGCGGGCCACCTCGACCGAGGCCTTCTGCGGGCGGGCGGCCTCGCCGGTGTTCCGGTCGAAGTGCGGCCGGTACTCGATCGGGAGTCCGCCCGAGCCGTTGGTCACTGATGCCCCTTCGGGTTGCACGATTCGACGCCGCCGGCCGGTCGAGACGCGGACACAGGACCGGGGCGCTCCCGCGGAGCCTAGTCGCTGGGTCGGTCATAGGAAGGACGTCCCGGCCCGGGTCTCGCGCCAGCCGATCTCCATCCGCTTCTCCCGGATCAGCCATCGGCCGTCCAGGCGCGTCAGCCGGTCGTGGTAGCGGGCGACGATCACCGCCGCCTCGTCCGGGCGGTCCCGGGAGATCTGGTACGACGTGTGGTAGGTCAGCGCCGTGGCCTCGTCACCGGCGACGTCGACGTGGTAGACGTTCAGCAGGTGATGTTGCCACCCGACGTCGGCTCCCTTGTCGCGGATGAACGCCACCACGGCATCGGCGCCCTCCAGCCAGTCGCGGGCCCCGTACCTGGCCCGGGCGTCGTCGGCCAGCAGGGTGCGGAGGCGCTCGTAGTCGCCGGCGTCGATCGTCGATGCGTAGCGGTAGAGCATCTCCTCGATCTCCTCGCGGTCAATGCGGATCGCCGGAGCGGGCGCGGTAGCGGACATCAGGTCTGGTTCTCCGAGCGCCCGACCGCAACGTAGGCGCCGATCGTGGCGAGCTCGTGGTCCCTGCGCGCCTCGAGGAGCGACCAGACGAGCGACCGGAGCGGCTCGTCGCCGGCGTGGGACAGGTCTGCCGCACACGCGAGCGCCTCACCGGCCAGGGCGTAGTGGCGCCGGACCTCGGGGTAGGTGAGGTCGGCGGGCCGCGAGGACCGCAGGGCGTCGAGCGCGTCCTGGACGGGCGTCGGCAGCGCGCCCTTCGCCCCCGCCCCGGACAGCGCCGTCTCGATGCCGTCGGCCTCCTGGAGCATCCAGGCGATCTCGTGGTCGGCCCGCACCGCCGCCATGTCGAGCATCGAGAGCATCATCTCGACCTCGACGAGCAGGGCCGGGTCGCTGAGCTCGGGAAGGACCTTGGCCCGCAGCTCGGCCGACACCGAGCGCACGAGCTGCGACGTCGAGGGGCTGGTGATCATCGTCCCGCCTCCTGCCCGGGGGTCGACATGAGCGCGGCGATCGTGCGCATCCAGGTGTCGTGCATGAACGGGAGAGCCACGGCGACGTACCCGACGTTGGTCGCCTGCGTGCGCCCTTCGGCGTAGGCACCCAGCTGCTCCATGATGTCCTCGAAGCAGCCCAGGGATGCGGCGACCGTGAAGTAGCGCAGGACGTCGGGGTTGAGCTGGCTCTCCGTGAGCCCGGTCTCGGCGCGGTAGGTGTCGCAAACACGGTCGAGGAACAGGCTGACGAACGGGGCCGGGTTGGAGAGCTCGGTGAACAGCCACCAGCCCAGGTCCTCGCGCGGATCGCCGACGTGGGTCATCTCCCAGTCCACCGCGTAGAAGTTCTCGTGCGCGTCGACCAGCACGTTGTTGGGCTGCATGTCCCCGTGGACCAGCGAGAGTGGCACGGGCTCGGGACGGTTGGCCTCGAGCCAGCCGGCGATGTAGCGCAGCAACGGCACGGGCTCGGGATAGGCCCTCTCGACCGCCCGCCATCGTTCCTCGCAGCTCGCCATGTAGTCCGACCACGACGACGGTCGCTCGACCGAGGGCGGCAGGCTGTCGAGCTGCACCCGGGTGTAGGACGCGAGCAGCTTCGCCAGCCCCACCGCGCGTTGCTCCCAGACACCCAGGTCGCGGTCGTCGTCGGAGTCGTCCCGCCAGAGCTCCAGGGTGTTGCGGCCCGGGACGCGCTCCATGATGATCGCCGGGCGGCCGAGCTCGTCGCCGTGCTGGTCGAGCCAGCGCGGGCCGGGGATCCGGACGCTCCCCTCGACCTGCAGGGAGGTCAGGAAGGCCCACTCCTGCAGCCGATCGGTCACCAGCATCGTGGTCAGCTCGGGCGGGTCCATGCGCAGCACGAAAGACTCGGTGGCGTCCGCGCGCGTGACGTCGAAGTACCACATCTCTCGGCTGTAGCCGCCGATGAGCCGGCGCACGCCGGACACCCGGGCACCGCCGTCGAGTGCGCCCCGTGACCCGAGGTAGCGGGTCAGGCGCTCGGTCATGGCCCCGACCGGGCTGTCGGCGTCACCAATGCCGATGTCGTCGGCGACCGCGGTCACCTGCTGCAGAGTCTCGGTCATCGACCTTCCTTCCTCTTCATGGCTGTCCTCGCTGTTCACGGCCAACCCGCGCCCGGGACGTCGACCTGCTGGAGCTCGACGCGGCCGACCCGGGACTGCGCCGGGGGGCCGCCCAGGGCGAACTCGGCGTTGACGCCGTCGTTTCGCGACGGGGAGAGCACGAGGAAGAGCGTCCGGCCGTCGTCGCCTCCGAGCATGCAGGCGATGCACTCCCACGGCGCGGTGTCGATCACGTGCGTCACCTGTCCCCCGTCGACGACGCGCACGCACGCTTGGGGCTCGGGCTGTGCCATCCAGACACCACCTTCCGCGTCCATGCAGATGCCGTCGGGGTGGTCGAAGCTGGCCGGCAGCGCGGCGAAGAGCCGCTCGTTGGCGAGGGCGCCGTCGTCGCTGATGTCGTAGGCGGTCAGCCGGGCGCCGTGGCTCTGCGCGACGACGAGCATGCCGCCGTCGGGAGATACGACCGCACCGTTCGGGAACATCAGCGTGCCCGGCTGAGGCTCCGCCCGTCCGTTCGGACGGACCAACACGAGGGAGGTCGCGCGACGCACGTCCACCGGCTGACCGCGGTAGCGGTAGGGATAGCCCGCGTTGCCGACGTACGCGCGGCCCTGCCCGTCGACGACCATGTCGTTGCAGGCGCCGGGGCACAGGTCGCCGAGGTCGGCGTGCTCGACGAGCTTCCCGTCCTCCAGGCGGAGCAGCTTCCGCTCCAGCATCGAGACGACCAGCAGGCGTCCGTCCGGAAGCCAGCCGAGGCCCGACGGGTGGTCGTCGAGCTCGACGACCACCTCGCTGCTCCCGTCGAGGCCGACGGAGAGGACCCTCTTGGCGAACACGTCGGACACGTAGAGCCTGCCGTCCCTCCAGCGCGGGCTCTCGCCGAACGCCAGGTCCTCGAAGAGCAGCTCACGCGTCACGCATTCACCCCTGGGTCCGAGTCCTCGGTGGCGGGGCCGACGAGCAGGCGCGCGCGGACACGTGCCAGGTCCTCCCGGGAGACCCCGGCCGGCCCGGCCAGGTAGCCCTCGGCGCCTCCGAAGCGCGCCCGCAGGTCCGCGAGGAGGCCGCGCATCACGTCCGGCTGCGCGTCGAAGAAGGCCCTGACCCGGTCGAGGTCGGCACCGAGGTCGGCGAAGCGCACCTCGAGCTCTGCCAGGAGCGGCTCGGAGTAGTGCTCCTGCGACAAGGCGTAGTCCTCGGCCACGGTCGCGTCGTCGACGCCGAGGAAGGACAGCAGCAGGGCGACCGCGACACCCGTGCGATCCTTGCCCGCGGTGCAGTGGACGACGGTCGCCCCGTCGCTGTTCGCGACCAGGCGGGTCACCTCGCCGAACTCGGCCGCGTAGTGGGTGAGCAGCGTAGTGTAGATGGCGACCATGTCGTCGGCCGCGAAGTCGGCGATCTCGCCGGCGAGCATCCGGGTGGCGATCGACCTCAGGTGGGCCACCCTCGTCCCGATGGGCAGCTGGGCGACGGTGATCCCTGACGCCGCCAACCACGGCGGGGTCACCTCGGCCCGCTCGGGCTCGCGGCGCAGGTCGGCGACGGTGTCGACCCCGAGCGACCGGAGCACCGGTACGTCGGCCTCGGTCAGCTGGTCGAGGGATCCCGACCGGTAGACCACGCCCCGGAGTACCCGGCCCCCGTCGGAGGTCGGGTAGCCGCCGATGTCACGGAAGTTGGCGCTGCCCTGCAGAGGGATCCGTCTCTCCCTCGTGTCGCTGTCCTGGGTCATCGGAGCACCCCGTCCGGAGCAGGCGAGCTGTCCGCCGACTCTCCCTGCCGCCCGGGCGGGTCGCCGGCCGGCTCGGCTCCGTCAGGCGCGGCCGGTGGGTCCGACCGGCGCCGCTGGGCGCGACGCAGCCTGACGATCCCGGTCCGGCTGGCCAGAGTGACCGCGGCGAGGAGGGCGACACCGTTGAACATCGGCGTGATCCAGTAGACGCCGTTGGTGAAGGCCAGCTGGAGACCCTTGACGCCGAAGGCCAGCACGTAGACCGCGACGAGGGTGCCCCAGACGTTGGGCCGGCGGGTGAACTGCGTCGCCCCGAAGAAGACAGCGGCGAAGGCGGGGAACAGCAGCGGCGGGCCGAAGGAGTTGGAGTAGGTCCCGATCTTCATGCCGTAGACCACTCCACCCAGCCCGGCGATCAGCGCGGACACGACGAGCGAGCCCCAGACCAACCCGTCGGTCTTGACGCCCGAGAGCCGCGCGGCCTCGGGGTTGGACCCGGTGGCGAACATGTTCCGGCCCAGCGGCGTCGCCTGGAGCACGTACCAGACGACGAGGGCGAGCACGACGAGGTAGGCGAACACGATGGGGACGCCGGCGATGTCGCGGCGCCCGAAACTGAGGAACCGCTCGGAGAACACGCCCGAGATCTGCCGGTTCTCCGAGATCCACAGGGACGACGCCGCGAGGATCTGGCTCATGCCCAGGGTGGCGATGAACGAGTTGACCTTGAAGCGGACCACCAGCAGTCCGGAGAGGAAGCCGACCACGCCGCACGCCCCGATCGCCACCAGCGACGACACCGCGGCGTTGAGCTCGGTGTTCGCCTCGAGCCAGGTGAGCACGACCAGCGAGAACGCGAGCATGGCGCCCACTGACAGGTCGAAGGCTCCGACGACGAGTGGGACGAGGATCGCTATCGCCAAGATGGCGATCACGACCTGGTCGGCGGCGACGAGACGGAACGTGACGGAGGTCAGGAACGTGTCGGGGACCCAGAGCCCGAAGAGCACGATCACGAAGGCGAACAGGTAGAGAGCGCTGGCGCGCTCGAGGCTCGGCGGCCGCAGGCGCGTCAGCACCCGGCTCGGGTTGCCTGGGTTGTGGCTCACGATGCTTCCTCCGGCTGGTCGATGTCGGGGCGTACGGCGGCCGGGTGGCCGCTGGTGGTCATCAGTTGGTCGTGCTCGATCGCTTCGGACGTGATCGCGTCCCCGACCAAGGTGCGGGCGACCTTGCCCTGCCTCATGACCACGACGCGGCTGGACAGCCGGGCCAGCTCGGTGGTGTCGGTGGAGCAGAGGACCACGGCGGTGCCGGCGGCTGCGACGCGCTCGATCCACCCGTGCAGGTCCGCCTTTGAACCGATGTCGACGCCCTGGGTCGGCTCCTCCAGTACGAGCACCGTCGGCTCGACCCGAAGCCATCGGCCGACGACGACCTTCTGCTGGTTGCCTCCCGAGAGCTCGGTCATCCGGCGCTCTGGGTCCGTCGGCCGCACCTCGAGGCGCTCGACCCACGTCCCGACGTGGCGGCGCTCGGCGCGGACGTCGAAGCGACCCTTCTTCCAGAAGTCCCGCAGGCGGCTCAGGGTGAGGTTCTCCCGCACGGTGCCGTCGGTGATGACCGCGTGGCCCGAGCGGTCGACGGGCACGGTGCAGAGCCCGGACCGGATCGCCGCGCCCGGGTCGGCGGGTGCGATGGTCCGACCTCGCACGCTGACCGCACCGCCCCGATCGGCCCGCCCCGACAGGAGCCCCGCGATCTCGTCACTCCCCGAGCCGACCAACCCGGCCACGCCCAGCACTTCGCCCGCGCTGACGTGCAGGTCGACACCATCCACGACCACGCCCGTCAGGTTGCTGACGGTGAGGATCGCCTCGCCGTGGGGCTCGGCAGGCACGTCGTGCTCGACGAGCGCGCGGTTGAGCCGGCGCCCGAGCATCAGCTCGACCAGGTGGTCGTGGTCCAGCGCCTCGATCGGCTCCTGGCCGACGAGCGCTCCATCGCGCAGGACCGAGACCCGGTCGGCGATCTGCAGCACCTCGTCGAGGTGGTGGGAGATGTAGAGGATCGCGGTTCCGCGCTCGGTGACGCGGCGCATCGCGTCGAAAAGTGTGCGCGCGTCCTCGCGCGGGAGTGACGAGGTCGGTTCGTCGAGCACCAGGAGCGGGACGTGGGACATGTCGTCGAGGGCGCGGGCGATCGCGACCGCCGTTCGTTCCGGGGCCGTCAGGTCCATGACCTTGGCGCTGGGTGAGACCCGCTCAAAGCCGATCGCGGCAAGAGCCGCGGCTACTCGGGCGCGCTCACGTCGTGGACGCAGGCGTCCAACCCCACGGGTGGCCCCGACCATGAAGTTGTCAGCCACCGACATGTCGTCAACCAGCCCGAGGTTCTGGTGGACGAACCGGAGGCCGGCGGCTCTCGCCGCATCGCTCGAACCGAGCTCGAAGGGCAGGCCACCGACCTCCGCCGTCGCTCCGGGGTCGGGCTCGAAGAAGCCGGACAGGATCTTGACGGTGGTCGACTTGCCGGATCCGTTCTGGCCCATCAGCGCGTGTATCTCGCCACGGCGGATCTCGAGGTCGAGGTCGCGGAGCACGGTCGCGGTCTCGAAAGTCTTCGAGATCCCGGAGAGCCGGACTGCCGGGTGCTCGTGCTCCACGGCTCGCTCCTCGCCGAGCACTGCGGCGGCCATCAGCGGACCACCAGCATTCCGGCATCGATGGGCAGGCTGACGCCGGTGACGTAGCGAGCCTCGTCGGAGGCCAGCCACAGCACGGCGTTGCTGACATCCACGGCCTCGATCATCGGGACGTCGAGCGCGTGTCGACCGGCCATGAGCCGCTCCATGTCGGCGAGCGTCGGCTCGGGCACCTCGGGCAGGTAGCGACGAAACGCCGCCTCGTTCATCGTCATGTCGGTCCCGACCATCGTCGGGTGCACCGAGTTGACCCGGATGCCGAAACCTCCGACCTCGGCCGCGAGGCTCTTCATCAGCCCGACGACACCGTGCTTCGAGGCCGCGTAGTGGGAGATGCCGGGTCCGGACTTCAGTCCGTTGACGGAATTGACGAAGACGATCGAGCCGCCGCGGCCGGCCTCGATCATCGCCGGCAGACATGCCTTCGCGGTATGCCAGCTCCCGGTGAGGTTGACGTCGAGGACGTCGCGCCAGGCCTCCTCGGTCAGCTCCCACGACCGCCCGAAGGAGGCGATCGCCGCGTTGGCGCACACGACATCCAGGCCCCCGAAGTGATCGACGGCCGTGGACGCGGCCGCTTGGAGGGCGGCCAGGTCGCGCACGTCGGCCTCGACCGTCACCACCGACCCGCCGGCCTTCTCGACCAGGAGCGCGGTCTCGGCAAGGTCGCCCTCGGTGGCCATTCCGGTGCTCGCGTTGTCGATGTCACGACAGATGTCGAGCGCAACGATCGCCGCGCCTTCCTCGGCCAGCCGGATCGCATGGCTGCGCCCCATGCCGCGCCCCGCGCCGGTGATCAGGGCGACCTTGCCCTCGAGTCGTCTCATCGCAGTCCTTCCCTCAGCTGGCCACTGGCCGTCGGCCACGCAGGTCGGTGGTGGGGTCCCAGCCCCAGGGCAGGTTCAGCCCCGGGACTGGGTCGCGGAGCAGGACCGGGTGGTGGGGCCACACTGCGACGCTGTCGCCGGAACGCCCTTGCGTCCCCTCGGCGAGCAGCTCGACCATGACCCGGCCCACGTCCGCTGGGTCGAGCCACGCCTCGGAGAGCTCGGGGGGCAGGTCGTCGTCGGGTCCGACACCGACGTGCGCCCGCTGCATCGGTGAGTCGGTGGCCCCCATGGAGAGGGCGTTGACCCGGACCCCGTGGGGACGGAGGGTCATCGCCCAGGTGCGGGTGATCCCCCAGAGGGCCCACTTCGAGGCGTCGTAGAGATCCATCCCGACCCACCCGGGGCGTCGCGGCTGTTCCGCCCACGGACAGTGGGGCGCCTCGGTGTGGTGGTCGACCGGCACCGGCCACCAGCAGGTGTGCACGTGGTCGGTGACCACGTTGACGATGTCGCCGCCGCCGGCGACGAGGTGCGGAACCGCAGCGCGAGCGGAGAGGACCGCGCTGAGGAGGTTGGCCTCGAGGAGACGGCCGAAGAGCTCGGTCGTTCCGCCGACACCGTCCAGAGGGGTGGAGCGAGCCGCGATCCCGGCGTTGTTGACCAAGATGTCGAGACCTCCCAACCAGGTGGTCGCGTCGTCGAACACCCCGGCCACGTCGTCCGACCGGGTCAGGTCGGCCCGGAAGGCGCGCAGCTGCGCTCCATCCCCGGCCTCGGCGAGGTCGATGGCCGCAACCCGGGCACCGGCACCGACCAGTGACGCGGCGAACTCCCGGCCGAGGCCGCCGGCCCCTCCGGTGACGATCGCCCGGCGACCCGACAACGGCTGTGTCAGCACGGTGCACCTCCTGCTCGGTCCGAGAGTGCTCCCGGACGGGTGGGCCGGCCAAGGGGTCGGCCGCACCCGTCCAGGCCAGACGGCCTCAGCCGACCTGCCAGAGCGCCTTGAACTTGTCTTCGAAGCCCTTCGGGCCGAGCCAGTCCGCGTCGGTCGGGAACACAGTGCCGACGTTGGACTTGTCCGCAACGGCCAGCGGAGCGTAGGCGTACGTCTCCGGATCGATGCTTTCGCCGGCGTCGAGGCGCAGCATCGCATCCATGACCATCCAGTACACGTAGGGCTGCGCGTTGAGCGTGCCCGCGTCCATCCCCTCGCCCTTCGCGATCGCGGCGAGATCGGAAGGATTGGCACTGGCACTCATCAGCTTCACCTTGTCCGCTAGGCCCGCGGCCTCAAGGGCCTCGTACACCCCGGTGCCGAGATCGGCGAACCCGAAGAAGATGTGGTCGATCTCCGGGTCGGACTGGAGTTTCGACACCACCTGAGAGGGGATCGACCCGTTGCTCATGTCGGGCACGCTCAGACCGAGCTCCTCGTACGTGCAGGTCGGGCACGCCTCCTTCATGTGGGCTGCGTTGGCGTCGTTGGTGACCTTCATGATCGGGATGTCCGGGACATTGACGTAGAGCATGTTGGCTTTGCCGCCGGACTTGGCGATCGCCCAGTCCACGGCCGCCGGGTAGATCTTCCCGACCCACTCGGGACCTGCGCTCGAGACGTAGACGCCGTTGCCGTCGGCGCCCTCGGCCGGATCGGTCCCGTAGGTCACCATGACCGGGATGCCTGCCGCCTTGGCCTTGGCAACCGCCTCACCAGCAGTCGCGAGGGAGAGCGCGGCGCCCACGATGTAGTCCGCCTTGGCGGCGATCGCCTGCTCGACGCCAGCCGAGAAGGCCTGCGCGTCGGTCGGGTCGAGCAGGACGGTGGTGAGGTCCCACCCGACGGCCTCGGCCGCAGCCTTCATGCCCTCCTGGGCGATCTGCGTCGTCGGCAGGTTGAGGACCAGGAAGTGCACCGACCGGCCAGCTGCAGGCTCGCCGGGCAACGGCTCGGAGACGTTGATCGTGCCGGGGTCGACGAGGTAGTCCTGCAGCCGGGCCGACGCCGCGTCCGCGGCCTCGGTGGCGGCGGCGTCGTCCGTGCTGGACGTGCTCGACGTGCTCGGCTCGTCGGCCGAGTTGCCGCAGGCGGCAGCGCCGAGAGCCAACACCAGGGCGGCGGCAGCGCCGCAGGTGCGGCGGATCATGCGGTTGCTTCTCATTGGGTTCCTTACTCGGGATCGGGTCGGACAGCGGGCCGAGACGCACATCTCCCGTTGAGTCCTTGTGACTGGCGTCACCGTCAGTGGCGACGCCAAGCCAACACCTTCCGTATCGTTGTGGTCAAGCATTTCTCATGATAAATACCTGAAGTGAATCCAAATGAGTTGCCAGCCCTACGGAGCGACCGGGGGCAGCTGAGTGCCCGGTAGCCATGCCCGGAAGGAGAGAGATGCAGCCGTCGATGGCTCCACGCACCGAGAGCGTCCGATCCAAGCGAGGATCCATCGTGGACGCTGCGATCGACCGCTTCGGCAGCGATGGCTACGAGCACACGAAGTGGTCCACGATCGCCGACGACGTCGGGCTCGGGCAGACGGCCCTGTACCACTACTTCGAGTCGAAGGCGCACTGCCTTCTGACGATCATGCGCATCGAGCTGACGCAGTCGCTCGAGCGGTTCCGCCGCGTGACGCGCGTCGCGGACCCAGTCGAGGCGCTTCGCCTGGCGGTCCACTCGGCGTACGAGGGCACTCCGCGGGACGCCCTCCAGCGTCGGATCCTGCAGAACCATGTGGACCTGCTCAGCACGCCGAGGCCCTGGGAGAAGGAGGAACAGGAGCGCCAGAGGTCCCGCGCGCTCGTCCGCGAGATCGAGGAAGCATGGACCGACCTGATCGCGCGGGGGGTGCGCAGTGGTGAGTTCACCCAGCGCGACCCGCTGATGTCGGCACGGATGGTCCTTGCGCTCGTCGTGGGCGTGTGGCGTTGGTACCGACCGGGCGGCCCGCACACGCTGGACCAGATCGGCGCACTCAACGCGGACGCCGCTCTCCGCATCCTCGAGTAGGCCGTGTGCCGCTTCAATGCCGGTAGCGGCCCGACAGCATGCCACCGTCGACGACGTACTCGCCGCCGGTGCAATAGGACGAGCGCTCCGAGAGCAGGAACAGCACCAGCTCGGCGACTTCCTTCGGGAGCCCGTAGCGGTTGATGGGCAGTCTCGGTCCGAGGCCGCTCGGCATCTCGGTGTCGATGGGTCCGGGGTGCACCGAGTTGACTCGAACGCCGTACTCGCCCAGCTCCATGGCCGCGGCCTTGGTCAGCCCGGTGACCGCGAACTTCGAGGCGACGTAGCCGATGGAGCTGGTGAACCCGGTGAGACCTGCCACCGAGGAGATGTTGACGATCGAGCCTGAGCCAGCCGCCCGCATCACCGGCGACACAGCGCGCAGGCCGTAGAAGACACCGGTCTGGTTGACCGCTACGACGTCGGCCCAGTCCTCGTCGGTCATCTCCCAGTGCACCGCCCTGCGGATGATGCCGGCCACGTTGACCAGACCAGTCGGGCCGCCGTGCTCGGAGAGCGTCCGGTCGACGACGCGGTCCCAGGACTGCGCGTCCGTGACGTCGTGCTCGATGCAGACGGTGCCAGGATGTTCGCGCGTGGGCTCGATGACGTCGGTGGCGGCCAGGCGCCATCCCTCGTCCTCCAGGAGCGTGCAGATGGCCGATCCGATGCCGCCAGCCGCACCCGTGACGATCGCGACGGGCGAACCCTTGCTGCAGTCGGTCACCGGACGGCGGGAATGACGTTGCGGCCGAAGAGCTCCAGCGACGCGGCCGCGGCAGCCTCGTCGGTGGCCTGGGTGACCACGCAGACATGTGTTGCCGCGACGTCTGCGGCGTACTGCCGCACCTGGTCGGCGCACTCACCGGGTGTGCCCGCGATCGCCCGGTCCTCGGCGAACTCTCGGAGGGTCACCGGATCGCCGGCCTTGACCTTCGAGATGATCGCCGGGTCCTTGTCAGCCCGTGCGCCCGCGTCCCAGTAGTCGGTGTAGAAGCGCAGGACGGGCTCCAGCCACTCGGCCTCGACCTGTTGCTGCGTCTCGCCGATGCCCAACTGGCGCATCAGGCAGACGTCGCGGCCGCGTCCCTCGACCAGGGGTGCGGACCGGTACGCCGCCGACACCTCGGCCAGCTCGGACACCGGCTGGCTGAGCCCAGTCATCCACCCGTCGCCCAGCCGCGCCGCCCGCTCCATGGCGCGCCCGGTGCGGGCTCCGATCCAGATCGGTGGATGCGGCGTCTGAAGCGGCCTCGGGACCAGGTTGGGCACGCTCTCGTCGTCGAGCTGTGCGGTCCAGGCACGAGGGATCAGGTCGAGTGCCGCCTCCGTGCGGGACACCCGGTCCTCGTATGGCACGCCGAGGGCGTCGAACTCGTAGCGGCGGTAGCCGATCCCGACGCCCAGCACCGCGCGACCGCCCGAGATCTCGTCCAGTTGCGCGACCTGCTCGGCGATCTCGAGCGGGTGGTGGAGCGGGAGGATGACGATCCCGGTGCACAGCCGCAGCCGCTGGGTCACGGCGGCGATGGCGGTGAGGACCTGCAACGGCGTCGAGAAGTAGCAGGGCGTGAAGCGGTGCTGCCCGATGACCACGAAGTCGAACCCGACCTCCTCGGCCAGCTGGCACAGGCGTCTCGTGCCGCCGAACGGGTCGCGGTCGCTGCGGTCGATGATGTTGGGCAAAAGGAACCCGAATTGCATGGTGTGCGCTCCTGGAGGTCGGGCAAGGGATGGATGCGATAGCGGACGGTTGAGGCCGAGGTGCCCGTCGAGCGGCTACTCGCCAGCGGTCGTCCGCGCCGTGGCGGCGGCGGCAAGGCCGAAAACGACGGCCGATGCGACTCCTCCTGCGTAGGCCCTGTTCCAGAGACCGCCGGTGTCCGAGCCGGCGGCGAGCAACCCAGGGATGACCGCGCCCGTGGAGTCAAGGGCTCGCGCTCGCGAGTCGATCCGGATCCCGCAGAAGGGGAACGTGATGGCCGGGATCGTCTCGAGGACGTAGAACGGCGGTTCATCCATTGGAGCGGCGTCCAGGCGTCGCCCGGGGGTGAGTGTCTGACCGGCTCCGGCCCTGGTGTTGAAGAGCTCGATCGCCTCTCGAATCCTGTTGCCGTCGTACCCCCACTCCTCGGGGAGCAGGTCGAGCTCGTCCATCGTTCGTGCCAAGCCGGTGCGTCCGCCACGGCGGGTGGCCAGCGCGAACTTGTCCAGTACGTCGGCGCCTTCCACATACGCCGACGCGTTCCAGGTGCGATGGACGCGACCGTCGAAGACCAGGAGCCCTCGAGCTTCGGGCTGCTCCGACAACGCGATGGTGGTCAGGTGGTCCCCGAGGGTCTCGTCGGTGAACCGCTCGCCGCTGAGATTGAACAGCAGCGCGTGCTCGCTGAAGTACAGCGACAGGTCGATGAAGTCAGCCGGGTCCGCGAAGGGGATGCCGCTCGGGACCAGGTGCCCGTAGAAGCCGGCTCGCTCGAACCCGATCGCGGCGCCGACAGATCGCGCCAGCTCCAGGCCGCCACCGCGGCTGTTCGGGTTCGAACGCACTGGGAGACTGCCCGCCCCCGGGCCCACGAGCTCCTCACGCAGCTTCGTGCTTCCCTGGAAGCCGCCGGTGGCAAGCAGCGTGTGTCGGGCTCTCAGTTCGTGTGACCGTCCGTCGGCGGTTGTCACCCGCGCGCCGCCGATCACACCGTCGGCTTCGAGTAGCTCTGACGTTGTTGCTCGTAGCCAGACTTGGCCGCCCGCCTGCTCGACGAGCTTGCGGCAGGTGTCGATGTAGTGGTTCGTGTCGAACTTGTGCCCGATACCGAACGGGAGGATCCGCTGCGGTCGACCGATCTCCACGCCGGTCGAGTCGATCCAGGAGACCGCCTCGGCGAAGTTGTCCACGACGACCTCGCGCAACTCGCGAACCCCTTGCGGGTTCTGCTCCTCCATGACTTCCCGTGTCGGTGCGGTCCAGATGTACCCCGCATAGCGTCCGGAACCCCCTACGTCGGCTCCGACCTCGATGAGCACGACTGACATCCCCTTGTGTGCGGCACTGGCCGCGGCAGTCAACCCCGCCATGCCACCGCCGATGACCAGTAGATCCACGTCAGGTTCCATCCACGATCCCTTGCGTTGAGGTGGTCCGCAGGCTAGCCCGACAAACGAATTCAGTTCAAGTGTTCGGCTCTATTCCTACGGAGGAATACTTGAACTCAGTTCACCTCGATGCGATACTCACCACGTGTCTGCGGAGCTGAGGTCCAGGTTTCAGGAGTTCCTCCGCGCTCGCTCCGACGATCCCGAGTCCGTCCACGTCACCAACGCACAGGCCCTCAGCGGAGGGTGGAGTCGCGTCATGTACACCCTCACCGTGGAACGTCAGGGCGTGGAGTCGAAGTACGTGTATCGGTCAGATCCCGATCCGATCGACATCCATTTCCCCACGAGTCGATCTGACGAGTGGGAGGTGCTGACCGCCCTGGACGGGCTCGACACGGTTTCCATTCCGGAGCCGCTCTGGTTCGACAGCGACGGGTCGGACTTCGGACGCCCTGCGATCGTCATGGCTCATGTCGAGTGCGAGAGCCTCCTGTCCATCGCTCGGCGGTCGGAGCAGCACGCCTTCCCATCCATGGCCTCACGCGTGGCGGAGCTGCTGGGATCCGTGCATCGCGTGCGCCCGGAGCAGCTTCCATCTCGACTTGGCCGCTACCAGGACTGGGACACCTACATCGGCTCCCGAATCGAACTGTGGCTCGAGGCAGAACGACAAGCACTCGCCCCGGACCCGTTCCTGAGGCTCGTCGCCTCCTGGCTCGACGCCAACAGGCCCGGACCCGTCCCCCTGGGGTTGGTGCACGGCGACTTCCATCCGGCGAACGTCATCGTGACCAGTGACGACGAGTACATGGCGGTCGACTGGGAGCTGGCCCACGTGGGAGATCCCCGAGAGGACCTCGGCTGGATGGCCTTGGCCGCAGTGGCTCAACCTCCGGACCTGGTGGGTAGCGACGCCGAAAGCTTCTACGCGAACTACTGCAAGGTGGCCGAGCTCCCAGTCGAGGCGATCGACGAGAAGGCGCTCATGTACTTCCTCGTCCTGGGGTCGACCGACTGCTATCTCGGGAGCCTCGCGCGACTAGCGCGACTCTCGACAGGACAGTCGCGCACCGTCGGATCGGCCTACATGGCCCAGGTCTCACCCGGGATGGCGCGCATCATCTTCAACGCGATGAAGCGTCACGAACAACTGTCGAGGGGCTGACCCGCATGTTCACCCGACCCACTAGCGCTGAGTTGCTGGATGCTGTGAGCTCCCTTCTTCGCGACCTTCGCGACCACCCTGAGAGCGCGTCGGCTGCTCAACTCGAGGTAGCGCTCGAGGTAACCGGTGTGATCGAGCGGCGCCTCGAGAACGAGCCACGCGGGCTTGTTGCCGGCATCCGGGAGATCGAGGATCTCTCGAGAACCGCCTTGGCCCTGCACGCCAACGACCCTGATCTGCTCGAAGCCATCGATTCCTACAAGCAAGCGTGGCCGGCGGGCCTCGACGCAGCTGAAGGTCTCGGCCAGTACGAGGCCGCGGGTGCGTTGCTCTCCGCGGTCTCCGATGTCTCGTACCGTCACTCGGACACCGATCTCATCGACCAGGTGTTCCAGGTTCACACGCGTCGCTTCGAACGCCTCTCCCGTGTGGTGGGCGACTTCGAGGCGAAGGGACGCACCTGACGAGGTCCACAACACACGCAGAGCCGCACGTCTCTGTTCGCCACGAAGCGCACGTCACCTCGAAGGAACGGCATGAGCAAGAAGTTGGACGGCAAGGTTGCGCTCATCACGGGCAGCACGCGCAGCATCGGCAGGGCGATCGCCGAGGGGTTCCTCGCTGAGGGCGCCTCCGTGGTCCTGAGCGGACGATCCCACGAGAAGGGCGCCTTGGCGCTCAAGGAGATGGATGCGGGCGATCGCGCGCACTTCGTGGCGGCCGACGCGCTTGAGCAGGACCAGGTCGAGAGGCTGGTCGACCAGTCGGTCGAGCATTTCGGAGCGGTCGATATCCTCGTGAACAACACCGGCGGCTGCGACGGGTTCGCGTTGATCCACGAGCTGTCGGACGCGGCCTGGAACCGGGCGCTCGACTGGACGCTGAACTCCGCGTTCTGGGCGACTCGACGAGCCCTGCCCTCCATGCTCGAACGCGGATGGGGGCGGATCATCTGCATCTCGTCGGTCGAAGGCAAGCGCGCCAACCAGCCCGCCATCGGCCACTACATCACCAGCAAGCACGCCCTGAACGGGTTCGTGAAGGCCGTAGCCGTGGAGTACGGCGCCCGCGGCGTGACCGCCAACGCGATCTGCCCCGGAGCCGTCGAAACTGACAGCATGGCGGTCGGCGGCCGCCTGGCAGCCGAGGCTGCCGGCATCAGCTATGAGGAGTTCCTCGGGCAGTACGCCCGTCAGGCGATGATCGGGAGGCTGAACACGGTCGAGGAGGTCGCCGCGGTCGCCGCCTTGCTCGCCGGCGACGCCGGGGCAGGCATGACCGGAGGACTCATCAACGTGGACGGTGGGACCAGCCCCTGGTGATCATCACGGCCCGGTGTCCAGGCGCACGACAAGCCGCCCGGTCACCCCGCCCTCGTGCAGGCGTGCGTAGGCGGCGGGCACCCCGCTGAACGGCACTTCCTCCACCACAGGGTGCAGAAGCCCCATCTCGGCGAGCTCCACGACGGCCACCAGATCCGCTCGGGTCCCCCAGAACGGTGCGCCGACCGCCCAGCCCAGGGGCAGCCCGAGCCCCTTACCAACAGCGAGGCTGCCGCGTGCGCCGCCGACCACCACCAGACGCCCTCCCGGCTCGAGCACGGAGACCCCCGCGGCCATCGTCGTGTCCGAACCGACGAAGTCCAGGACCACGTCCGCCGCGCCACCGGCCATCGCGTCCTCGACCGAGGCTCCGGTTCGGTGCGCACCGAGCTGCGTGGCCAGCTCGCGGGCCTCGGGTCGCGGGTCGACGGCCAGCACCTGCGCCGCCGTCGTCGCCCGGAGGATCTGCACCGCGAGATGACCCAGCCCCCCGACCCCGATGACCAGGGCCGTGCAGTCGCCCACCAGCGCGGCCTGCTCGCTCCGGATCGCGTGGTACGCCGTGAGCCCGGCGTCGGCCAGCGGCGCCAGGACGGTCGGCGAGATGCCGTCGGCGGCCACGAAGTGGCGCTCGTCGGGCAGCAGGACGTAGTCGGCGAGCCCTCCGTCGTGGCCCAGCCCGCAGCCCACCCGGCCGCGCAGGTCGACGCAGTGGTTGTCCCGGCCACGACGGCAGTTGTGGCACTCACCGCAGGACCAGACGCCGTGGACCACTCCGTCGCGACCCACGAGCGACTGGTCGACGTTCTCGCCGACAGCAACCACCCGGCCCGCGACCTCGTGCCCCAGGGTCAGCGGCAGCTCGTAGGGAAGCGTGCCCGGAGCGCACGTCATCACGAACAGGTCGGAGTGGCACAGGCCGACGGCGCGCACCTCGACCAGCACCTCCCGACCGCGCGCCACGGGCACGGGCACCTCGACCAACTCCAGCGTCCCGCCCCAGTCCGGCAGGCGGTACGCCGACATCACGGCCAGTTCGGCACCTGCGGGCCACGGCCGCCGACGGAGGCGAGGTAGCCGGCCGTGTCCGCCCGCCGCTCGCCCCACATGATCTCGAAGACCAGCCGGGAGATCTTCCACGTGCCCTCGTGCAGGGTGAGCTCGTCGTGGTAGCGGCCGACGAGGACGCAGACGTCGTCGTCGCCCTCGAACTTCTGGTACGACGTGTGGTAGACGAGCGCCGTGGCTCGGTCCCCCTGCACGTCGACGTGGTAGACGCTGAGCAGGTGGTGCTGCCAGACGCACGCCTTGGTCGCGTCTCGGATCCAGCCGATCACCACGTCTGCGCCCTCGGCGGGCGCGGCGTTGCCGTACTGCGCCCAGAGATCGGGGTGGAGCACCGCGGTCAGGCCGTCCGGGTTGGCGGAGTCGATGCACGACGCGTAGCGGTACAGCGTGTCCTCGATGAGCATCCGCTCCTCGACAGTGGTCATGGGTCAGCCTCTTTCTGTGGGGTGGGTACGGGGGCACATCAGACGGTCGCCCCGAGCCGGTAGCCCTCGGCGATGGCGTGGCCGATCCGCCGAGGGGTGACGCAGTCGCCGATCGCGGTCACCGAGTCGTCGGCTGGTGTGCTGCGGAGCAGCTCGTCGTCACCGCTGCGCTGCTGGTGCCAGACCAGGAGCCCGGGGTCGAGCCGGATCTCGGGTCCGCCGAACACCGGTCGCAGGGTCAGCGGGTGGGTGGCGTCCTCGGGGACGACCACGCGGGTGGCCACGTGCATGGTCACGCCGGCGTCGCCCAGACGTCCGAGCAGGGGCCCGACGCTCTCGTGCGGCACCCGTCCGGCGAGCGCGGTCAGCGCGGTGGCGAACGTGACCTGCCAGCCCCGCTGCGCGAGCGCCTCGGCGGCGCTGTAGGCGGGCCAGAAACCGTCGCCCTCGTCGTAGACCAGCGCGACGCCGGGTTCGGTCAGCGTGCCGGTCAGGACGTCCTCGACCCGAGCCGACTGGCGCGCGACCACTGCCGGCGGGAGCGGCGCGACCTTCGACCCGGTCGCGAGAACGACGTGGTCGGCGATCCCCCTGATCTCCTCGAGGTCGTCCGGCGCGATCTGCGCACCCAGGTTGACGTCCACCTTGAGCCGCCGGGTCTCGCGGTCCAGGTAGTCGACGATGTCGATCAACGTCGCGCGGTGTGGTGCGGCCGCCGCGATCCGCACCGCTCCTCCGAGGGTGGTCTCGCGCTCGAAGAGAGTGACCCGGTGGCCTCGTTCCGCACTGACCCGAGCAGCCTCGAGCCCTGCCGGACCTCCACCGATCACGTAGATCTCCTTGGGCCGCGACACCTGGACGCCCACCGTCGCCGGACGTGCCCGCCCGACCTCGGCGTTGACCGCGCAGTGCAGGTGCGGGTCGAAGGCGCGGCAGTCCTGGTTGATGCCCAGGCAGCCGCGGATCTCGTCGAGTCGGCCGGTCTCCGACTTGACGGGCAGGTCCGGGTCCGCGATCAGGGCGCGCGCCATCCCGACCAGGTCCGCGTGGCCGGCCTTGATGACGTGCTCTGCGGTCCCCACGTCGCGGATCCGCTGTCCCACCAACGTGGTGACACCCGTGGCGGCACGGACTCGCGACGCCGACGGGACCGCGACAGCGTCCGGACCGGTGGAGTCCTTCACGTAGGTGCCCCGAGTGCCGTGGGTGATGCTGAAGTAGTCGACGACACCCAGTGCGGCCAGATCCTCCGCGATCAACACGCAGTCCTCGATCCCCATGCCGCCGGGGATGTCCTCCTCACCGCTGAGGCGGACGCCGAGCGCGAAGCCGGCCGGGCTGACCGAGCGCATCGCCTCGATCACCAGGTGCAGGAACCGCATCCGGTTCTCGAAGGAGCCGCCGAAGCTGTCGGTGCGCCGGTTGGTGAGCGGAGACATGAACTGGGCGGGCAGGTAGCCGTGCGCGGCGTGGATCTCCACCCCGTCGAGACCGGCC
>Ga0075365_10000072_pt1 | contig 30254 bp, 30 predicted proteins | sample EndMetdeltDD1765_FD_71387 | JGI IMG/M metagenome (GOLD analysis project Ga0075365, IMG submission 71387) | Populus endosphere microbial communities from Tennessee, USA - Endosphere MetaG P. deltoides DD176-5 | ecosystem: Host-associated > Plants > Roots > Endosphere | place: USA: Tennessee... | reverse complement strand
GCGGTGAGGACTCGGGCCGATGCCTCGTAGCCGCGTTGCGCCGCGGTGAGGTTGGCCATCTCTTCATCGATGCTCACGCCTCCGACCGAATCGGCCTGCTGCTTGGCGCTGTCGGCGACCTGATCCTGCAACTCGGCGCGTTGGAAGGCGACGTTGGTCTCCACAGCGAGGTTCGTGATCAATGAGTGGTACTGCGAATCAGCACCGGTTGCCGAGCCGGCGAGCAGCGCGATCGCACGGGCTTGCTCACCGTCGAGCGGCCCGGGGGCCACAGGACCGGGCAGCACCGGCGCGCCGGCCGCGATCTTGTTCGGTTGCCCGGCGACGTCGGTCGAAAGCGCGATCGTCGAGGCGGTCAGCTTGGTGGGGTCGAAGAACTGATGGCCGGTGGCACCGGCCTGGTCGTAACCGGCCGTGTGCAGCGTGTTCACGGACGTCACCAGCTGTGCGGCGACGTTGTCGAGAGCTGTCATGTAGCGCGGGACGAGGTCGGTGAGCGTCGCGGCGAGCGCAGCGGCGTCGCCGGACGGGGCGGCGACAGCCACGCCGTCGGCTGCCCAACGAAGGGTGCCGGTGGTGCCGTCGAGGGCGAAGGAGTTGGCACCGGACACGACCGTGCGGCCGCCGATGTAGACGTCGATCTGGCCGCTCTCGGCCGGACGGGCGACGGCGCCGGTGAGCTTGGCGAGCTCGGTCACGAGCACACCGCGTTGATCCTTCAGGTCGAGCGAGTGATCCGGGTCGACGAGGATCGCCCGGTTGAGCGTCGCGATCTGGGCCGCAAGGCCGGTGGCATCTGTGCCGAGCGCTGCCACCTGCACGATCGCCGAATCCCGGATCGCGGTGATCTCGGCGGCCGTGCTGTGCAGCGACGCCGCCAGCGAGTTGGCCTTGGCCAGCAGCTGTGTGCGCACACCGGCGCTGTCGGGCTGGTTGGCCAGATCGGACCACGCGCCCCAGAACGCGTCGAGTTGTGAGCCGAGGCCGTTGTCGCTGGGTTCGGGCATCGTCGCCTGCAGCTGGGCGAGCGTCGAGCCGGCGAGGGCCATCTGCGACCGACCCGCTTCCTCGCGCACGGCGCGGGCCTCGTAGAGGACATCGATCGACTGAGTCACGCCGATCACGTTGACGCCGTAGCCGCGCACGCCACTGCCGGCGAACAACCCCGGTGTGCTGTTGCCGACGGCCTCGAGCTCTGCGCGCTGGCGGTGGAAGCCGGGCGTGGCCGCGTTGGCGATGTTGTGGCCGGTGAGGTCGAGCACCTTGCTCTGGGCGCGCATGCCGGACAGTGCCGTGTACAGCGAGGAGATGCCGGTCATGAGCGCAACCCCCGGGTGTGAGTATGAGCAGTCATGTCAGAACGTCCGATCCAGGCGTTGCGAGGCCGAGACCAGCGAGACCGATGCGCCGGACGTGTCGTAGACGTCGACGCCACCTTCTCCGAGGGCGGCGATGACTTCGCGGCTGCGCATCAGGCCGCGCCTGGCGAGCTCGTGATTCGTGCGTGAGATCTCTTCGATCTCGGCCTGCAGCGACAGCAGGTGCAGCCGATGCTGGGCCAGCAGTGGTCCCCACGGTGCACCGATCCGGTCGATGAGATCGGTCAGGCGGATGTCGCGGGGCAGCCCGCACTGGGTCGTGAGGCGCCGTGACGCGTCGGCGCGCATCTTCTCCACCTCGTCGACCGCGGCGAGCACGGCGTCGATCTCGGCGACCGCGAATGGCACCCAGCGGGTGCGGTTGGTGTTCATCAACAGCCCCTGCACCTCGAGCTTGTACACCAGGTGCTGCAGCAGTTCGCGCATCGTCCACAGCTGGTGCGAGAGGTCCTCTGCTGCTTCCACGTCCTTGATTGTCCGGGGTGTGCCGGTTGCTGCAAGGAGCCCTTGTTGCGCAACTCGCGATCACCTGCACAGTCCCCCGCATGATCCGTCTCACCCGGTTGCGCAACGCCAACCCGCTGTACCTCAACCCTGATCACATCGAGCGGTTGGACAGCAATCACGAGACCACCGTGCACCTCTTCAACGGCAACGAGTACGTGGTGACCGAGACGGCCGACGAGATCGTCCGCCTGGTCAACAACCAACGTGCTCAGCTGCTCGCGCTCGCGTCGCGTCTCGAGAACGAAGTCCCCGCCGCTGCGCTCGCGCTCGAGCCGGCCGACGCTGCCGACGAGATCGAGGTCTGAGCGATGAAGGCCACTCTGATCGGTCTCATCGTCGCGTTTGCCTGCGTGATGCTGGGCGCGGTGACCCACGCGGTGGACCCCGTGTTCTTGCTCACCAACATCACCGCGCTGCTGATCGTGCTCGGTGGTGCCCTCGGTGCGACCATGGCGAGCTTCGAGCTGTCGGCGACGACCGGTGTCTTCAAGGCGATCATGAAGGCGGTGCTCCCCAAGGCCGGGCCCGATGGTGCCGCCAACATCGGCGTGCTCGTCGACTTCGCCAAGAAGGCCCGCCACGAAGGCCTGCTCTCGCTGGAATCCGAGATGTCCAACGTCGAGGACGTGTTCATGCGCCGCGGCCTGCAGCTGGCGATCGACGGCAGCGACCCCGAGGCCGTCGCACAAGTGCTGCGCACCGACATCAAGGCGATGAAGGTGCGTCACAAGGTCGCCGCCGACTGGTGCCAGTCGTACGGCATCTTCGCCCCGACGTTCGGCATCATCGGCGCCGTCATCGGTCTCATCGCCACGCTCGCCGAGCTGGAACACCCGGAGAAGCTCGGCGCCGGCATCGCTGCGGCGTTCGTCGCGACCTTCCTCGGCGTGTTCATCGCCAACGGGGTGATGCTGCCCCTCGCCAACCGGATGAAGCGCTTGTCGGCTCTCGAAGTCGCCGGTCGCGAACTGGTGATGGAAGGCGTGCTCGCCATCCAGGGCGGGCAGAACCCGCGTGTCATCGAAGAGACGCTGATCAGCTATCTGTCGCCCAAGGAAGCCTCCGCGATTCGCGAGGCGAGCGCGAATGTCTAAGGGCCACAAACGTCACGAGGAGCACGAGGAGCACGAAGAGCACGTCAATCACGAGGCGTGGGTCATCCCCTACGCCGACATGTTGACGCTGCTGATGTGCTTGTTCCTCGTCCTGTTCGCGATCGGGCGCACCGACGCGAGCAAGGCCAAGCTCGCCGCACAATCGATCAAGTCCCAGCTCGACGGCACCGGCAAGGTGGTCGCGCTCGGCGGCGAGGGCGACAAGCCGATCATCGGCGGCAACGGAGTGCTCGACAACGCGGGTGCTGCGATCCCGACATCGTCGATCGCCGGCCTCGACCCGTTCATCGTGTCGCCACGTCCAGAGTTGGAGCCGACCACGGTCCCGCCCGAGGACGCCGCAGAGACCACCACCACGACGAGCCCTGGCGACCGGGCCCTTGCTGCCGAACAGGCAGCCACCGCCCAGGCTCAGGTGGCGGTCGCGTCGCTGCAAGCGGTCGAAGAGTTCCTCCGCGCGTCTGCCGACGCGAACGGAATCGGCAACCAGCTGGCGTTCTCGATGGAGGCGCGGGGTCTGGTGCTGACGCTCGTGACCGATCAGGTGCTGTTCGAAGCCGGTCAGGCAACGTTGCAACCAGATGGAACAGCGATCCTCAACCTGGTCGCGACAGCATTGGGCCAGATCCCCAACCGGATCTCGATCGAAGGGCACACCGACTCTCGGCCGATCTCGACGTCGCGATTCCCATCGAACTGGGAGCTGTCGACCGCCCGGGCGACATCCGTGTTGCGCTATCTGATCGATGTCCACCACCTCGATCCGGCGCGCCTTTCGGCCGCAGGTTTCGCGGACACCAGACCGATCGACGACAACTCGACCGTCGCCGGCGCCGAGCGCAACCGCCGCGTCGAAGTCGTCGTGCTCGCTGACGTCTCCTTGCAACCGGCGCTCGACGCTGCCGCCGTGGCCGGATGATGTCTCTGATGGAAGCGCAATCTGCATCAGATGCTGGCGCACCGGCGGTGCCCTGCGGACCATCTCTGATGGGTCCGACGGAACGGGCCCCGGAACAAAGGCACGGATGACATGGCGAAGGACGCGGGTGACAAGAAGGCCGAGGGCGCTGAGCCCGAGGCCAAGAAGAAGGGCAAAGGCAAGCTGATCATCATCGCTGTCGTCGTCATCGCGCTGGCCGCCGGCGCGTACGTCGTCGGCACGAAGTCGGCTGCGCCGGCGCAGTCGGCGGACGTGAGCACGACGACCACGACGATCCCGCTCATCGACGGCTGCATCGAGGAACCCGAGCCCGGTGCTCCCGAGAAGCTCGTCGACCTTCCCCAGCTGAGCATCAACCTCACCGACGGGCACTACCTCCGCGTCGGGGTGTCGCTCGGCATCTGCGCCGATGTCGTCTTCCCGGTCGACGAGTCCGGCAAGGAAGAGGCGTTCCGGTCCGCGCCGGCGCTCGACATCATCGTCTCGACGCTGTCGGGTTCGAGCATGGCCGAGCTCTCCACGTCGGAGGGCCGCCAGGAGGCCAAGGAAGACCTGAAGGACAAGATCTCGGCGTTGTACCGAGGCGTGGTCTACGAGGTCTACTTCCTCGAATTCGTCATGCAGTGACTTCCGTGCGCAATCGCACCGGTGGCGGACCTTCTGGGCAGTCCTGACAGGTGGACGCGACTTCGGTTGCGTGCCGCACCGGGCAGCGAGCCCACCAACGATGGCCAACAGGGAGATGAATGTCATGGATGACGACGAACTCGACGAGGTGATGAACGAGTTCATCATCGAGAGTCGTGACAACCTCGATCAGCTCGACCAAGCACTCGTCGACCTCGAGACCAACCACGACGCAGAGGTCGTCGCGCGGATCTTCCGCACGATCCACACGATCAAGGGCACGTCCGGCTTCCTCGGCCTCGGCACGCTGGAGTCGTTGACCCACGTCGGCGAGACGTTGCTGGCCAAGGTGCGCGACGGGTCGCTGCCCGTGACGACGGCGATCACGACAGCGTTGTTGTCGCTCGTCGATGCGGTGCGCGAGATCCTGCAGTCGATCGGCATGAACGGCGGCGAGGGCGACCTCGCCTATCCGGACCTGATCGCGGAGCTGACCCAGCTCAGCACCGCGGCAGCACCAGCGCCCGACACCGCCGTCCACGGCGCAGGGATGCTCGGCGGGCAACTGCTCCGCGAGGGCAAGATCACCGAGGCCCAACTCGCCGCGGCGCTGCGCCGGCAGGATCAGGGCGACCAGCGCCGGCTGGGCGAGATCCTCGTCGAGCAGGGCGCGATCACGCCGGCCGAAGTCCGCGACGCGCTGAAGACCCACTTCGAAGACCAGCCCAATGCCAACGAGACGATCCGCGTCGACGTCGGTCTGCTCGACGACCTGATGAACCTCGTCGGCGAGCTCGTGCTCGCCAGGAACCAGATCCTCGAGTTCGTCCAGCCGGGCGCCGCATTGGCGTTCACGGCCACATCGCAGCGACTCAACCTGATCACAACCGAGTTGCAGGCGGGTGTGATGAAGACTCGCATGCAGCCGATCGAGAACATCTGGAACCGCTTCCCGCGAGTCATCCGCGACCTGACGATGAGCTGCGGCAAGAAGGCCCGCCTCGAGATGGAGGGCAAGCACACCGAGCTCGACAAGACGCTGCTCGAGGCGATCAAGGATCCGCTCACGCATCTCGTCCGCAACGCCGTCGACCACGGCCTGGAGAGCCCAGCGGGTCGGCTTGCCAACGGCAAGCCCGCCGAGGGTCTCGTCAGGCTCCGCGCGTTCCACGAGGGCGGCCACGTGATCGTTGAGATCTCCGACGACGGCGCCGGGATCAACGTCGACAAGCTGCGCAACAAGGCCGTCGAGAAGGGTGTGCTCGGGGCCGATGAGGCCGCCGCGCTGTCCGACCGGGACATGATCGACGTGATCTTCCAGCCCGGCTTCTCGACCGCCGAAACGGTGAGCAACATCTCCGGCCGTGGCGTCGGGATGGACGTCGTCCGCTCGAACATCGAAGGGATCGGCGGCTCCGTCGAGGTTCACACCGTTCTCGGAGTCGGGACGACGTTCCGGGTCAAGATCCCCCTCACGCTCGCCATCATCCCCGCGCTCGTCGTCGCCGTCGGTGAGGGCCGCTACGCCATCCCACAGATCAGCCTGCTCGAACTGCTCCGCCTCGACGTCAGCCAGACCGATGACGGTCGCACCGTGCTGCCCAACGTCGAGTGGATCCAGGGCGCACCGGTGCACCGCCTGCGCGGCCGACTGCTGCCGCTCGTGTTCCTGCGCGACGTGTTCGAAGGACGCGTGCTCGACGGCTCTGTCGCCGACGAGGGCGTCACCAATCGCGTGCCGAGCGGCGGCGAGTCGATGTACATCGTCGTCGTCCAAGCCGACGACCACCAGTTCGGTCTCGTCGTCGACGGCATCAGCGACACGTCGGAGATCGTCGTCAAGCCGCTGGGCCGGCTGCTCAGCCACGTCGAGGCCTTCGCCGGCGCGACGATCATGGGCGACGGTCGCGTCGCTCTGATCCTCGATGTGATGGGGATCGCCAAGCACGTCGGCATCACCTCCGGCGTTCGCCAGGCGTCGCGGCTGACCGTCGAGGCGACCGACCCGACGTTCCTCGACATCGCGTCGTCGCGGTGCGAGCCGCTGCTGCTGTGCAACATCGGGACGCGGCGCTTCTGCTTGCCGCTCGAGGCCGTGGCCCGGCTCGAGGAGTTCGAGGCCGACGCGATCGAGCTCACCGGCCGGCGCCGGGCCGTGCAGTACAAGGGCGAGATCATCCACCTGATCGACCTCGCCGAGATGCTCTCCGTCCCTGCCGAGCGTGCCGACGGGCGCCCACTGCGCGTCATCGTGTGCACCGACGACGGCGTATCGGCCGGGCTCGTCGTGGACGAGATCTTCGACATCGTCGAGGAAGAGGTCGTTGCCAGCGAGCATTCGTCCGACTTCGGGATCATCGGCACCGCCGTGATCCACGGGCTGATCACCGACGTCATCGACGTCCACCAGATCCTGCGCGGCGCAACGCCTGCGCTCAGCGCAGTCGCCTCGGTCGAGGAGTTCGCGGCATGAGCGCAGCGAATGCCTTCGACCGAGTGAGCGCCAGCGAACCGGGCGACGATGGGGCGCGGGGGCGCAGCCCCCGAGGAGGAACGGCATGAGCGCCGTCCGGACGAGAGACGGTCGGTACTGCACGTTCATGCTCGCCGACCTGCACCTCGGTGTGCCCGTGTCGGCGGTGCAGGAGGTGATCCGCGCCCAGGTGCGCACGCAGGTGCCGCTCGTGTCGCCGGTCATCGACGGCTTGATCAACCTCCGCGGTGTCATCGTCACCACCATCGATCTGCGTCGCCGTGTCGGGCTGCCGCCCGCACCCAGTGAGATCGAACCGATGAACGTGGTCATCCGCTATGAAGACGACAGCGTCGTCAGCATCCTCGTCGACGAGATCCGCGACGTCATCGACATCGGCGACGTCGAACTCGAAGCGGTCCCCGCGACCGTGCACGGCGCGTGCCGCGATCTCGTCACCGGCATCCACAAGCGCGACGGCTCGCTGCTGTTGATCCTCGACACCATCAAGCTGCTCGACATCCCGACCGCTGTCGGTCGTGACCGGACAGCGGCCGACTCCGATTCTGGCGAGCAGCGCCAGCTCGAACCCGGTCTCTCGATCAGCACCAACCAATTCGAACTACGTCATCAAGCGAGCAGGAGAGACCAGTGAAGACATTGCGCAACCGGGTGGCCACCTTGACGCCACCGATCTTGCTCGAGGAGGCCCGACCGCTCCTGGCCGCGTTCGATTCCTTGCAGGCGGGCGTCGTGCTCGCCGACACCGACCTGACAATCGTCTACGCCAACCAGTGCGCGATCACGACCTTGCGCGCGATCGAGCCACAGATCCTCGAGGCCTTCGGCGTCGGTGTCGATGAGGCCCTGCACGGTTCTGCCACTCGCTTCCTCGGAGACGCCGATGCCGTCGCGCGCATCAGGGCCACGCCCGGCGCGTTCCCGTGCGAGACGACGATCGCGGTCGGCGCCTCGACGCTGTCGGTGAAGATCGACGAAGTGCGCTGCGATGGCGACGTGATCGCCTATTCAGCGGTGCTCGCCGACGTCACCGCGCAACTGGAGATCGAGCTGGAGCGTGGTCGCTATCTGGCGATCTTGGAAGGGTCACCCGCCGGCATGATCTTCGCCGACGCAGGCCAGGTCGTGCGATATGTGAACCCGAGCACGATCGCCGACCTGCGCAGCCTGCAGCAATACATCCCGGTGCCGATCGACAAGCTGGTCGGCATCGACAGCAACGTCCTCGCCGGCAACTTCGTGCCCGATCGTGAGCTCACCGGCGACCCGGCGGTCGACCTGCCGATCTACGGCAAGGTCACCCATGGCCCGGAAACGCTGTCCATCATCGTCAACCCGATCTTCGACGCGGCCGGCGCGTACATCGGCACGGTTTCCACATCCACACTCATCACCGAGCAGCTGAACGAGGCCAAGAAGGCCGCCGATCTCGCCGCGGACAACGAGGCGGTCCGCGCCGTGATGACGGCCGTCGCCAGTGCGTCGAGCTCCGATGATGCTGTGCGTCTCGCCCTCGACGCGGCCCGCTCGGCGTTCGGGTGGTCGTACGGTTCGTTCTGGAAGATCGGCGCCGACAACCAGTTGCATGTGGCCGTCGAGAGCGGCGACACCGATGCCGACTTCCGCCTCGTCACCGCATCTGCGGCACTGCGCGAGGGTGTCGGTCTGCCCGGCCGGGCCTGGCGCGAACGCGATCTCGTCTTCGTGCCGAACGTCGGTGCGCTCGCCGATTGCCCGCGCGCTGAGGTTGCCCAACGGGTCGGTCTGATGAGCGGCGTGTGCTTCCCGATCATGGTCGACGGCCGCGTCGTCGGCACGATGGACCTGTTCTCACCGGAAACGCTGAACCCGACGCGCGAGCGTCTCGACGCGCTGCGTTCCGTCGGGCATCTCGTGTCGCAGTCGTTGCAACGTCTCGCCCAGCAAGAGCTCGATCAGGCGGCTGCAGCAGAGCTGCGGGCGCAGGTCGACAGCATGCTCGTCTCGCTTGCCGCCGCGGCACGCGGAGATCTCACCGTGGCCGTCGATGTCGCCGGCGACGGCGTTGTCGCCCAGATGGGTCTGGCGCTCAAGAAGCTGCTCGGCGACCTGCGCGTCAGCGTCTCCTCGATCGCCACCAACTCCGAGGCACTGGCATCTGCCGCAGAAGAGCTGCAGGTCGTGTCGGAGCAGATGGGTGCCAACTCGGCCGAGACCTCGAATCAGGTCAACCACGTGACGGAGGCGTCGATCGACGTCAGCCGCAACGTCGAGACCGTCTCCACCGGTGCGGAGGAGATGAGCGCGTCGATCAGGGAGATCGCCCGCAATGCCAGTGACGCCGCCAAGGTGGCGACGCAGGCCGTCGAGGCCGCCCAGGCCACCAACGAGACCGTCGCCAAGCTGGGCGTCAGCTCGGCCGAGATCGGCCAGATCGTCAAGGTCATCACGGGCATCGCCCAGCAGACCAACCTGCTCGCCTTGAACGCGACGATCGAAGCTGCTCGCGCCGGTGAGGCCGGCAAGGGGTTCGCCGTCGTCGCCAACGAGGTCAAGGAGTTGGCCAAGGAGACCGCCAAGGCCACCGAGGACATCAGTCGCAAGATCGAAGCGATCCAGGCCGACACGCATCGTTCCGTCGACTCGATCGGCGGGATCCTGACGATCATCAACCAGATCGCCGAGTACCAGGACACGATCGCCAGTGCGGTCGAGGAGCAGGCTGCGACGAGCAGCGAGATGGCCCGCAGCGTCAACGACGCCAGCCGGGGCACGAGCCAGATCACGGTCAACATGCAGACCGTCGCCGAGGCCGCCAACAGCACAGCTTCGGGAGCCTCCGACAGCCGCCGCGCAGCGGCCGAACTGGCCCGTATGTCGTCCGACCTCCAGGCCCTCGTCGGGCGCTTCACGTACTGATGCCGTCTTCCGAATCGACGCCCATCAGGGTGCTGGTCGCCGACGACGCGGTCGTCGTGCGCCACCTGCTCACCAGCGTGATCAACGACGATCCAGACCTCGTCGTCGTGAGCGTGGCGCGCAATGGTGCGATCGCCGTGGCGAGGTTCGAGCAGCTCCGCCCGGACGTGGTGACTCTCGACGTCGAGATGCCGGAGATGGACGGCCTGCAGGCGCTGGCGGCGATCCGCAAGATCGATCGGAACGTGCCGATCATCATGTTCAGCACGCTCACCGAGCGGGGCGGCGAGGCGACGCTCGACGCCCTCAGCCTCGGGGCCAGCGACTACGTGACCAAGCCGTCGAGCGCCGGCGGAGTCGGCGCGGCGATGGAGCGCGTCCGCGACGAGCTGATCCCGCGCATCAAGGCGCTCTGTGCCCGCCCCGCGCCGGCGAGCGAGCCGAAGTCGAAGGCGAGGCTGACGACGGTCACGGGTCGTGCCGCTGCCAAGCGCCCGACCAACCGCGTCGATCCCGCAGGCGACGGCCTCAACGGCAACAACGGCAACAACGGCCTCAACGGCAACAACGGCAACAACGGCAACGGTCACAACAGCAACGGTCACGCGAGCGGCCCGGTCGGGTCCGATCAGACCGAACCCGGGGCAGAACTCAGCCGTCCGGTCGCCGACAGATCGACGTGGGCACCTCCGACCGGCGTGATCGACGTGCTCGCGATCGGAGCCTCGACCGGAGGACCGGTGGCGCTCGGCACGTTGCTCGAGTCGCTTCCCGCCGACTTTCGCGTGCCGATCCTGATCACCCAGCACATGCCCACCGTCTTCACCCGCCTGCTCGCCAAGCGAATCGACGGCTCGGCTGCGATCCGCGTGCGCGAGGCCGAAGACGGCGACGAGCTCGAACCGGGCCTGGCGCTGATCGCTCCCGGCGACTTCCACGTCGTGCTCGAGCGCGGGTTGACGAAGGTGACGGTGCGTCTCGATCAGGGCGAGCCCGTCAACTTCTGCCGGCCGTCGGTCGATGTGATGTTCCGTTCCGTCGCCGACGTGTACGGCGGCGATGTGCTCGCCGTGATGCTCACCGGCATGGGCCGTGACGGCCGCGACGGCTGTCGCGACCTGAAGGCGAACGGGGGAATGGTGATCGCCCAGGACGAAGCGTCGAGCGTCGTGTGGGGGATGCCGGGCGCGGTCGTCAATTCCGGTCTGGCCGACTTCGTCCTCGGACTCGGCGCCATCGGTCCGAAGGTGGCCGGCCTCGTCGCCGGCCAACCGTCGAGCGTCAGCCGTTCACGGTGAACGCGATGAGCCCCACCCAATTCGACTACTTACGCGAGATGATCCACCGCGAGTCGGCCATCGTGCTCGACCTCGACAAGGAGTACCTCGTGGAGAGCCGGTTGGCGCCGATCGCGAGGCGCGAAGGCCTGGCGTCGGTGGCCGACCTCGTCCAGCGGCTGGTGACCAAGCCGGTCGGATCGCTGCGTGCCCAAGTGGTCGACGCGATGACGACCAACGAGACGTCGTTCTTCCGCGACGTCCATCCCTGGCAGACCCTCCGCGCGCAGATCATCCCCGACCTGCTCGCAGCACGGGCCAGGACGCGCACCCTCAACATCTGGTGCGCGGCATGCTCGAGCGGCCAGGAGCCGTACTCGTTGGCGATGTTGCTGCGCGACGAGTTTCCCGAGCTGGCGTCGGACTGGAACATCCGCATCGTCGCCACAGATCTGAGCTCGACGATGGTCGACCGCTGCCTCGCGGGCACGTTCAGCCAACTCGAGGTGAACCGCGGCCTCACCGAGGCCCAGCTGCAGCGGCACTTCACGCGAAGCGGCAGTGGCTGGCAGATCTCCGACGACGTGCGGCGGATGGTCGAAGTGCATGCGGCTAACCTCGCAGTGCCGTCGTCGATACCGAGGATGGGAGGAATCGATCTCGTGCTCCTGCGCAACGTGCTGATCTACTTCGACGAGGTGTCCAAGGAACGGATCCTGTCGTCGATCCACCGGCAGATGAAGGGCGACGGTTATCTCATGCTCGGTTCCTCCGAAGTCTCGACGGGCACGTCCACCGGCTTCGAGCGCTGCCGCAGCGGTCGCACCATCTACTTCCGGCGCGCGCACTGATCGATGCCTCGCAACGCACCGGCGCGGCGACCAGCCAACGATGGCACGGAGCGGATCAGGACGGTCATCGCTGACTCACAGCCGATCGTCGCGCTCGGGATCGAGCGCTGCCTGTCGAGCAACGGGTTCGACGTCAGCGGCATCGTCGCCGACATCCACTCGCTGAGATCGATCGTGGAACTGGCTCGACCGACACTGATCGTGATGGAGACGACGGTCGACGGCCGCAACGACCAGCTCAGTGCGGCGATCGGATTCGTGCAGCGCTACGACTCGCGGGTGCTCGCCTTCACGGCAGACATCTCGCCGGCCGGCGTGCATGCGGCACTCGAATCCGGCTGCCTCGGTGTCGTGCCGCGCACCGCGTCGGTCGACTCGTTTCTCGTCGGTGCCCGTTCGGTTGCGGCCGGCCGCCAACACGTCCACCCGCTGGCGCTGACCGCGATGCTGCAGGGCACGCAGGTCACGGTGGCCGGCGCCGACAGGCTCAAGCTCAGCGCACGCGAGTTCGGCGTGCTCACCCTGGTGGGGGAAGGCCTGACCAACTCGGAGATTGCCGAGCGTCTCGGCGTCGCTCCGTCGACGGTGAAGACCCATGTGGAGCGGTTGCTGCGCAAGCTCTCCGCCCGCGACCGGGCGCACGCAGTGCGCAACGCGATGCGGCTCGGGATGATCGAGTGACGCGCCGCCCGCTCGAGCTCGGGTGAGTCAGCCGCGGGAGATCTCGACGCGGGCCTCGGCGTGGGTCAGCGAGCGCCGCCGGCCGGGCGACACGCCGCCGAAGTAGCCGCTGAGGATGTCGTGCTCATAGGCGTGGTCGAGGCACTCCATGCGCACGGGGCACTTGCTGCAGAGGGCGATCGTGCTGGAGGCAATGGTGCGCCCGGCCTCGACGAAGAACATGTTGAGCTGATCGAGGGGCAGGTTGCCGCAGGCCGCGTCGTCGAGCCACGGCATGTCGGGGGCGGAAAGGATGTACGCCCCGAGGGATCCGCTGTTGGGGGAGTCGTTGCCAAGTGCTGCGCTGATGGTCATGGCAACGACAGTCCCGGATCGAATTCGCCGTGCACGAAAAACTTTCGGAATTTCTTTCCGATGATCCGCGCCGAGGTCCGGCCGGCGCAGGAGATATCTCCTCTTCCAGGACGACGGAGGTGGGCGGCGTTCGATGACGCCGCCGACAAGAAGATGTGCGAGTCCGAGCGTGAGCCGTGCGTCACGCGGCCCTGGGCGGGATGTGCTCCAGGTTCGGCTCCATCGCCGCCCGCGGTGGCCCGCTGGCCGCCATGGAGACGGCGAGGCAGATGTCGCCTGCGAAGCGTTGTGGCGAGCGGCCAGAGCGACGCGCGTGGCGGATGACGATCGCGGTCAGCAGTGCGATCGCTCCGTCGACGAGCTCGGGTTCCGAGCCCAGGCGCTTCGATTGCACGATGTCCGCAGCGGCACGCATGCGGTCACCGTTCCTCACGGCCTCGAGGCGCCACGCCGCCGAATTGATCAGCTCCGGCGTCGACAGCTCGAGGTTGCCGGCGATGGCCAACAGTTCGCGAGCGGCGACGCCACTGTTCTCCGGGTTCGTGTCGGCCGGAGACGGATCGGCAAAGCCCCATCCGTCCCACAAGCACTCCAACGACGCGAGCGAGATCACGATCAGCACGTCCTCGACCCCGTCGAGGGCCTCGGTGACGTCGGAGACCATCAACCGCAACGCGGGCCAGTCCTTTCGGGTCACTGCGGCCACAGCGCCATAGAGACTGACGAGGGCGGAGCGGACGCTGCTGGGGACCGGTTTGCTGTTCACCTGTCTAACTGTGCGGCGCACTGCACGCCCGTGCCACGTATCGGCGGTGATACGGCGGGGGAAAGGCTCAGGCGACCACGATGTCGCTCGTGAACCGGATCGTGCTGCCTGCCACGCGGGCCGCTGCAACAGCCGTCGGCAGTCCTTCGAACAACGGTGTCCACACCTCGGCCAACGGAATCCGGCTGACGTTCCACCGGATCGAGTTCGGCGCCAACCACGCCAGCGGACGCGCGTGCGACGGCGCCAGGCGCACCTTCTTGCCGGCTGCGTTCTCGACCACGACCTGATCGCCGCGCAGATCGACGTGAGTGACGTCGACGAGCTCTCGCGCGTGCGCGGCTCCGTGACGGAGCACGAGACCGCTGGCGGGATGCAGCACGACAGCGACATGTTCGTTGGAGCTGAGCACGACCTCGGTCGCGAGCGACGCCCATCTGCGCAGTGTCCGCGCCGGGCGCTTGCCCTCGTAGGTCGCGTCGATCATCGCCACGCCCACCGCCGTCGCGGCCGAGCTCGTCAGCGCGTCGCGCAGCCCACCCAGTTGTTCGATGACATCGGGGAACTGGCGGGGGTCGACGAGCGCATCTTCGTAGTCGGCCGTCGCGATCCTGTCGAGCACGGACAACAGGTCGCGCCCGATGGTGTACCCGATGCGACGGGCGACCTCGATCACCGCGCTGACGTTGGTGGTCGGTCCCATCGACCACGACTCGGTCCACGCCCTCCGCCACGACCAGAACTCGGCGACGACGCCTGGACGCAACGCGGACTCGGCCGACAGCTTCCAATCGACCGTGCGATCGTTCTCGAAGACCGCGACGACCGTGTCCCCGAGTGAAGCCGGCACGGTTTCGGGCACACGGTCGAACGGTACGACGGCGAGCACTTCCGCCGACGGAAGCCGGGCCGGTTGCCGCGGCCGCGCGTCGGGGATTCTGCTCACGCAACCATTCTCGTCCAATTCTGACCGTCGTGCCCGATTCAGCGCCGCGTCAGGTGATCGGGTCGACTCACGCGGCGAGGTCGGCTTCCTTGCGAGCCGGGGCCTGGCTCGGTGCCGAGCGGCGACCGGTCTCGGTGCGGTCCTCGCCGAGCAGCGACGACAGGCGAACGGACACCAGCGTGCCGACCCGTGTGGGCAGGAACGTGCCGAGGCTCCACACGCCTTCGCCCCACGCATCGTTGAGCAGCTCGGCGGCCTGGGCCGCGGCGGCGGGCCCGGCGGTACCGGTGAGCATGCCTTCCAGCTGCAACGCCCGACCGTGGGTGGCCTGGATGTCGCGGTCGATCTGGGCGACGGTGCGAGCGAAGAGCTCTGTGTCATCGTGGCGATCGAGCAGTGCCCGCAGGCGGCTCACCGCGACCGGCAGCAGCAGAGCAGCGTCGTCGCGAACGGCGCCAAAGGTGGCGGGCGTCGGGTCGGCGACCAGGGCCTGCCACGCGGTCACGGCGGCGCAACGGCGCGCCTCGAGATGATCGTAGGCGGCGACGACGGCCTGGGGACGCAGGCCGGGGGCGCTGCGCAGCATCTCGTCGGCGGTCACTGCGTTGCGCAGTGCGGTCACGACGGCGGTGATGTCGTACCGGCGGTAGGTGACCTCACCGCTCGCTGACGTGCATCCCGCACTGAGCTCGCGAAGCCGGGCGATGAAGACTGCCTCTTCGGCTGCGGTGCTCGGTCGCTCTCGCTCGCCCCATGGGCTCCAGAGCTCGATCCGTCGGGCTGAAGCTTCGAAGCGGGAGTGCGAACCGGCTGTCAGCAGCCGGGTGTTGGCCGTGGTCGAGCGGGTCGATGTTGCGGCCGTGGACGGGGCAACAAGGGTCTGACTGGACATGATTTCCTCCGTGATGATTCCGTAGCCACAATCCGTGTGACCACACTGTGATGGTTTCTGCAACCATCAAATGCGCACGGTTCTGGCGGGGTCATCGTGGAGTGATCGCGGGGGCTGGCGGGTGAGGATTTGTTCCCCCGATCCCAGCTCAGCGCGGGCGCGTGCCCTCCAGCTGATCAGTCCAGTCGATCAGACGGTCAGTCCTTGCCGTGGCGCTGGATCTTGCGCAGCACGACCGGGTGCTGGATCTTCGCGATCGCCTTGGCCTCGATCTGACGCACGGCCTCGCGGGACAACCCGAGGGTCTCACCGATGTCGGCCAGCTTGTCCTCCGGCTCGCCGTCGAGACCGAAGCGGCGCACGAGGACGAACAGCTCGCGGGGGTCGAGCGCGGCCAACCCGAAGGTCTTCAGTGCAGACAGCGTCATGCTCGCCATCACCGTCGGCTCGGGGCCGGGGCTCGAGCTCTCGATCGTGTCGCCGAGGGTCACGTCGCCGCCGTCGCCGACGGGATTGTGGACGGACTCGAAGCGTGGGGGAGCGATGACCCGGCGAACCTGATCGACCGTGGCCCCGACGGCCTCAGCAACTTCCTTGTAGCTGGGCTTGTGCTCGGCGTCGTCGCCCTGCAGCTGACGGTAGGCCCGCAGGATCTCCGGGCGGCGCTCGAAATCGCCGAGGCTGACGTTCTGGTGGTCGGCACCGCGGACGGCGCGGAGCACCTCACGCTGGATCGGCTTGAACGCCCAGTGGCCGAAACGGCCCTGGCTCGGGTCGAAGCTGTCGATCGCCCGCATCAGGCCGAGCAGGCCGGCTGCTTCGAAGTCGGCCGAGTCGTCACGGCTCGAGTTGGAGGTGAAGCGGCGGCAGTACGAACGCACGAGGCCGACGTTGGCGGTGACCACTGCGGTCGTCACGTCGTTGAGCTGGCGGCGCAGCCGGCGCAGCTGAACGGTGTGTGAGGCGACCTCACCCTCGGCCGGCTCGACTGCCTCGAGCTCAGCGATTTGCCGCTGCAGCTCCAGGCGCCGTGTGAACAGCTCCGAGTTCATGTCGTTGAACTGATCCGACGTTGAAGCTGTCGCTGTCGTCGTGTCATCCGCGTTCCGTGTTGCCAATTGTGCGTGCATCGCCGCTCCCGTCGTTGTTATCGACATGTCCCTGCCGATGGCTTCATGATCATCGGATTCGGGCGACCCCGGAAGAGCAAGACGTACCGACATCGCGCCGCGCGAATGCACTGCGCTCGGTATCCGCCGAATGGCGGAACGCAAGAGGCCGGTTGTGACGCCTCGTCAAGTAGATCTCACGCAGTGCAGTCTTTTGGGCCGATATCTCACCGCGCGAGAGGTGGCCGAGCAACGTGCATAGAACGGTGGAGTGCGGACAATCCCTACCCATGAGCGCTCCGGTGAACCTCCCCGTCATCGTGATTCACGCGGACGACAACGTCCGTGCCCACGTCGTCGACCAATTCGACGCGTCCACGGGCATCGACGTGATCGCCTCGGTGCGGCGCACCGAGCCGGGCCTGTCCGCCCTCGTCAGCCAGCCCGACGCCGTCGTGCTGATCGAGCAACCACACGTCGATGAGCGTGGTCGAGCCCCATTCCTGGACTCGTTGCAGCAAGTCAACCGCGACGCCCTCGTCGTGATGATGATCGACACGGTTGATCCGCAGGCCGTCCTGGCAGCGATGCGGTCCGGTGTGATCAGCATCATCCGCAACGATTCGACCGAATTCGCGAGCACGGTTTGCTTGACGGCCAAAGGAGTCGGAGTCGTCGACTCCTCGGCTCTTGACGTTTTGTTGATGACTCTGTCCGACCTCCCCCGGAACCCCCTTTCGGCGCGCGAACGCGATGTCCTCTCGTGTCTCGCGGTCGGGCTGAGCAACGCCGAGGCCGCCGCCAAGCTGTTCGTCTCGCGGGAAACGATCAAATCGCATGTCGCCCATGTCTTGCGCAAACTCGAAGTCGAGGACCGTTTCGCAGCGGTCGACAAGGCCGTCAAGATCGGTCTGCTGACATGAACCGCCGTTCTGCCGCCAACACCCCCGCCACACAACCCACCTCTTGCCCCGATTGCTACAGAAAGAAGGAACGACAGTGAAAGTGCTCATCGTCGACGACAGCAAGGTGATGCGGATGATCGTTGCGCGCGCGCTCCGACAGTCGGGCATGGGTAACAACCTCGAGCTCGGCGAAGCCGAAGACGGCGCCGAGGGGTTGGCCCTCGCCGCGAGCTTCGATCCGGACCTGATCCTGTCCGACTGGAACATGCCGGAGATGAACGGCGTCGAGTTCTTGAAGAACCTGCGCTCGACCGGCAATGGCACGCGCTTCGGTTTCATCACGAGCGAGACGCACCCTGCGATCAAGGCCCAGGCTCTCGAAGCCGGCGCCGACTTCTTGATCACCAAGCCCTTCAGCGCCGACAAGTTCGGCGAAGTGGTCGGCGGATTGGTGAGCTGATGGCACTCGGCACCCCAGGCCGGCGCCTCCCGATCCCGGAGGAGCTGACCGACTTCCTCACAGATCTGCTCGGACAGCCAGCGACGGTGTCGAAGAGCACCGCGATCGATTTCTTCGACGAGGACAAGGTGTTCCTCACCGGTCGCTACCTCGACGACAAGGACCGTCTGATCTGCGCGTGCATCGCCGACATCCCGCTGGCGGCCACTGCCGGCGCGGCGCTGGCCCTGATCCCGCGCGAGACCGTGAACGAGGCCGTGAACGCGGGCAAGCTCGACGAGAACCTCGGCGACAACTTCTACGAGGTCGTCAACATCCTCTCCAAGTTCCTCAACGGTCCCACCGTGCCGCACGTGCGCTTGACCGAAGTCGTCCAAGGTGTGCCGGAAGATGCCGTGGCCCTGATGCGCGGCGCCACCCGCCGCAAGGACTACGTGGTCACCGTCATCGGTTACCCCGGCGGCAAGCTCGCCTTCCTGGGCATTTAGTCACCGGACGCCTCGCTTGGCACCTCCGGCCGCGGGCGGCCTTTGGTGCCTGCTCGCGGATTGCCCGCTCGGTCGGGCAAGCCCTCCCTCGCTACTTGATACCTCGCTTGGCACCTCCGGCCGCGGGCGGCCTTTGGTGCCTGCTCGCGGATGGCCCGCTCGGTCGGGCAAGCCCTCCCTCGCTACTTGCTCAGCCAACCTTCATGCGAGTGGTGACCGCTACTCCGCCAGGCCGGCGGACTCGACGACTTGTTGGGCTTCGGCCATGTTCGTGTGGAACGTGTTCGACAGGCCCTTGTAGCCGCCCCACGCCCTGAGCGTGTTGCCCGATCGGGTGTAGAGGGTGAACGCCGCGTTGAGGTTCGTCTGCGGGTCGAAGAGCTGCTCGGGAGAGTCGATCCCGAACTGCGCAAGCCGGGCCGGACCCATGTCGCCGATCATGTTGATCTGCATCAGTCCGTACGAAACATCGCTCGTGGCGCGGTTGCCGTTGAAGGCGGTCGGCCGCCACCCGGATTCACGCTTGGAGATCGCGACGACGCTGACGAGGTCCTCGCCCCGGAAGCCGGCGTTGTAGGCCATCTGCGCGACCTGCTCACCGGACAGCGCCGAGCTCGAGCGGGTCGAGCCGGCGGAGGCGATCGATGCGGTCGCGGAGGTCGTTGCCGGCGTCGTGGCGGGCGCGCTGTGTCGCACGCGTTGGGCGGTCATCGGGATCGGCAGCGATGTGGTCTCGTTCAACGAGCCCGTTCCCGCGACAGCGATGGTCCCCGAGCCCGTGCTTGTCGGCGCAGTCCGCGTCGATGCGACCGTGCTGATCGCCTGTTGGTAGGCGGCACCGAACGGATCGAAGCCCGTCCCCCGCCCGAACGCGCTGTTCGTCGTCCCCGAGTCGTCTGCGGCCGCGTTGGCGGCCCCGTTGACCTGGCTGCGCAACACCGCGAGCCGCGACTGGACGCCGGCAATCGTTGGAATGACGGACATGCACAGCACTGTCCCGCCGCGTGATCGGTTGTCAACAATCCGAGCGTCGGTGAGTTGCTCGGTGAGTTGCTCGGTGAGTTGCTCGGGGGGTTGCCGGCGAGTTGGCGGGCGGTTGTCGGCGAATATCGGCGAATCGTCTCGATTCCTCTCGGCGGACGCCTCCGAATCGTCAAGGAACTATGAAGACTCGCTCCGGATCGTGGCCAACCAGCGGGTCACTGGAATATCGTGAACCTGAGGTGGAGAGCGCGTGAAATTCGATGCGCTCGCGAGCGGTGATTGGTGGCAGTCATGAATGATGCCGGTGTGAGGAGAGTGCCCCGTGATGACGGCGACTGACACCATCAGTGTGCTCATCGTCGACGATCACCGAATGTTCGCCGAGAGCTTGTCGCGATTGTTGGCCGACGAAGACGGCATCACCGTGCTCGGCATCGCCGGCTCGGTGCGCGAGACGATGGAGCTCGTCTCTCGGTGCGAGCCGCAGGTGTTGTTGCTCGACTATCAGTTGCCCGATGGCGACGGCGTGACCGTGACGGCCGAAGTGAAGCGCGCCCATCCGAAGACGATGATCGTGATGCTCACCGGGTCGACCGAAGACAGGGTCCTGCTCGGCGCGATCGATGCCGGCTGCTCGGGGTTCCTCACGAAGGATCGCGCCGCGATCGAAGTTGCCGAAGCCGTGCGCGGGGCGGCCGCCGGCGAGGCGTTGATCTCGCCCCAGCTGCTCGGGCGGCTCTTGCCCAAGCTCAAGCGCACCTACCGCTCGCTCGGCTCCGATCTCACCGACCGCGAGCGGACGACGTTGATGTACCTCGCCAAGGGTTGGCCGAACAAGGCGATCGCGACGGAGATGCACCTGAGCCTGAACACGGTGCGCAACTACGTGCAGTCGTTGCTCACCAAGCTCGGTGCTCACTCCAAGCTCGAAGCGGTGTCGACAGCCGTGCGCGAAGGGATCGTCGACTACTCGGCCAAGCCGTGACGAACTCCGGCGCGTACACGCGTTCGCGCTAGGTCGTCCCAACAGAACGCGCCGTACGGTCGAGTTCGTTCTGCTCTATCCGGTGCATCGGAGAACTCCGACAATCGGAAGATGCGCCAGGCAGATCGGTTCGACGTGACGGGGTCACCCCGCGGTCGGGCGCGGGCGCGCTGGTTGCGGTGGATCGTCGCCGCGTGGACCGCGGCGATGCCTCGCGGCAGCAACCTCACCGATGCCGTCTTCGAGCGCCGCCATCGGTGGATCGTGAACCTTCTGGTCGGTATGACGCTGCTGACCCTGCCGTACGGGATCAGCCAGGGGATGCCTCTCCGGCATGCACCGATGGTGGTCTGGTTGCCGATCGTGCTCCTCATCGCGTCCCGCCGGATGCGAACACGCGAATGGCGATCGGTGCTCACCACGCTCGGTCTGTTCGGGTCGGCCTCGGTGTACGTGTACCTCGCCGGCGGTGCGACCGAATCGCACTTCGCCTACTTCGTGCTCGTCGGCGTGATCTCTCTCTATCAGGACTGGCGGCCGTTCCTCGTCGGCGTCGGCGTGGTGCTGGTCAACCATGTGCTGTTCGGTCTCGTCATGCCGAGAGCCGTTTTCGAGCCGACGCCCGGCGTCGACTTCACGATGTCGATGACGTTGAAGACAGCCGCGCTGCACACGTCGTTCCTCCTGGCGTCCACCGTCGCCAGCCTTGTCGCCTGGAAGGCGAGTGAAGTCCAGGCCCTCACGGATGTGCTGACCGGGTTGCCCAATCGGCGGCGGATGACCGATCAACTCGATCGGATCATCTCCTACGGATCGGAGCCCGGAATCGCGATCCTGTACCTCGACCTGTGCGGCTTCAAGAAGATCAACGACGTCTACGGCCACGAGGCCGGCGACCAGTTGCTCGTCGAGATCGCCGATCGGCTGCGCCAGCTGTGCCGTCATGACGGGTTCGTCGCGCGCATCGGCGGTGACGAGTTCGCTGTGGTCCTCCCGGCCACGAACCAGGCCGGCGCGTTGGACGCGGCGCGGCGGGTCGCGGAGACGTGCGCGCTGCCGATCGCGGTCGACGACCGCTGCGTTCGGATCACCGCGAGCGTCGGCGTCGTCGTGCTCACGTCGTGCGATCTGGTCAACGCCTCCGAGGTGCTGCGCGACGTCGACCTGGCGATGTACCACGCCAAGAACGAGTTCGGCGACACCGGCGGGTTCACGGTGTTCTGTGCCGACATGCGCGACCGGGCTCGCGCCGACTTCGAGCTCGAGCTCGACCTGGCCACATGCGTCCAGAACAACGAGCTCTTCGTCGTCTACCAGCCGATCGTCGACATGGTGTCGTCGCGCATCGTCGGCGCAGAGGCGCTCGTGCGCTGGCGCCACCCCACCAAGGGCATGATCGGCCCGGACGTCTTCGTGCCGCTTGCCGAGCGGACGGGTGCGATCCTCGACATCGGGCGGTGGGTGCTCGACGTCGCGATTCAACAGCTGTCCGTCTGGGACGATTCACTCGATCTGTGCGGCAGCCCACAACTCACGATGCACATCAACGTGTCGACCAACCAGCTCCGCGATGCGTCACTGCTCACCACGGTTCGACGGGCACTCGAGCTGGCGGAGATCGCTCCGAGCCGGCTCGTGTTGGAGGTCACCGAAACGGCGTTGCTCGGTGGCGACAGCGATCTGATCGCACTGCGCGAGCTCAAGGAACTCGGCGTGCGGCTCGCGCTCGACGACTTCGGCACCGGCTACTCGTCGCTGTCGCATCTGGCTCATCTGCCGGTCGACAACCTCAAGATCGACAAGTCGTTCACCGACGACGTCCCCGTCGGCCCGAACCGGAGCCTGATGGCGGGCGTGCTCGCGCTCGCCGGGCAGGTCGGGATGACTCCGGTCGTCGAGGGCATCGAACGCTTCGAACAGGTCCGCGACCTGCTCGCGATGGGAGCCCGCTTCGGGCAGGGGTACTTCTTCAGCAAGCCGGTCTCGTCGCGGACGTTCGTCGAGCAGATGATCATCCAGGATCGCGGGCACGTAGCCGCCGCGGTGATCACCGAATCTGCGCTGTCGGCCTGAAGCCCGGGGAGGCGTGCTGTTCGGCGTTGAGGCGCAGGAGTAGAGTTCGGCCCATGTCGGTGCCGGCCAGCATGGAGAACGACATCGAGCGGATCCACGAGATGGTGCGAGCAGCCGGTGGGCGCCTGACGACACCGACCCGCACCGTGATCTCGATCCTCGCCACCAGCGATGCCCACCTGACCGCCGATGATCTGATCGCGGCGGTCGAACAACGCGTGACCGGCGTTTCGCCGTCGACGATCTACCGCGTGATCCAGCGTCTCAGCGACCTCGACATCATCGAGCACGTCCACTCCGGAAGCGGGCCGGCCTTCTACCACCTCCGCGAGCACGGTCACGCCCATCTCGTGTGCAACGCGTGCGGGACGGTGATCGACCTACCCGACGGCGAGTTCTCCGGCTTGATCGCGGCTGCGCGGGATCGCTACGGCTTCAGCGTCAACGCACATCACTCGGCGCTGCTCGGTCTGTGCGCGTCGTGCTCGTCGCCGGCCGACACCGAAGCGGTCGCGGGCCGGGCGTAGTACTCGCTGAGGTGGAACCTCAGCTTCAACAGGGCGAGGCGGATGCGTGACTTGACCGTGCCCTCGGGCATGTTCAGGCGTACCGCGATCTCGCGGTAGGTGAGCCGCTCGTGGAAGGCGATCACGATCAACTCGCGCTCGCGCGGGCTGAGCCGGTTGACCGCCGCGGCCACCTGTTCGCGCGCTTCGGTGTCGAGCACGGCCGCAGTGGCGTCGTCGACCTCGGCCCGGCGAAGCGTTGAGCGCGCGTGGCGATCGTCGCGTGCCCGGGCCGCACTGTCGCGGCGCACGTAGTCGATCGCGACACTGCGGGTGACGGTCAGCAGATAGGTGCGGATCGATGATCGGCTGGGATCGAACTTGCCCTCGCGCAGCACACGCAGGAACGCATCCTGAACGACATCGGCGGCCAGTTCGGGGCCGCAGATCTCCCTCGCCACGGCGTGCATCGTCTGGCGATGCTCGTGGTACGCGCCGGCGAGCATGTCGGCGCGCCGCGACGAGCCGCTGCAGTTTCGCGACGTGGCGGTCACAAATCGGCCGCCCGCGCCGCCGCGGGGAGTCGACCCGATCAGCGTCCGCTCGTGCGTGCTCGAAGTCATGGCGTCCTCGGATCACCCTTCCGCTCGTTCCTGGCTGACATTGTCAAGAGAACTTGACGATGCTACGTCAGGTGGTCGCGGGGTGCACGTCGGGCACAAACGGCACCGGCGCCGGCCCCCGAAGGGACCGGCGCCGGCATCACCGAATCAGAGCGGGACTGACTGCGTCAGCTCTCCGACGACGAGTCAGGTGTGCCGATGTTCTTGAACAGGTTCGAAGGCTGGTCCCACTGCTCGACCTGGAGCGTCTGGAACGAGTACCCGTCCTCCTCGCCGTTCATCTTGTACTCGACACCGGGCAGGGCGAGCGACGGCGTGAACGTCAGGTTGCGTGCCGCCTCGATGATCGACTTGCGGCTCAGCGTCCCCGACTCCTGTGCCTTCTTGAGGATGGCGACGGTGTCTTCGGCGACGGTCCAGCCGACGGCCGTCGTGGCCAGGTCGCCCTTCAGGCCGGCGGCCGTGTAGGCGTCGACGAGGGTCTTCACGCCCGGGTTGGCGGCGTTGGCCGGATCGACCGGATCGATCAGGTTGGTCGAGGTGTACACGCCGTTGCCGGCGTCGCCGGCCAGCAGCGAGATCAACAGCCGCGAGGCGCAGGTGTTGGTCTGGAACACCACGGGGTTCCAATCGGTGTTGGCGGCCTTGGCGTTGACGAGCTCCTTGAGGAACGTGGGGCACTGCGCTCCGAGCGGCACGGCCATGATCGCGTCGGGCTTGTCGGCCGCGATCGCGCCGATCTGGTTGGTCGGCGGTGCCTCCTCGGCGGGCTCGATGGTCTGCTCGTCGACGATCTCCAAGCCGGCATCGGCAGCTGCAGCCTTGAACGCGTCGGCGTAGGTCTTGCCGAACTCGCTGTTCACCGTGAACAGCCCAACGGTTCCGCCTTCGCCGATGAGGCCCTTCAAGGTCGTTGCGTAGATGCGGGCCTCGATGTCGTACGGCACCAGCGCACCGGTCGTCCACGGGTAGCTGGCCACGTCGTTGCCCCAATCGGGGGCGCCGGTGAGGTTGAGCAGCTGCGGGATGCACTCCTCGTTGAGGGTGTCGCGCACGGCGAGGTTGTTCGGCGTACCGATGATGCCGGAGAAGATGTTGACGCCATCGTCGATCAGTGAATCGACGACGCCAGGGGTCTGCGTCGCGTCGTACTGGTCGTCCTTGATGTCGGACTTGAGCGTGATCCCCTCGAGCAGGTTGTTGTCGTTGGCGTACTTGAGGTACAGCTCGAAACCGTCCTTCACCGGGGAGAAGGCGACGGCCGGCGTTCCGGACAGCGGCTGCGCGGCGCCGATGGTCAGCTCACCCTCGATCGGGGCTTCGGCGGCGTCGGGATCGGAACACTCCGACGTGTCGACGGTCCACGCCTCGGATGGGGCCTCTGTTGCGACGGTGGTCTCGGCGTCGGTGGGCTCGGTGGTCTCCTCGGTCGCCTCCGTTGCCTCGGTCGTCGTTTCGGTTGCCTCGCCCGTGGACTCGGTGGTCTCGGCAGTGGTGGTGTCGGTCGATCCGCCGCTCGTCTCTGCCGTCGTCGTCGCAGTCGGTGCGGCCGTGGTTGCCGCGGCGGCCTTCGTCGTGTCGGATGCCTTGTCGTCGTCGCTACCGCAGCTGACGAGCACCAGAGTTCCGACTGCCGCAAACGCGGCAAGGTGATAGCGCTTTCGAATCATGTGTCTACTCTCCCCTGTGTTTCTGGCCCCTGGTCTGCAGGCCGTGGTTCTTCGGTGGTGGGCATTGCTTGTTCCGCTGTGGACGGCGCCGGCCTCAACGGGCGCGGCGCGATCACGAACACCTTACGCACTTGATCCTTCACGAACCCGACGATCCCGAACGGAGCGACGAAGACGAACGCGATGACGAGCACGCCGAGCAGGAACGACGCCACGGGGCCTTTGCTCAACGGACCGGGCAGCCAGTCCCATTCGGGGGCGTGCTCTTTCAGGTAGTCGTCGACGAAGAAGTAGGCGAAGGCACCGACGATCGGGCCCACCAACGTCGCCGCACCGCCGAGGAACAGGGCGAGCAGGTACTTGATCGACGACAGGATCGTGAACGTCGTCTCGTCCATCGTGGCCAAGCGAGCCGCGGTGATCCAGCCAGAAGCGCCTGCGATCGCGGCCGAGATGCCGAACGTGACCGTCTTGGTCAACTTCAAGTTCACGCCCATGACGGCTGCAGCGGTCTCGTTGTCGCGCACTGCGACGAGGGCCCGGCCGATGCGGCTCTTGCGCAGGTTGCGCACGATCACGTACGACACGACGAGGATCACGATCGCGGCCCAGTAGAGGAAGATCGCCTTGTCGAGGCGCGCATCCTTGCCCTTGACGGAGAGCCCGGTCCACGAGAGCGGCTCGAGCTTGGTGCCCTTCAGCGTCGAGGCCTTCACCTTCTGGTCGAGGAACTTGGCCGCGATGGTGGGCCACACGAAGGCAACGGCGAGCGTGACGAGGGCGAGGTATGGACCCTTCAGGCGCAGCGCGGGGAGGCCGAGCGCGAGACCCAGCAGGAAGCAGAGGATCAGGCCGACGACCAACGACACGTAGGGGTTCCACTCCCATGCGTTGACGGTGTAACCGGCGGTGAAGGCGGCCAGGCCGGCGAAGGTCGAGTGGCCGATCGAGATCTGGCCGTTGAAGCCGAACAGCAGGTTCAATCCGACTGCCGCGATGGCGAGGGTGCAGGCCTCGGTGATGTTGCCGAGCGTCGACGGTTTGGCCGTCGACGCGAGGTAGATCGCGATGAAGGCGATCGCAGCGACGCCCATGGTGCGGATGCCCCAGTGCAGCGGGCTCGATTCGCGGATCGCACGTCGTGTTGTCGGCATGGCGGCTACACCCGTTCCACTCGTGACGAGCCGAACAGACCGGCGGGTTTCACCAGCAGAACGACGAGGATGATGAGGAACGCGACGGCCACTGCCGTGTCGGCGCCGATGTAGTCGCTCGCCGGCCAATCCTTCGGGTAGTTCTGCACGAGGCTCTCGACGACGCCGAGTGACAGGCCACCGACGATCGCGCCGAGCGGGCTGTCGAGGCCGCCGAGTGTCGCTGCCGCCGACGCGAGGAGGAAGACGCCGAACATCGTCGCCAGGTTGACGTTGGTGTTGACACCTGCGACGAGCCCGCCGCCGACCGCACCGATCGCAGCCGACAGCGCCCAGCTGAGCATGAGGATGCGGCTCACCGAAACGCCGGAGAGCTTGGCCGAATCCGGGTTGTTGGCAACCATCCGCATCGCCAGCCCGATCTTCGTCTTCTGGAACAACGCGAACAGCAAGCCGGTGATCACGAGCACCGTGACGAGCACCCCGATGTTCTGGTAGCGCCACACCGTGCTGCCACTGATGCGCCAGAAGTCGTCGGGCTTGTTCGGGAACAGCGAACCGAACGGCAAGCCGGTGCCCGCGTTCTCGAACAGCAGCCCGGACAACGAGTTCATCGCTTGGAACAACCCGATCGTGACGACGATCACGGCGAACGGCGACTTCTTGCCCGCCGGCCGGATCAGTCCGAACTCGATCACTCCTCCGCCGACGAACGCGAAGATGGCGGCGAGCGCGATCGAGATCCACAGCGGGACACCGTGGTCGTTGATCCACCATGCCCCGAACGTGGCGAACAGCGCCATCTCGCCCTGGGCGAAGTTGAGGTGCGCCGTGCCGCGGTAGATGACGACGAGTCCGAGCGCGATCAGCGCGTAGATCGACCCCTTGGAGAGACCGTTGAGGATGTATTGCAGCAGGTGGCCCATGTCAGTTGCTCCTGGTCAGTACCCGAGGTAGGCCTTGCGGACGGAGTCGTTGCCGGCGATCTCCTCGGCGGTGCCCGACGCAACGATCGAGCCGGTCTCCAGGACGAACACGCTGTGCGCGATCTGCACGGCCAGGTTGGCGTTCTGCTCGACGACCAGGATCGACAGGCCGCGCTCGGTGTTCAGCCGTCCGAGGATCGCGAACAGCTCCTGGGTGATGATCGGCGCCAGGCCGAGGCTCGGTTCGTCGCACAAGAGCAGCCGTGGTTTGCTCATCAACGCTCGGGAGATGGCGAGCATCTGCTGCTCGCCACCCGACAGGCTGCCCGCCTTCTGCGCGCGCCGTTCGTGGAGGCGGGGGAAGATGTCGTACCACTCGCGCATATCGGCGTCGATGCCGGCCGCGCTCTCGCCGCTCCGGGTGTATGCGCCGGCGCGGAGGTTGTCCTCGACCGAGAGGTCGGTGAACGTGCCCCGGCCCTGCGGCACCTGCGCGATGCCGAGCGCGACGATCTCGTGCGCCGGCGTGTGGGATATGTCGTTGCCGGCGAAGTTGATCGTGCCGCTGCGGTTGATCATTCCGGAGATGGCCCGCATCGTTGTGGTCTTTCCCGCGCCGTTGGCGCCGAGGATGACGGCGACCTCGCCCTCGTTGACCGTCAGGTCGAGGCCCTGCAGAACCTGTACCGCGCCGTAGCCGGCGACGAGGCCGCTCACTTCGAGCAGGGCGCTCATGGCGTCCCCAGATAGGCGGCGATGACCTGTTCGTTGTTGCGCACTTCGTGCGGTAGGCCCTCGGCGATCTTGCGCCCGAACTCCATCGCGACGACCTTGTCGGAGATGCCCATCACCATCGCCATGTGGTGCTCGACGAGCAACACCGACAGCTTGAACTCGTCGCGCACGTTCTTGATCGTCTCGCTCAACTCATCGACCTCGCCGTGGGTCAGGCCCGACGCGGGTTCGTCCATCAAGAGGAATGACGGCCGCGCGGCGAGAGCGCGGGCGATCTCCAATCGCTTGAGCGTTCCGAAGGGCAAGCCGGCGGCCGGTCGGAAGGCGAGATGATCGAGATGCAAGCTGCGCAACAGGTCGCCCGCTTCGTCGCGCAGGTTGCGCTCGAACCGCATGGTGCCCATGCGGAAGACCGAGCGCACGAACCCCGCCTGGCCCTGGCTGTGCGCGCCGACCATCACGTTCTCGAGCAGGGTCATCGTCGGGAACAGCGCCAGGTTCTGGAACGTGCGGGCGATGCCGAGCTTGGCGATGCCGTGCGCCGGGACGTGGAGCAGCTCCTTGCCCCGGAAGTCCACCCTGCCGGTCGTCGCGTCGTAGATGCGGCTGATGACGTTGAACATCGTCGTCTTGCCCGCGCCGTTCGGACCGATCAACCCGAGGATCTGACCCTCGTCGATCGTGAACGACAGACCGTCGAGCGCGATGATCCCACCGAAGCGCACAGACACGTCCTGAACGTCGAGCATTGCCATGCGTACCGTCTCCCCCCTTTCGGACAACGGCAGCACGCTAGCTCAATCTGCTTTGCCCGTCCGCAGAACCTCGATCTCGGCCGCGATGGCGTTGCGGGTCTTGTCGCGCAGCGCGTACAAGTCCTTGGTCGTCAGTCCTTCGACCTCGATCGGTTCGAGCACGCGCACCTCGGCGTTGCTGTACGCCATCCGCCAGTCCTTGGGACGCAGGGCCGAATGGCACCCGTGGACGGCGACCGGCAGGATTGGGCAACCGGTCTCGATCGCGAGGCGGAAGGCACCGTTCTTGAACTTGCCGAGCTCGCCCGTCGTGCTGCGCGTGCCCTCCGCGAAGATCAGCACGCTGACCTTCTTGCTGAGGCGATCGGCGCACTGCCGCATCGCATCGGCCGCGCTGCTGATCTCGCCGCGGCTGAGACGGATGTCGTTGGCGAGCGACATCAGCCAGCCGACGACGGGGATCTTGAACATCTCCACCTTGCTCAACCACTTCATCTCGAACGGGAGGTGGCTGATCAACAAGATGTCGACGAACGACTCGTGGTTGGAGACGATGATGTACGGCCGGCGCGGGTTGGCGGGCATCGTGCCGCTCACGCGGAACTTCCAGAACGGGTTGATGTACCGGTGCACGACGGGCAACTTCCGGAACAGGTATCCGGTCCAGTAACGACCCTTGTCGAACGGGGCGGTCACCAACCACACCGTCGCCATCAGCGGCAGCCACACCACGACGAGCACGCCGAAGGTGAACCACGACCAGACCGACAGGATCGAGCGCGCCGGCTCGCGGCTCACCAGTCGCTCACGAACGGAGCGCTTGCGCTTGGGGGCGGGGACCGGGGATTGCACGCTCACCCGCCCATGCTGCCATGCGTCGATGTGCGGCCGCGCATGCCCGCGCCGGCGGCCCGGGCGTGGACCCGGAGGAAGATGGTCTTCAGGTAGGCCCCCTCGGCAAACGCGACCGGATGGTCCGCCGCATGAGTCGTGCGCAGCATCTCGGTGACCCGGTGATCGGTGCTCGCCGCCGCCGAATGCACGCCGTCGAAGAACTCGTCGGCACGGACCCGGCTCGAGCACGACGACTGGACGAGGACGCCGCCGTCTTCGACGAGATCGAGGGCGAGTCGGGTCAGGCGCCTGTAGGCGTG
>Ga0075365_10000071_pt1 | contig 30680 bp, 31 predicted proteins | sample EndMetdeltDD1765_FD_71387 | JGI IMG/M metagenome (GOLD analysis project Ga0075365, IMG submission 71387) | Populus endosphere microbial communities from Tennessee, USA - Endosphere MetaG P. deltoides DD176-5 | ecosystem: Host-associated > Plants > Roots > Endosphere | place: USA: Tennessee... | reverse complement strand
TGCCCCGGCGAGTGCATCTTCATCGAGCCGTAACACCGCTCGACCAAAGTTCTCGTGCAGGAGGGGCGCCGCAAGCGCCCCTTCTCCGCGTTTTCGGCGGCCGCGCCTGCGGCGGCCGCGCCTGCGGCGGCCCCTCGCCCCGGCGACTCAGTCCCGAGTGACACGAACCGCGCCCGCGGTTTGATTTCGAGTCGCCCAGCGACTCACAATCCCACCGCGGGCGCGGTTCGTGACAGGACGTACGATCGCCGGCATGGAAGCGTGCGAGGTGTGCGGGTACGAATGGGATGCAGTCACGGCGGACGAGATCCCGGGCCGGTTGCGGCGCGCGGCCGAGGCGTTCGGTGTGGTGCTGGCGGGAGAACCGGCGAACTTCTCCGCTCGCCCCGATCCGGACACGTGGTCGATCGCGCTGTACTGCTCGCACACGCGCGACGTGATGCTCAACCTACGCGACCGCATCGTGTGCGGGCTCGCCGAGGACAACCCGACACCGAAGGCGATGTTCAGCGACGTCCGCATCGACAACGGTGTCTACGCGGCCGACACCGCCGACCGCCTGGCGATCGAGCTCGATGTCGCCGCCGGGCTGCTGGCCCGCCTCGTCGAAGCGCTCGATGACGCACGACTGTCGCGGCCGATCTTCTATCCGTGGCCACGGCCCGAGACGCGGACACTGCTGTGGGTCGCGTCGCAGGCGTTGCACGAGGCCGAGCACCACCTCACCGACGTGCAGCGCCTCGCCGCCCGCTGATGCTCAACGGGCCGCTGCCTCGCAGGATCTCGGAGCACTCACTCATCTGGGCAACTGGGCTCCGCACGGTGCGGACTGCAGCGTCCCAGATGAACCAAAACTCCGAGATCGCAGCCCGCACGCGGCCCGCAGCAGCAGCTCTCGCCGCCGGCTGATCACTCACCCAGCGTCGGGCGTTCCAAGTCGTCGAGGGTGACGTCGTCCTGAGGCGTGAGGTCTTCGAGATCGTCGACCTCGGGCAAGGGCTCGGCCATCGGCGCGTGCTCGTGCACGCCGAGGAACCTCGCGGTCGTCAAGAACGCGGTGTGGGCGACCATCCGGTGATCGGGGCGCACGGCTTGGCCTTCGATGTGCCAGCCGCGGTGCAGCACCTCCAGCGTGCGCGCCCCGTTCCAGGCCCGGCTCTCGGCAAGGGTCTCACGGACCTTCGCGGCCTGGGTGATCGACGGCGTGTAGGCGACGAAGATGCCGCCGAGACGCAGCGCCTTCTCCGCGTGGCGGATCACGTTCCATGGTTCGGGCAGATCGAGCACGACGCGGTCGAGATCGGTCTCGTCGATGCCTTCGTACGCGTCGCGGAGCTGCACGTGATAGCGGCTCACCGCATCCTCGCCCAGGAATGACCGGACGTTCGACGTCGCCCGGTTGAGGAAGTCTTCGCGGATCTCATAGCCGACGATCTCCGCGCCCCACCGCAGCATCGTCATCGACAACGCACCACTGCCGACACCGCTCTCGAACACGCGCACACCGGGGCCGATATCGGCGAGCATGCAGATCGGCGCCAGATCTTTCGGGTAGATCACCTGCGCGCCACGCGGCATCTGCACGACGAAATCCTCGAGCGTCGGCCGCAACACGGTGTACGAACTGCCCCGCGTGGAGCGGGCGATCAGACCTTCGTGGTTGCCGACGATGTCGGCGTGCGGGACGAAACCGTTGTGGCTGTGGAACTCACCGCCGTCCTTGAGGACGAGGAGGTAGCGGCGTTGCTTGCTGTCGAGCAGCAGCACCCGCTCGCCATAGTCGAACGGTTTGTTCATCTGCGTCGCGCTCCCCTGCCGGTGATCAGTTCGACGGGCACCGGTTCGTGGTCCGCGGATTTGGCGACGAGGTTGCAGAACGCGCAGACCTCGCCCGTCGTCGGCGACCCGCATTCACGGCACGGACGCAATTCGACGTCGTCGGGCAACGCGTACGCGGCCAACAACGGCGCGACCTTCTCGACGAAGTTGAGGTAGAACGCCGTCTTCGTGCCGGGTGACTGGGTCTCGATCGTGTTCAGTGCGTCCTTGAAACCGAGGTGTCGATTGCCGGCAGCGATCGGGCATTCGTCGACGAGGTAGTCGATGCCGCGGATGACGCACCACGCCGCGGTCTCGCGCTCGGAGAGGCGGACCAGTGGCTTCACCTTCTTGGGGAAACCGTTGCGCGCCGGCAGCGTCGGCAGCTGGCGAGCGAGGTACTCGAGCTCCCATCGCAATGTGTTGCCGTAGAGCACCGCGGCTTCGTCGTCGAGGTTATGACCGGTGACGAGAACGGAGTAGTTGCCATCGATCGCGGCCTTGTCGAACAGGTGCCGCTTGCTCATCCCACACGCCGAGCACGGCACCCGTCGGGTGGCCACCGTCGCGGTCGGCACGTCGTAGCCGTACTCGTCGCGCAGCGAGACCTCGATGAGTTTGAGACCGCGCTCGGTCGCGAACGCCCGCGCGTACTCGCCCGAGACGTCGCTGTAGCTCCCGATGCCCAGCCCGATGTACAGCCCGTCCGCCTCGTACCCGAGATCGAGCAGGATGTCCCACACGGCGAGGCTGTCCTTGCCGCCCGACACAGCGATCAGGATCCGGTCGTCCTTGGCGAGCATGTCGAAGTCCTCGATCGCCTTGACGACCTGCCGGCGGCACATGTCGAGGAAGTGCGGCCCGCAGAAGTTGGCGTTGTGCCGCGGCACATCGATGACGGCCGGTTGCCGGCAGACGCGGCACTTCATCAGGTTCCGCCGCTGATGACGGGTCGGATCTCGACCACATCGTCGGCAGCCAGCTCCTCGTCGCTCGGCACGAGCGTGCCGTTGCGGATGACGAGGTGCGATTCGCGGTTCAGCTCGAGGTCGGCGAGGAGCGCATGCACCCGCCGCGGCCCGGTGATCTCCAGCTCGCGGCGAGGGTTGCGCAGCAGCACCTTCATGCCACACCGGCCCGGCGCGCGGCCTTGCGTTGCTTCCGCGTGGTCGGAGGGATCGTACGCAGCGACATCCACTGGCCCGGTTCGAGCTTCTCGATCGTGACCAGCTGTTCGCTCTTGCCGAGGGCTTTGCGCAGGAATCGCACGCCCCACACGGTGCCACCGATGATCATCCATTTGCGGTCGCCGCCGAGGACACCCTTGTAGATCGCGTTGCGCCGGGCCAGCGCGAACGGCGACAGCATCGAGGGCCGACGTTTGACGGCCATCTCAGAGCCTTCGGATCTCGACCAGGGTGGTCTTCTTCTTGCCGCTGCGCTTGCCGATCAGGAACACGAGCAGCAACAGGAGGAACCCACCGACTGCCGCACCGGCCAGGAGTGTCTGCTTGCTGCCCTCGACCTTGTCCTGCACCCCGCCCTGGAACGCGCGGAACTTCGACTCGAGGTCGTCACGCGACACTCGCTTCTGCGTCTGTGCTGGAGTTTCGGCCATCAGTTCAGTTCCTTCTCGGTCTTCTTGATGCGCGACATCGCGACAAAGGTGACGATCCCGCAGAACACGACAACGATCAGATATGGCGACCACGACCATGAGCCGCGCGCCAGCCGGGGCAGCTTGTCCTGGATCAGCCGGAGCAGCCCGACGGCGAGGAAGAAGAGGCCGAGACCGATGAGCAGCGCGCCGGCGATCCCGACGCCGACCTTGCGGCCGAGGCCCTTCAACGGCCCGACGGTCTCCTGCCGAACGTAGGTCTTGACGAGATCGATCACCTCGCCGATCTCACCCGGCTCATCCGGTTTGCTCAGGCCCCTGGCGTTCGGCTTGGCAGCATCTGCCGTGCGTTTCTGGTCTGCCACGCATCTATATGTAGCAGGTCGGCGAAGTCGATCCTACGGCTCGTCGAAATCGGGGTCGAGGCCCGTGCCCTGCGAAGGATGTTGCAAACGGAACTGTTGCATCGCTTCCGCGTCGTCGAGCGCCTGCCCGAGGAGGTCGATCCGCGCCCGCACACTCGGTGCCGCGAGCAGGCGTTGCTGATCGGCCGGGCCGAGTGGAGCGAGCGAGCACAGGTGGTAGGACGCGACGAGCGGATCGGTGGAGATCTCGGCCGCGACTTCGGCGTGAACGTCGCCGAGCTCGGCGGCGAGCGCGTTCATCCGCCGCACCCGCGACCACGTCGTGGCGATCACGGTCGACATCTCTGCATCCAACAACTCGTCGTCCGCGTCGTCGTCCGGCCAATCCTCGACATCGGCCAGTGGATAGGGATCGTCGGGCAACCAGCGATCGACACGAATGCGCCGTGTGCCGACGGTCAAGAGCGCGTAGCGGCCGTCGTCGAGCTCCGCCACCTGCATCATCCTGGCTACGGTGCCGACCATCGTGCGCACGTCGCCACCACCGACTTCGAAGCCGCGCTCGATGAGCGTGACCCCGAATTCGTGCTCGTCGGTCGCCATGCAGTCCTTGACCAGTTGCCGATACCGCGGCTCGAACACATGGAGAGGCAGCACCCCACCCGGCAGCAACACCGAACCCAACGGAAACATCGGCATGATCGCCATCGATCGATGGTAGGCCAGATGGTCCGCCGGCCTCTCAACCGATCAGCGCGGCTGCAGCGCGTCGACCGGCGGACCGCTTGGATACGGACCGAGCACCGCCGCGAGTTGATCCCACACCGGCTGATACGTCGCGTCGATGTCGGGACCGGCCAGCAGCATCGAGAAGACGATTGATCCGGCCGTGGTCGTCACGAAACCCGACAGGGCCTTGGCGTTGTTGAGGGTGCCGGTCTTGGCGTGCAATCGCCCGTCAACGGGTGAACCGACGAACAGGGTCTGGAGGGTGCCGCTCTGCCCCGCAACGGGAAGGCCGGCACCAACCGGACCGTCCAGAGGCGCGTGCTGGAGCACTTGCATCAACAGGTCGCATGTGACGGTGTCGCCCGAGTCGAGCCCGGAGCCGTCGATCACGTTCAACGGCGTCGTATCGATGCCCCACGTGACGAGCACGCCCTTGATCGCGTCGATGCCACCCTGGCGCGTACCCGGAGCACCACTCACGTGGTAGCCCATCTCCTTCATCAACAGCTCGGCCGTGTTGTCGTCACTCGTCGTCAGCATCTCGCCGACGATGGTCGACAGGGGCACCGAAGTCACCGCCGTGATCTCTGGTGTCTCGGCCGGCGCGACACCCGCGGCAGCACGGCCGCCGACGGAGATGCCCGCCCCCTTCAGCAGAGCGATCAGATCGGTCGCGGCACCCACAGCGGGTTCCGCGTAGCGCTTGTCGGTTCCCAGTTGTCGGGTGGCGTCGTTGACCATCAGCGCGCCGAGCGGACCGGCCTCGTGGTTCTGAATGGTGGTCGACCACGTCGGCACGAAGCGCTCCGTGTCGTAGCGCGACTCGTCGCCGATGACGTTGCCGTTGACGCGGGTGATGCCCGCAACTGCCATCTGGAACGCGATCACCTCGAGGGAGGTGACATCGGTCGGCGGATCCGGCGAGACCGTCGGCGGATATGGCGCGGTCGACAGCAGGGGGTCTCCCCCGCCGAGAAGGTACAAATCACCGGTGACGACTCCGTCGACAACCGTGCCGAGCGCCTTGGTGGTGAACGTGTAGTCGGGGCCGAGCACCTCGAGTGCAACCGCGGCCGTGATCAACTTCTCGTTGCTCGCCGGTGTGACCGGGGTCGACCCACCCTTGGTGTAGATCGTCCGTCCATCCAGCTGCACCACGAGACACGACGCATCGTTGATCAACGGTGTCATCGTCTCCAGTGATGTGACGAGCGTGCCTTCGCTCGACGTGGTTGCCAGCGTCTGCGGGGCGCGCCGTACCGATAGCACCGGAGTGACCATCGCCGGCGGCAACGTCGGTTCCCGGACGATGGCCTCCTTCGCCTTCGGCTCGGGCACCCGCGCATCCGCCCAGCGCCACAGGTAGCCGAGGCCAACGGCCGGGATCGCGGCCGCGATGAGGAGCATGAAGACCGGGCCCATGCCGTCCCGCTGCCCGCTGTACGCCATCAGTTCGCGCCCGCGCCATGGTCGCCGGTCATGTCCATCACGTCCGGAATCGTGTCACGACTTTCGCCCCGCGCGCCGTCAACCGGGTCGATTCTGCAGCGCACCTCGCCAACCTAGTGCCGTCACCGGCGCGGCTTCGGGACCGGCCTCGCAGCGGCCTCGGAGCGACTTGCACAACCGCTACGGTCGTGGACGTGGCGGTTCGGTCGCCGCGAACGGCGGCAGTGTGCTGACCAACGAGGTCCGCGGCGCGGACCACAGGGTCGTCGCCGACGAGCACGTGCACGACGCGTGTCCGCTGTGCTCAGCGACATCGTCCGGTGCGCCCTCGTCGCTGGAGTCGCGGTCCGAGCTGTCGGGCCACAGCACGAACGTCGCCGCAACACAGAGGATCAGGGCGAGCAGGATCTTCATCCTCGTCTGCGTGCTGACGAGTCCCGTCGATGTCGGCTGCGGCGCTGTCAGCGGCTGCGTCGCCACCAACGCCGGCTGAGTGGTGCCTGCAGTTGCGCCGGCAGCGGGGTCGGCGACGGCGGGTCCGGTGTACATCAGCGCCAAGGCACTCAGGGAGAACTGATAGGACAACGAGAAGTCCGTCGGAGCACCTCCCGCGAGGCTCGTCGAGCCGGTGGCGATGATCGTCAGATCCACGCTGCCGGCATTGAGGCCGGTCGCCTCGGCGACGTTGGCGACGATCTCGTTCAGATGGACGACATCGACGGAGCCGGTCTGCGTTGCCTTCCCGGCCACCAGCGGCGTCGACGCGGCGAGGTTGACGCGGGAGTGCCATCCGGCAGAGTTGGCCATGACGAGGTCGAGCTGCACGGATCCCGTGAGGTGATCGGCGGCCGCATCGGTGTCGAGGTCGAACGTGACGGCGACGGTGTCCGCCAGCCGGGCGAACACCGGGTCGCCCGTGCCGATGTGGCCGGTGGGGTACGTGTCGCTGGCTTCGACGTCGGCCGTGTAGCGCAGCGAGCCGCGGAGCATGAGTGGAGGCTTCGGCGTCCCCGGCTGGACGGAGAACACGAACGCGGCGACCAGCGCGATCAGCAGCAGGACGTCGACGCCCACGAGCGGCCATCGCAACGCGCGAAGTCGGAAGCGTCGGCGTGGACTGTTCTCGCCGACTGTCCGATGTGCACGACGGCGACGGTCTTCGCTCGTCGGTGCCGACTCGGTTTCGTCCACCGTCGACCGTCTCGAGATGCTCGCGATGCCGAAGGCCACGAGCGCCACCACCGCGGTGACGCCGACGCGACCGAACGGCGACGCGATGACGGCCCCGATCTTGGGGACGTGCAACACGGCACGCCCGACGATGGCGCTCGACGGCGGGCGCTCGGCATCGACCGACTGGTTGTTGTCGCCCTTGACCGTCCAACCCGCGGCGTCGCCACCGATGATTCGGTGGAGCACCGTGAGGTCGTTCACCTGATCTCGGTAGGCGACGATGTCGCCGACCTCGTAATGACTGGCGGGCATGACGACGACCACGTCGCCCTGGTGGTACAGCGGATTCATGCTGACCCCGTGGGTGACGACGTACTCGACCCTGCCCGTGGCGAACGCGACGATCGTGAGCGTCGCGAGCGCAGCTGCGAACGCGATCGACACGCGGACGATCAGCCGGCGCGTCCCACGTCTGTGAGCCATCGTGCTCTCAGTTCGAGGATGCGCCGGCTCGCCGTGAATCAGCGGACCTGGATGTTGAGGCTGTCCGTGTCGACCGTCTGGGTGCCGCTCGACACCGTGCAGGCGAACAGACCGTCGGTCGTGCCGTCCTCGACGCACGCCCACACCGCGGTCGACGTGGTGCCGCCGGTGAAGTCGATGGTCATCGCCTTGCCCCTCGGGGCGTCGGTCGTGACCGTGACGACGGTGATGTTCGACGCCGTGGCGTCGAGGGTGTACGTCACCGCGGTGACATCGGCGCCCTCGATCGTCTGATCGACGTGACCACCGACGAAGCCGGCGACGTCCGACGGGGCGCTGTTGGTCAGGCCACCCGCGGTGAATGCGCCGTTGGCGGCGAGTCCGATCGCGGACGCGACGGCACAGGCCGCCACGGCAACCTTGATGCGCGTGATGTTGTTCATGAGGTTCTCCTTCTTTTGTGCCGTAGGGCCACCGGCGGAGAGGTCCGCTGGCGAGGTGGAACGTTCAGGGGCGCGCCGAAGATGCCAGGTACCTGGTAGATGGATCCGTTCGAGCGGCCCGTTCCGCCACTCGGCCGACGCGTTTGGGAGGCGTCAGCCGCGGGTGCGTCGGAACTCGGCGTAGCGCGAGAGGTGGCCGAGCGCGGTGACGGCCCGGTCTCCGGACGCGTAGCACAGTCGACCCGTGGCCCGCACCGTCGCCGGTCCCGGGTTGGATGGATCGGCGGTCGCCAGCTCGGTCGCGGTGAGGATCGGCTTGTCGTATCGACGCGACAGCTCGTCGGCCGCCTCGGCGAAGCGCTCGTCCTGGCGACGGTGGTAGGCGACGATCCGCTCCAAGCCGTAGCCGGGGTAGAACGGCCCCTCCGCCATCAGCCGGGCCTGGTTGCTCTGGATGCCGAGGCCGAGGTACACGACAGCGTGCACGTCGGGATGCGATGCGATCATCTCCATCACTTCCGGGATCGTGTCGCGGGTCTCACCGCCGGCGCAGTCGACGGGGTTGTTCCGGCTCCATCGGGGTGGGAGCTTGGTGTCGATCATCGCTTCCAGATCGGCCGGGAGCGACATCAGCCGCAGGCCGCCGTCGCGGAAGATCGCATCGCTGGTCACCACTCCCCATCCACCGGCGGTCGTCAGGACGACGACGTTGGGGCCCTTGGGGAGCGGCTGGGTGGCGAAGGTGGCCGCGGCCTCGAATGCCTCCTCCACCGTCGTGGCTCGGGTCACGCCCGCTGCTCGGCACGCGCCGTCGAAGACCTTGTCGTCGGCCGCGAGTGCACCGGTGTGGCTGGCCGCTGCGGCCGCGCCGCCGGCGGTGGAGCCACCCTTGACGATCACGAGCGGCTTGCGCCGGGCCACGCCGGCGAAGCGCTCCAGCAGGCTGCGTCCATCCGTGATGCCCTCGACGTACGCCAGCCCGACCGCCGTTGCGTCGTCGCCTGCGTAGTGCTCGAGGTAGTCGGCAACGTTCACCGCGGCCGCGTTGCCGGCCGAGACCGCCCTGCTGATGCCGACGCCGGTCGCTCGGGCGTAATTGAGGAAGCTGCTGACGAAGTTCCCGCTCTGGCTGGCGACCCCGATTCGTCCTGCCGGCGGGTACGGAGCGACGATCTGCGCGCACAGCTTGGCGGGCGTGCTGACGACTCCCTGGCCGTTCGGGCCGGCGAGCAACATCCCGAGCTCGGCGGCGAGGGCGACAAGATCCGCCTCGGCGCGACGCCCTTCGTCGCCGGCCTCGCCATAGCCCGCGCTGGTGAGGAACGCGGCCTTGATGCCCTTCGCCGCGCACGAACGCAGCAGTGCCGGGTTCGCTGACGCGGGCGTGCACACGAAGACGAGATCGATCGCGTCTGCCGGCAGCTCGTCGATGTCGGCGACGGTCTTGATCCCGAGCACCTCCTCGCCGCTGAGGTTGGTGCCGTAGACGCCACCGGCGTATCCGGCGGCGAGGATGTTGTGCAGCGACACGAACCCGAACTTGCCCGGGTGGCTCGACGCGCCGGTGACGAGGACGCCCCGAGGGTTGAACAGGGCCTCGAACTGGGCCGCGGTCGGAGGAATGTGAACGGGTGCCGGGGGCGAGTCGCCATCGGCCGGCCCACCGAGCTCGACCAGCGCGTCGACCGCGACCGGGCTGCCGGTCGCGCTGATGATGAGCGGGTTGACATCGATGCTCTGCACGTCTGGGCGAGCGGCGGCGATCGCTCCGAGTCCGACGACGACATCGATCAGCTGCTCGCGATCGACGGCGGCCTCGCCGCGAAACTCACCGAGCAGCTTCTGCGTCGCCAGCTGGTCGACCATCTCGCCGGCGACGAGACGGGTGACGGGGGCCGGGCGGAACACGACGTCGGCGATCGCCTCGGCCAGGATGCCACCGACGCCGAGCATGACGGTGGCTCCGAACTGCGGATCGCGCAGCATCCCGGCAATCAGCTCGCGATTTCCCGACACCATCGGTGCGACGAGCAACGAGACATCGCCATCGGCCGGCGTTGCCTTGCCCAGGAGCTCGCCTGCGGCCGTTTCCACCGCGAGGGCGTCGCCGAGGCGCAGCTTGACCAGTCCCCGCTCGGTCTTGTGGGCGATCGCATCGCCGCACAGCTTGACGACGACCGGAAAGCCGATGTCGGCCGCGGCCAGTCCGGCCTCGACCGCAGTGCTCACCTCGCGCTCGTCCGCAATCGGCACGCCGTGCTCGCGCAACAGCGCCTTGGAAGCAGATTCGGAGAGGGTTCGAGCAGCTGCAGACACGTCGCCAAACTAGTCAGCGACCACCGTTGCGCCCCAGAGGATCTACGCCGAGATGTTGTAGGTGAGGACGCTCTTGGCGACGAGCTTGCCGGTGACCGCGTTGACGGCTTCGGACTCACAGAACACGACGCTGCGGCCACGACGCACGATCCACCCTTCGGCGACGACGTCCTGCTTGACCACGGCGCTGATGTACTGCACGTGCATGTCGACCGTCGAGTAGCGAGCGTCCGGGCCGTAGGCCGCGCCCACCGCCGGCACGACGACCGAGTCCAGCAACGACGCGATCGCGCCGCCGTGCACCAGACCGGCGGGCTGCTCGAGCTCGGGGCGATACGCCATCCGCATCCGGCAGTAGTCGACGCGCACCTCTTCCACGGTGAGACCGAGCAGGGTCGGGTACAACACCTTGTCCCACCGCCCGAACTTCTTCCACCGCGCTTGCGTCTCTGCGTCGAGCTCGGCGAACTGTTCCGCGCGGCTCACGACTCTCGGGCCATCACGGCACGAGCGCGCTGCGGAAGAACCCGAGCACGTGTTGCAGACGGACTTCCAGCAGGCGTTCCGACAGCGGATCTTCGTCGAGCAAGCCGCCGAGGAACGGCGCGTCGGAGAAGTAGCTCAACAGCGCGCCGTAGCCCGTCAGCAGCAGCTGGCGCGGGTCGTGGAGGCGGAAGTTGCCGGCCGCCATCTCGCGCTCGAAGTAGCCGGCAGCGTTGTCGAACGCCGGCCGCAGCACACCGGACAGGTCGATGCCGAGATGGGCGCCGTTGTCGAGCGCCTCCCGGCGCATCAGGCGCACGTAGTCGGGGTTCTCGCTGAAGAAGCGGAACCCGGCGACGAGTACGGACTCGACCTTGGTCCAACCGCGCAGATCGCTGCCGATCGCATCAGCGAGGCGATCGAACCAGTCGGACAGGAGCCGCTCGAAGACCTCGCCGTACAGCACCTCCTTCGACGCGAAGTGGTGGAGCAGACTCGGCCGACGGATGCCGACTGCGGCCGCGATGTCGTTCAGCGAGGTGCCGTCGTAGCCGGCTTCGGCGAAGCAGTGAAGAGCTTCGATGACGATCTGATCGCGAGTCGAGAGGTGCTCGCCAGCGATGGTCATCGCGACGTAGCGTACCGTACGTGCCTTCAACCCCGGCTCGGCGATTGTTCACGCCGACCGGCATTGTCGGCCCGGCGGAGGTCGTCGCCGACGATGCGGGGTCGATCGTCGCGATCGAACCGATCAGCGGAGCGAAGTCGATCCCGGACGTCACAGTGGTGCCCGGATTCGTCGATGTGCAGGTCAACGGGATCGACGACGTCGATGTCGCTGCAGCGAGCGGTACCGATTGGAATCGGCTGGGTGAACTGCTGCTCGATCAGGGAGTCACGTCGTGGTGCCCGACGCTTGTGACCAACGAGCTCGATCGCTTCGCCGCGCCACTGGCCCGAATGGCCGAGGCCCGCGAACGGTCAGGGTCATCCTTCGGGTTGCCGAGCATCATCGGCGCCCACCTCGAAGGGCCGTTCCTCGGTGGGGCGCCCGGTGCTCATCCTCGCGCTCTGATCGTGCCGGTCGATCTCGACTGGCTCGGCGGGCTCGGCGACATCGTCCGGCTCGTCACGATCGCGGCCGAAACATCGCGGGCCGCGGAAGCCACGGCCCTGCTCCGTAGTCGTGGCATCGTCGTGTCGATCGGCCACAGCACACCGTCGCCCGCTGCCGTGGAAGCCGTCGTCGATGCAGGCGCCACGATGGTGACCCATCTGTTCAACGGCATGTCGGGCGTTCACCATCGCGACCCCGGTTTGGCATCGGTCGCGCTGGTCGACGATCGGATCACCGTCGGCTTGATCGCCGATCTCGTCCACGTCGAGCGGCGCGCGATCCAACTCGCGTTCCGTGCCAAGCCGCCCGACCGGATCGCGCTCGTCACCGATGCGGTGGCCTGGCGTGCCGGTGAGGTCGGCTCGGGCACCGGCGGCATCCGCATCGAGTTGCGCGACGGCGCGGCCCGGCTCGCCGATGGCACGCTCGCCGGAGGGACGGCGACCATGGACGAGATGATCCGCAACGTCGTGCTGGTGTGCGGCATTCCGATCGAGCGAGCGATCATGGCCGCCGCGTCCAACCCCGCGCGGTTGATGGGCTGCACCGATCGCGGCGCGATCGCCGTCGGCCAACGTGCCGACATGGTGGCGCTCGACGGTGACCTGCACATCGCAGGAGTCTGGTTGGGCGGCGTCCAGGTGCGGGGCGACGCGGTCGGCTGACCAGGCGGCAGGCGAGCCGGATACCCTCCACGCATGCAGATCGTGTCAGCGCTTTTCGTCGAGAACTTCGAGCTTCGTCAGGCGCCGGGACCGTCGACGCGCATCGACATCACCGGGGCGATGTTCTCGATGGCGGCTCCATCCCCCGTGCCGCTGACGATCGCCCCCCACCTTGTCGCGTTGATCTCGTGCGCGCCGACCGAGCCCGGGAACGCGATCTTCGAGGTCATCTTCCGCAAGGGCAGCGCCGAGACCGACGAGCAGATCGCCCGCAACGTGACTCCGTTCACGGTCGACCCCGGCAAGTTCACCTACCGGCTGGTCAAGGGCGAGCTGGACTTCACCGAGTACGGGCAGATCTTCGCTCACTGCCGGATCGATCACGGGCCCTGGCACCTCGTTCCGTTCACCCTCCTGCCGCCTGTCTGACAGCGCCCGTCCACGGCCCCCTGCCCACCACGTCGGTGCTGGTTTTGGGGCATCCCCGAGCGGCAGAGGCGGTAGGGTCGGAGACGTGCCATCCTCCCTCACGACCGACCAGGACACCGCTGCGATCAACCTGATTCGCGGCTTTGCCATGGATGCACCGCTGTACTCCAAGAGCGGCCACCAGGGCACCGCGATGGCCCTCGCTCCCCTGGGCCATGTGCTGTACAGCCGGATCATGAAACACGATCCGGGCAACCCGCACTGGCCCGACCGCGACCGCTTCGTGCTCAGCAACGGCCACGCCAGCATCCTCCAGTACTCGCTGCTCTACCTCAACGGATACGGGCTCGAGCTCGACGACATCAAGGCCTTCCGCCAGTGGGAGTCGCACACACCCGGCCATCCCGAGGTTGGCCACACCACGGGCGTCGAGGTCACCACCGGCCCGCTCGGACAGGGGTTCGCCAACGCCGTCGGCATGGCGATGGCCGAGCGGATCATGGCCGACAAGTTCGGCAAGGACGTGCAGAACCACCACACGTTCGTCATCGCCGGCGACGGCTGCTTCATGGAGGGCGTCAGCCACGAAGCCGCATCGCTGGCAGGACACCTCGGACTCGGCGGCCTCGTGTGCGTGTACGACGACAACCACATCACCATCGACGGCGACACCAACCTGACATACAACGACAACGTCCCGATGCGGTTCGAGGCGTACGGCTGGCACGTCGAGCAGCTCGGTGAGATGGCCAACGACCTCGACGGGCTCGAAGCCGCGCTCCGCCGGGCGATGGCAGTCACCGACAAGCCGAGCCTCCTCGTGCTGCGCAGTCACATCGCCTATCCCTCTCCCGATCTGACCGACAATCACGAAGCTCACGGCAACCCGTTCACGGCCGAGCAGGTGTCACGCACCAAGGCCGTGATGGGCATCCCCGACGAGCCGTACTGGTCGCCACAGGACCTGGTCGAGGCCTACCGCAAGTTCGCCCACGAACGCGGCGCCGCGGCACTCGATGCATGGGAAGCGCGGTTCGACGCGGCCGACATCGACGAAGCCGAGTGGACCGCGTGCTGGACGGCGTCGGGGCTGCCGGGATGGACCGGTTCGCTGCCCAGCTTCGCCCAGGGCGACAAGATCGCCACCCGCCAGGCGATCCAGAAGGCGTTCGATGCGACGCTGCTCGGTGTCCCGGGCCTCGTCGCCGGCGCGGCCGACCTCACCGGCAACACGGGCACCAAGCTCGCCGGGCAGACGATCCAGGCGTCGGCGACGCCTGGCGGCCGTCAGGTGCACTACGGCATCCGCGAGCACGCGATGGGATCGACGATGGTCGGCATGGCGCTCCACGGCGGCGTCATCCCCGCCGGCGGCACCTTCTTCGTCTTCCTCGACTACATGCGCCCGCCGGTGCGTCTGGCCGCGATCTCCAAGGCCAAGGTGCTGTTCGTGTTCACCCACGATTCCGTCGGTGTCGGCGAGGACGGCCCCACGCACCAACCGGTCGAGCACATCGCCACGCTGCGTGCGATCCCGCACCTGCAGGTCATCCGTCCGGCCGACGCCAACGAGACCGCGCAGGCCTGGAAGGCAGCCGTCGAGCACGATGGGCCGACCGCGCTGGTGCTGAGCCGTCAGGCGATCCCGGTCTGCACCGACGGAACGGCCGTCGACAAGGGCGCCGGCGTCGTCGTCGCCGCGGCCGACCCGAAGATCATCCTCGTCGGTACCGGCAGCGAGGTGGCCGTCTGCGTCGACGCTGCCAAGGCCCTGGCCGACAACGGCGTCGCGGCGAGTGTCGTTTCGTTCCCGTCGTGGGACCGGTTCGAGGCCCAGCCCGAGCAGTTCCGCGCCTCGATCTTCCCCGCCGGCGTGCCGGTGCTGTCGGTCGAGGCCGCGGTCACCTTCGGTTGGGCGAAGTACGCCAACGACTCGATCGGCATCGATCGTTTCGGAGCCAGCGCGCCCGGGGCGCTGGTGCTCGACAAGCTCGGCATCAACGTCGACCACGTCGTCGCCCGGGCCACAGCGCTCGTCAACACACATTCGTCGTAGCAGCAGGAGCAAGGAGCACATCATGGATCGTCTCGTCAGACTCGCCACGGAGTACCAGCAGAGCCCGTGGCTCGACAACCTGAAGCGTGGCTACATCACGTCGGGTCAACTGCAGAAGCTCGTCGACCGCGGCATCCGCGGCCTGACGTCGAACCCGACCATCTTCCAGAAGGCGATCCAGGGTTCGCCCGATTACGACGAGCAGTTCAGCGAACTGGTCAAGGGTGTCGAGCACCCGGTCCTCGACGACTACTGGTCGATGGTGCTGCAGGACATCAACAGCGCGCTCGACATCTTCGAGCCGGTGTACGAGGCGACCGGCGGTCTCGACGGGTTCGCCAGCGTCGAAGTCGCCCCCGGTCTCGCCCACGATGTCGACGGCACGATCACCGCGGCCCGCGAGCTTCATCAGCGGGTCAACCGCAAGAACCTGATGGTCAAGATCCCGGCGACCGAGGAGGGCATCCCCGCGATCAAGGCGATGATCGCCGAGGGCCGTTGCATCAACGTCACGCTGATCTTCAGCCTCGACCGCTATCAAGCAGTGATCGAGGCATACATCTCCGGACTCGAGGAGTACGCCAAGACCGACGGCGCAGATCTCTCCAAGGTCTCGAGTGTGGCCAGCTTCTTCATCAGCCGTGTCGACACCGAGATCGACCGCCGACTCGAAGCGATCGGCACCGATGAGGCGCTGTCGCTTCGGGGCAAGGGGGCAGTCGCCCAAGGCAAGCTCGCCTACGGGTTGTTCGAAGCCGCGTTCAGCGGTCCACGTTGGGAAGCGCTGGCCGCCAAGGGCGCCCGCCTGCAGCGACCGCTGTGGGCCTCGACGAGCACGAAGAACCCGGCCTATCCCGACACGCTGTATGTCGACGAGCTGATCGGTCCGCACACGGTGAACACGCTGCCCGATGCCACGATCGAGGCCTTCGACGATCACGGCACGCTCGCCCGCCGGGTCGACGCCGATGTCGATCAGGCCAACTTCACGTGGGAGCAGCTCGCCGTGGTCGGCATCGACCTCGACGACGTCGCCGCCACGCTCGAGCGCGAGGGTGTCTCGTCGTTCCAGAAGAGCTTCGACGAGCTGATCGACGCCCTCCAGGCCAAGGCCACCGAGCTGGCCGCCGCCGATTGACCCGGCGGCCGGCAGGCCTGAAACAAGCCGGGCCTGAACCCTCGGACGGGCTCTGGCATTCCCCAACAATCATGAGTCACAGTGACTCAGGATCGCGGTAGCTTTTCATTTGCAAGTCTGTATCGTCGCAAACATGGCTGAGCAATCGATCACCACGACCACCCTTCCCGTTCTCCCCCTTCCCGACGCCGTTGCCTTCCCCGGTACAGTCGTCACCATCGCGCTCGACTCCCCGGAGGCGGTCACGGCCGTCGCCGCCGCAACGCTCGACTCCGCCGGCAGCAGCCAGCTGCTCCTGCTCCCCCGCATCGAAGGCCGCACCACCACCGTTGGCGTGATCGGTTCCATCGAGCAGACCGCCGAGCTGCCCAACGGCACCCGCGTCATCGTCGTGCGCACCCTGCAGCGCGCGCTCGTCGTCAATGAAGTGCTCAGCGAGCGCAGCGGGCGCTGGATGAACGTCGAGCCGCTGCACGAGGCCCGGCCCTCCCCCCGCATCGAGGCCCTCGGCCGCGAGCTGCGGGCCCTGGCCGAAGGCATCGCCGAGGCTCGCCGGTCACGTCGGTTGCCCGAGATCCTGCGCACGACCTCCCACCCCGGCGAGCTGGCCGACGCGATCACCGCCTGGTCCGACGCCGGTGTCGATCATCGCCTGACAGTGCTCGAGCTCACCGAGCTCGGCGCCCGCTTGGAGTTCGTCGTGTCGTGGGCGAAGGATTTCCTCGGCGAGCTCAACGTCAGCGCCAAGATCCGCGAGGACGTCACCGAGGGGATGGAGAAGCAGCAGCGCGAGTACCTCCTCCGCCAGCAGATGGCCGCGATCCGCAAGGAGCTCGGCGAGGAGGACGCGGGTTCCGAGGACTACCGGGCCAAGCTCGACGAGCTCGGCAACCGCCTCCCCGAAGGTGTCCGAACCGCCGTGCTCCGCGAGCTCGAACGGCTCGAGCGGACCAGCGGGCAGAGCCCTGAGCAGAGCTGGATCCGCACGTGGCTCGATCGGGTCTTCGACCTGCCGTGGGCGACCAGAACCGACGAGCAGCTCGACATCGGCGCCGCCCGCGAGGTGCTCGACGCCGACCACGCCGGCCTCGACGACGTCAAGGATCGCATCGTCGAGTTCCTGGCGGTGCGCAAGCTGCGCAACGAGCGCCGGGACGACAGTGCGCCGTCCGACGCTGACACACCGGCCACAAACACAGCAGTTGGCGCCACTCGTCGCAACGACGGGGCCATCATCCTCCTCGCCGGCCCTCCCGGGGTCGGCAAGACCTCGCTCGGCGAATCCGTCGCCCACGCAATGGGCCGCAACTTCGTTCGCGTGTCCCTCGGCGGCGTCCGCGACGAGGCCGAGATCCGCGGCCACCGCCGCACATACGTCGGTGCTCAGCCGGGCCGCATCGTGCGCGCCATCGGCGAGGCCAAGTCGATGAATCCCGTCATCCTGCTCGACGAGGTCGACAAGCTCTCGGCCGGTGGATGGTCGGGCGACCCGACTGCGGCGCTGCTGGAGGTGCTCGACCCGGCTCAGAATCACACGTTCCGCGACCACTACCTCGAGGTCGAGCTCGACCTCAGCGACGTCGTCTTCCTGGCGACCGCGAACACCCTCGAAACGATCCCGGCTCCGCTCCTCGACCGGATGGAGGTCGTCACCCTCGACGGCTACACCGAGGACGAGAAGGTCGTCATCGCGCGCAATCACCTGTTGCCCCGCCAGATCGAGCGCAACGGCCTGCGCCCGCAGGAGATCACGATCACCGACGACGCCCTCCGGGGAATCATCGGCGGCTACACCCGTGAAGCCGGCGTGCGCTCGCTCGAGCGCGAGTTGGGCACGCTGCTGCGCAAGGTGGCGGCTCGGATCGCGACGGCCGAGAACACGCCGATCGTCGTCGATGCCACCGACCTCACCGGCTACCTCCGCCGCCCGAAGGTGCACCACGAGGTCGCCGACCGCGTCCGCGACAACCCCGGTGTCGCAACCGGGCTCGCCGTCACGGGTGCGGGTGGCGACGTGTTGTTCGTCGAGGTCTCGACCAGCCCCGGCGAACCAGGACTCACGCTCACCGGCCAGCTCGGCGACGTGATGAAGGAATCTGCGCAGATCGCCCTGTCGTGGGTGCGTGCCCATCTGGATCAGCTCGGGCTCGACGCGTCGGTGATGCAGCAGAAGGTACACGTCCACGTCCCCGCCGGAGCGATCCCCAAGGATGGTCCCTCGGCCGGCATCACGATGACGACGGCACTGGTTTCGGCCCTCACCGGTCGCCACGTCCGCCCGGAGATCGCGATGACCGGGGAAGTCACCTTGCAGGGCAAGGTGCTGCCGATCGGCGGCGTCAAGCAGAAGGTGCTCGCCGCCCACCGGTCCGGCGTCACCGAGGTCATCCTCCCCCGGCGCAACGAGGACGACATCGAAGACGTGCCGCAGCGGGTTCGCGACGCGATGACGTTCCACATCGCCGACACGATGGACCAGGTGTTGGGCTGGGCTCTGGTCCCTGCGGTCCAGCAGGAGTTGGCTGTCGCCAGCTGACCCGAAGCGCGCAAGACCGTGGGTGGTTTCCCACCCACGGTCTTTCCGCGGTTGCCGCCATCCGCGGACGGCAACCGTTTTGAGCCCCAACGGCGAACAAGGGGCCATTGGGTTCCCGCTCGATATCGGCGGCCCCGGCGGGGTGTGGTGGACCGTTGTAGAGCAGAAGTGGGAAACCGGCCGGTGATGACGCGCATCGTCAAGAAATCTCAGAAAAGTTCGCGGCGGGTCAGTTCTTGGTCGCAATCGTCGGGCATCGACGTTCATCGACGGCCCGAGCGGTGCGCCCTGGCGTATGGTTCTGCGGTGACCCCGGAGCTCTCGGCGGATGTAGCGGAAGCGGTGCAGCACCTGCTCGACGTGTTGGACCCCACCCAGGACCGCAGGCTCGCGGCCGAGCTGCTGACCGCGTCGGCAGGCATGATCGCCGATCGCCCGGCGACCCTCGACCTGAAGATCGCCGCTTCGGCGGTGGCCGAGATGCGCGAAGCGTTCGACGTGTTCGCGCCGTACCGCGGCCGGCGCAAGGTGACCATCTTCGGATCGGCCCGCACCAAGGTGACGGACCCGCTGTACACCCAGGCTCGCGATGTCGCCGAGCACCTCGCGATGAACGACTGGATGGTCATCACCGGCGCCGGCCCGGGCATCATGCAGGCCGCGATGGAGGGCGCAGGGCGCGAGCAGAGCATCGGCGTGTCGATCCGGCTGCCGTTCGAGCAGGGTGCCAATCCGGTCATCGCCGGCGACGACAAGTACGTGAGCATGAAGTACTTCTTCACCCGCAAGCTGATGCTGGTGAAGGAGAGCAGCGCGTTCATCTGCCTGCCGGGCGGCTTCGGCACGCTCGACGAGATGTTCGAGCTGTTGACGCTGACCCAGACAGGCAAGGGTGTGCCCGTGCCGATCGTGTTCCTCGACACGCCGGGCGATCCCTACTGGGAGGAGGTCGCCAAGTTCGTCGACACCCAACTCGTGGCCCGCGGCCTCGTCGCTCCGGCCGACACCAAGCTCTACACGGTCACCGACACGTGCGCCGCGGCGGTCGAGGAGATCAGCCGGTTCTACAGCAACTACGACAGCATGCGCTATGTCGGCAAGCGACTCGTCGTGCGGATGAAGCACGCGCCGGACGACGCCCAGCTGGCGGAGTTGAACACGGCGTTCGGCCACCTCCTCACCGCAGGATCGATCGAACGAGTCGCGCCGCTGCCACTCGAGGTCAAGGAGAACGACCGCGTCGAGTTCGAGCGAATCGCGTTCGCCTTTGCCAAGCACGGCTTCGGCGACCTCCGGCTGCTGATCGACATGCTCAACACCTACTCGGTGGACCAGGTGTCGCCAGGGCCCCAAACCGTGTGATTTGATTGCCGCGATGCGCATCGACCAGATCTGGACCTATCCGATCAAGTCGATGCTCGGCGGCCGCGTCGAGTCTGCTGCGCTGGCCGCCAACGGCATCGTCGGCGACCGCATGTGGGCCCTGCGCGACGAGGAGCGCGCGGCCATCGCCAGCGCCAGGCGGCTCGCCAAGCTCTCCCGCCTCCAAGCCACGCTGCGCGGCGACGGCAGCGCCGTGATCACACTGCCTGATGGCGGCACCGTCGCCACCGACGACCGCGACGTCGACGAGCGCTTGAGCGCCGCGATCGATCACCGGGTTTCGATGTGGGCCAAGCAGCCGGCAGAGAACACCGAGTTCTACCGGCGTGGCCAGCCCGACAACCCCGACGTGCTCGCCGATCTGCGCGACATCTTCGGCCGCGTCGACGACGAACCACTCCCCGACTTCACCGTCTTCCCGCCGGAGATGATGGAGTTCGAATACCCACCTGGCAACTACTTCGACTGCTACCCGCTGATGATCATGACGACCGCCGCGCTGCGCAGCCTCCGCACGGCGTTGCCCGACTCGGTCATCGACGAGCGCCGCTTCCGGCCATCGCTCGTCATCGAGAGCGACGAGCCAGGGCATCCCGAGTTCGGTTGGACCGGTCGGAGGATGCGCCTCGGCGCCGCAGAGATCCAGATCGGATCGGCGTGCCCGCGGTGCGTTGCTGTCACGCGCGAGTTCGGCGACGACATGCCGACCGATCGAGGCGTGCTCCGCCACATCGTGCGCGACCTCGATCAGAACGTCGGCGTCTATGCAACTGTCGTGACACCCGGCCAGATCGCGGTCGGCGACGCGGTCGAGCTGCTCTGAGCGAACCAACCGGTCAGCCCTCGTCGGGTTCGGCGCGCTCCACGTTGCGCAGCAGGTGGGCCGCCTTCTCCACGGCTCGCCGGGCCTGCGTCAGGGTTCGCTCCGTCGCCGGCCGCTTCTGCTCGCCGCGTCGGACGGCGGCCTTGAGCTCGTCGAGCGCGGTCTCGGCGATCTGCTCCGAGATCGTGTCGAGCTGCTCCGCGAGCGATTCGAAGGAATTGTCGTCGCGGCCCATCATGCATTCCGGGGCATGAGCTCGTCGACGATGTCGAGCGGGTGCATGACCGTCGCCCCGCCGGCGATGAGATGCATCGAGCATCCCGGGTTCGCGCTGGCAACCACGGTCGCCTCCGAACGAGCAGACGCACGACCGATCGCATCGAGCTTGCGCGCCCGGATGTCGCTCGCCAGGGCCGGCTGCAAGGCCGAGTACGCCCCACCGGCGCCGCAGCACAGCCCATCGTCGTCGAGCTCGACCACATCGGCGTAGCGCCCGAGCACCGTTCGTACCGGCAGGTGGGTGCGTTGCACGTGGCGCAGGTGGCACGGATCCTGGACGATGATCGCCGGCCGGGGACGAGTCGTGTCGGCCGGCGGCAACTCGTCGATGTGGGTCGCGAGCCATTCGTGGACATCGAGGACCCGTGCCGAGAACTGGCGCGCGTCGTCGGTGTCGAGCAGGTGCCCGTAGTCCTTCATCGCCGCCCCGCATCCGGCCGAGTTGACGAGCACCGGGGCTGCGCCGGGCATGCTCGCGATCGTTCGGCGGGCAAGACGCTTCGCTTCGTCGGCCAGCCCGGCGTGGACGTGCAGCGCGCCGCAGCAGTCGCCGCCCCGTTCGGCGACGGCACATGTCGCGCCGGTCGACTCGACCACGCGCTGGGTGGCGCGATGCGTCGGCCGCTGCCACGCGTCCATGACGCATCCGGTGAAGATCCAGACATCGGCGGAGGCCGGAGTCGCGCTCGGCTCGACGGCGGGCCCACGACGGAGCGGGAGCCTGCCGATCCCTGCCCGCTTCGGCACGAGTCGCGCCCGTTGCGCGATCGCGAGCAGCGTCGAGCCGATCAGCAGCAGACGGTGGTGGCCGAGCACCTTGAACCCGGCGCGGATCAGGCGCGGCGTGGTCTTGTGCGCATCGGCGAGGCTGTGCTTGGTCGACTCGATGAGGCGCCCGTACGGCACGCCGGATGGGCAGGCCGGTTCACACCCGCGGCACTGCACGCACGTGTCCATGAAGTTGATGAACTGGTCGTCGATCGCGGCACCCTCCCACGCGACCGTGCGCATCGCCGCGATCCGTCCCCGCGGCGACAACCCTTCCTCGCCGGTCACCCGGTAGGTGGGGCAATGTGGAAGGCACAGCCCGCAGCCGACGCAGCTTGCCAGTTCCGCATCGTTGAGCTGTAGCTTCATGACGGGTCCACGGTAGTGGCTCGACCGCCGATCCGGAGACCACTGCGACCATGCCTGAGGGCCACACGATTCACCGCATCGCCAAGGACCACGGTGCGCTGCTCGTCGGTCACCCGGTTCGGGTTTCGTCGCCGCAGGGACGGTTCGAGGCCGACGCGGCGAGGGTCGACGGGCTCGTCCTCGACGGCATCGAGGCCTACGGTAAGCATCTGTTCTACGCATGGTCGAACGGCGACATCGGGCACGTCCACCTCGGTCTGTTCGGCAAGTTCCGAGTCACGGCTGGCCCCGACGCGCCGGCCCCGGTCGGCATGGTGCGGATGCGGTTGCGCACCGAGCTCGCGACGATCGATCTCGCCGGTCCCACGGACTGCACCATCGGCACGCCAGACGACCGCAAGGCGATCATCAAGCGCCTCGGGCCAGATCCGTTGCGGCGCGACGCGAAGCCCGCGCTGGCGATCGAGCGGATGGCGAAGTCGAAACTGCCCCTCGGGTCGCTGCTCCTCGACCAGAAGGTCCTGTGCGGTGTCGGCAACGTGTATCGAGCCGAGGCGTTGTTCGTCAACGGCATCAACCCGTTGCGGGCCGGCATCGACACCGATCCTGTCGAGCTGCGCGCGATCTGGGACACAGTCGTGGCGATGTTGCGCAAGGGCGTCAAGGACGACCGGATCATCACCGTCGACCGACGATTGGTCGCGCTACCGAAGGACCGCAAGCTCCGCCGCGGCGAGGCGACGTACGTGTACCACCGCGACCGGTGTCTGCGGTGTGACACCGTCGTGCAAACGGTCGAGCTGGCCGGTCGATCGTGCTACTTCTGTCCGACCTGTCAGCCGCGCTGAACGATGAGCGGCCTCCTCCGCGCGCGGCGCGAGAGTGCGTAACCTGTCTTCATGGCTGATCTCGTTCCTGCCGACGTCGTCGATGCGTTGCGAACGTCGCATCGGCGCGGAGTCCTGCGCGACATCGAGGCTCGCCGGGCCCAGCTGCGCCAGTTGCAGCGGATGCTCGTCGAGCGCGAGGAGACGTTCCTCGAAGCGATGGCGGCCGATCTCGGCAAGCCGGCGATGGAGGCCTACGGCGCAGAGGTCGGTCTGGTCCTCAATGAGATCAAGGCCGCGCTGAAGAACATCGACGCGTGGTGCGCGCCGGAACGGGTGAAGGTGCCGCTCGCGTTCAAACCGGGCGCGGCCGAGGTCGTGCCCGAGCCACTCGGCGTCGTGCTCATCATCGCCCCGTGGAACTATCCGCTGCAGCTGCTGCTCGCTCCCCTGGTGCCGGCGATCGCGGCCGGCAACACCGCAGTGCTCAAGCCGTCCGAGGTCGCGCCGGCGACGGCGGCGGCGATGGCCGAGTTGATCCCGCAGTACCTCGACGAGGGCGTCGTGACCGTCGTGACGGGCGGCCCGGAGGAGACCACAGCCCTGCTGGCCGAACAGTTCGACCACGTCTTCTACACGGGCAACGGCGCTGTCGGGCGGATCGTGATGGCAGCCGCGGCGAAGCACCTGACGCCGGTCACGCTCGAGCTCGGCGGCAAGTGCCCAGCGATCGTCGCCGTCGACGCCGACATCGAAGTCACCGCTCGGCGCATCGCGTGGGGCAAGTTCGTCAACGCCGGGCAGACGTGCGTCGCGCCCGATTACGTGCTCGTCGAAGCGGGCGCCGAGGACAAGCTGATGGGTGCGCTGCTGCGCGCCGTGCACGACTTCTACGGCGACGATCCGGCATCGTCGCCCGACTACGGCCGCATCGTCAACGAGCGTCACTGGGACCGCCTCACCGCGCTGCTCGATGACGACGGCGGCTATGAATCCGTCATCTGCGGCGGCCACGGCAACCGCGAGAACCGCTTCGTGCCGCCGACGGTGCTGGCCGGCGTCAAGCCCAACGCGGCGGTGATGCAGCAGGAGATCTTCGGGCCGATCCTTCCGGTGCTCGTGGTCGAAGACATCACCGAGGCGATCGCGTTCGTCAACGACCGCGACAAGCCCCTCGCCCTCTACGTGTTCACGAGCAGCGAGGACATCGCCGACCGAGTCATCGCCGGCACATCCGCCGGCGGTGTGTGCGTGAACCACACCGTGCTCCATGTCGGCATCGGCGACCTGCCGTTCGGCGGCATCGGCCCGAGCGGCATGGGCGCATACCACGGCAAGGCGGGCTTCGACACGTTCAGCCATCGCAAGGCCGTCCTCCGCAAGCCGACCAAGCCCGACCCGTCGATCATGTACCCGCCGTACAAGAGCTGGAAGTACAAGCTGGTCCGTCGGTTCCTCTGACGACGTCCGGCTGGGTCACTGCGCCCGCCACATCGGGGCGTCCGGGTCGCCGCGCCAGTAGCGCATCCGCTGCTCGGCCTCGGCGCGATGGGCTGGGTCGAGCCGGGCCCGTTTGAGCCGCATCAGCGTCGCCGCGACGAGGCGCAGTTCGGCGACCGCCTCCAACATCTCCGGGTCGACGGCGTGCGCGTAACCGCGCGCGAAGGCCTCGTACACACCTTCCGCGCCGCCCCATCGTGCGGTCCACGTCACCAGCGCGGCATGATCCCACTCCGGAGGTCCGACGCACAGCAGATCCCAGTCGATCAGTACGGGTCCGTCGGCGGCGACGAGCACGTTGCCGGGATGAACGTCACCGTGGCAGACGACGAGGTCGCCTCCACGCGCCCGCTCGTACCACCACGCATGGCTGGCGATTGCGTTGCGCAGGGTCGCCAGCGCGTCGGCGTCTGCCACGGCCTCGGCAAGCATCGCGTCGAAGTTCCACCACGGGAAGTCGCCGCAGAATGGCATTGGATGATCGACGGTGGCGGGGTCGAAGTCGTGGATGATCGCCACCATCGCGCCGATCCGTTCCCAGTCGATCACTCCGGCAGGGTCGAAGTCGATCCGCTCCCATGCCGTCACGGACAGCCCGCCGGCGAGGTCGAGCCAGTCGGTCCGGGCCGGCCGTGCGACCCGGATGCCCGCGGCCGTCAAGCGTTCGGCGAAGGCCAACGCCTTGCCCATCGGTGCGGTGCAGACTCCGACGCGCAGGATGACAGCACCCGCAGCGAAGACACCGTTGGCGCCGACGCGGATCAGCTCTGGGGCCGGCAGGCGCCACGCGTGAGCCGCCTGCTCGGCCGCCGCCGTCAGCGCGGTGACATCCGGTGGCGCCTCGACGACCAGCGGCGCGGGTTCAAACAACGAGCACGTCCACGCCCGGGTTCAGCCTGCCGGTCGGGTCGAACTCGTGCTTCAGCCGCGCGTGCAGGGCGACAACGGCCGGCGACTGCTCGCGCAGCGGTGCCGGTTGCGAGTGGTGGACGACGCCCACGCCGATCTCGGCGACGAACCCCGTCTGACCAGCGAGCCGTTCGAGCTCGGCCGGCGGCACGGACCACCGCGCTGCGGTCGGCAGTGTCGGTGGACCGTCAGCACGATGGAGCGAGGTTGCCGCGGCCTGCCCGTGGACGTCGTCCGGGTGCCCTTCGAGCAACACCCAGGTCGACTCGCCGTCCCACAGCACCGACATCGGGTGGAACAGCTGCGCGACCACAGCCCACGGCGGTCCCTCGCGCCGGTACCACTGCGACAGCATGGGAAGTGGACGGGTGCGGAGAATGACCGCACCCAAGAAGCCGAGCGTGCCCCGAGAACCGACGAGCAGGCGGCAGAGATCGAACCCCGAAACGTTCTTGACGGTCGGGCCCCCTGCTTTGACGGCGACGCCGGTGGCCGAGACGTAGTCGGCCTGCAGCAGCACATCGCGGATCGGGCCGTAGCCGAGCCGACGGACATCACTGTGACCGACGCTCAACGCGCCGCCCACCGTCCCACTGATGGGCAGGGCGACGGTTTGGCCGACATCGGCAAGCGCAGACACCAGGTCGGCGACTCGCGTCGCCGCGCCACAGCACACGATCATCTCGTCGGCCTGGATCCAGTCGATGCCGCTCGGCGCGCTCACGCAGCGCACGCCGGGCACCCCGCCGCCACGAGTGCTCGAACCGCTGATCGTCACCGCACCGTCTGCGCCGACCTCGGCGGCGAACGCCGCTAGATCCATCTCAGACCCATGCGCCCTCGGGCACGTGCTGCACATCGCCGCACGCCGCCGCGCTCGGCAGGACCTTGGTCGGGTTGGCCAGACCCGTCGGATCGAACGCGGCGCGCATCGAAGCCTGCGCGGCCAGATCGGCCGGCGCGAACATCATCGGCATGTAGTCGCGCTTCTCCAGGCCGATCCCGTGCTCGCCGCTCAGCACCCCACCCGCGGCGACGGAGGCGCGGACGATTTCCTCACCGGCAGCGTGCACGTGCTCCATCACCCCGGGATCACGCTTGTCGAACACGAGCAGCGGATGCAGGTTGCCGTCGCCGGCGTGGAACACGTTCATCACCAGCAGCCCGTGACGGGCGGCGATCTCGTAGACCTGGTTGAGCACCTCCGGCAGCTTGCGTCGCGGCACTACCGTGTCGTGCAGGTAGTAGTTCGGCTTGATCCGCGCGATCGCCCCGAACGCCGTCTTGCGGCCCTTCCAGAGCAGCGCGCGCTCGGCTTCGTCCTGGGCGACACGAACGGTGCGCGCCCCGTGGGCCCGGCCGATCGCGATGATTCGCTCCACCTCGTGCTCGAGCCCGTGTTGCAGCCCGTCGACCTCGACCAACAGGATCGCTGCCGCGTCCATCGGCAGGCCGGCGTGGACGTACTCTTCGACGGCCCGCGTGCACAGCGCGTCCATCATCTCCAACGCGGCGGGCACCATCCCATCGGCGATGATCGCGCTCACCGTCGCCGCGCCGGCTTCGACCGAGTCGTAGTCGAGCAGGAGCGTGCGCACCGCCGGCGCGGTCTGCGTCAGGCGGACGCAGATCCGCGAGGCGATGCCGAACATGCCTTCGCTGCCGACGAAGGCCCCGCGCAGATCGAGGCCGAGCGGTTCTGGGTCCTCGCCACCGAGTACGACGATGTCGCCCTCCGGCAGCACGACCTCCATCGCGAGGATGTGCGCCGACGTGACGCCCTCCGCGAGGCAATGCGGCCCACCGGAGTTGTTGGCGACGTTGCCGCCGATCGTGCAGCTCTGCTGGCTGCTCGGGTCCGGCGCGAAGTGCAGGCCGAGGCGGGCCACGGCCTTGGTGAGGTCGAGGTTGAGCACGCCCGGCTCGACCCACGCCGAACGCGATTGTTCGTCGATCGACAGGATGCGGTTCATCTTCGTCAGCGAGATCACCACCGCGCCGTCGAGCGGGGTGGCCCCGCCGGCCAAGCCGGTGCCCGATCCGCGCGCGACGTAGGGCGTGTTGTGCCGGATGCAGGCGAGGATCACCGCGCGGATCTCGGCCGCAGACGCGGGGAAGCAGACGATCGCCGCCCGGCCGTCGAAGTTCGACGCGTCACGCCGATACAGGCTCAACTCGGCGGCACCGATGCGGACGCGGTCAGCGCCGAGGCTCGCGGCGAGCTCTTCGACGAGTTCGGTCATGCCGGTCGTCACGCGCGCCGCGGGCGGCGCCGACTGAGCCGCCGGGGGCCGACGCGCTCGTCGCGGTCGTCACGTTGGTCCCCGACGAGGGGCTGTTCGATGATGATCACGCGTCCCGACGCGGCACCCCGTTGATCCCCTGGCAACCCTTCGAGCGTGTCCAGATCGTCGGCGTGCACGCCCTCACCGGCCGGCTCACCGACCAGCTTGGCGCGCAGCTCCGATTCCTTGGCGCGCATCGCGTCACGACCGTCACGAACGGCATCGGCGACGTCGTGGCCCTTCTCGCGCACCCTCGCCGCGGCCGTCTTGGCGATGTTGGTCGGGGCCAGCTGGGCAGCCGTCTGCTTGACCTTGCGCTTGGCGAACCCGGCACCGGCGATACCGGCAATCGCACCACTGACGAACCAGCTCACTCGCTTCAGCATCAGGACACCTCCTCACGTCGCCGCCCGACCCTGCGGCGCGCACGCTTGTTGGTGGACGTGTCCGCGGCAGGCAGCGCCTTCGGTTCACTGCCACGCAACCGGCGCACGACCCGACTCGTTCCGGTGGCGAGCCCGGCGGCCTTGATGACCGGTGTCGAAAATGCAGCTCGGGCGACCCGCCCGCTCCCCGACATCGCGTCGCTGATCGCCTCGGCCGAGCCGAGCACACGGTCGAAGCGATCGAGATCGCTGCGCGCCGCCCGCATCGCCGAGCGTGCCTCTGCGGTCGACGCCTGCAGCTCGGCCAACAGCGGCCGGGTCTCGCTGCGCAGCGACTCCACCTCGCGTCGCAGCGACCGCAAGGTGTCGAGCACGCGCAGCAGGACGACGATCAGCGCCGCGAACCCGAGCGCGCACAGCACCGTGCCGACGACGAGCGCGAGATCACCGGCGGTCATTGCTCGCCTCCCGCTGGTTCGGTCGTGGTGCCCGCCGCATCTGAATGTTCCTTCATGCGCTTGCCAACCTCCTCCTCGAAGCCATGTGTGCTCGGTTCGTACAGGGTGGTCGCAGCCAGTTCGTCTGGGCGGTACTGCTGTGGCACCCAACCTCGTGGATCATCATGAGGGTACACGTAGCCGGCGCCATGGCCGAGTGATGACGCCCCTTGGTAGTGGCTGTCGCGCAGGTGTGCCGGCACCTCGCCCACAGCGCCGTCTTTCACCATCGTGCGTGCGTTCCAGATCCCGAGCGCGGCGCGGTTGCTCTTCGGCGCCGTCGCCAGGTGGACGACGGCCTGGGCCAGGTTGAGCTGCCCTTCCGGGAGGCCGACGTGCTCGATCGCGTGGGCCGCGGCGACGGCGACCACCAGCGCCTGGGGGTCGGCCATTCCGATGTCCTCGCTGGCGAGGATGATCAGCCGGCGGGCGATGAACCGGGCGTCCTCCCCGGCCTCCAGCATCCGCGCCAGCCAGTACAGGCCGGCATCGGGGTCGCTGCCGCGGATGCTCTTGATGAACGCGCTGATGACGTCGTAGTGGTCGTCGCGGCCGTAGCGCAAGGCGCTGGTGCCGAGCGCTGCTTCCACGTGCTCGACGGTCATCTCGTCGGGAAAAGCGAGCGCGCAGGCCACCTCGAGGGCCGTCAGCACCTGGCGGCCGTCGCCACCGGCCCGGTCGGCGAGCAGCGCGACGGCCTCTGGTGTCGCCGTCATCGCCTCAGACGCCAGCCCGCGCCCGATCAGCTCCTCGATCGCGGCCCGGTCGAGAGGCTCGAGACGGAACAACGTGCTCCGGCTCCGCAGCGGCGGGTTGACCTCGAAGAACGGGTTCTCCGTGGTGGCGCCGATCAGGGTCAGCGTCCCATCCTCGACGGCGGGCAGCAACGCATCCTGCTGCGACTTGGAGAAGCGATGGATCTCGTCGAGAAACAGGATCGTGCCGCGGTCGTGCTCACCCAACCGCTGACGGGCACGCTCGATCGTCTCCCGCACGTCCTTGACGCCGGCGGTCACGGCAGACATCTGCTCGAAGGCCCGCTTGGTGGTGCCCGCGATCGCGAGGGCCAGCGTCGTCTTCCCCGTCCCGGGCGGGCCCCAGAAGATGGCGGAGGTCAGCCGGTCCTGCTCGACGAGGCGGCGCAGGGGCCTGCCCGGACCGACGAGGTGCGCCTGCCCGACCACCTCGTCGAGGGTGCGCGGCCGCAGGCGGGCAGCCAGCGGCGCCTGCTGGCGGAGCCGATCCGCGGCGGCGGCGCTGAACAGGTCGCTCATCAGTGGCTCGTCGGTGGGCTCATAGAACGGCGAGCACCGTCGCGTAGCCGGGTCGCCGGAAGCCGACCGCGTTGTCGATCAGCCAGTCGCGGGTGACCCACTTCCACGCCGTGAACTCGTCCATGTCGGGCTTGGGGACGATCTCCGGATGCAGCGCCTCGAACATGAACCACCGGTGCACCTGCCCGAGCCGTCCCTTGGCCCGCTTGATCTCCGGCGGGTACTCGTACAGCACCCAGTCGCCGTATTCGCCCACGTAGGCGACATCCTTCGGTCCGAGCCCGGTCTCTTCGGCCAGCTCGCGCCACGCCGCGTCGATCGGCTCCTCGCCGTGTTCGAGCCCGCCCTGCGGCGCCTGCCACTGGCCCGGTACGTCACCGCGCTCGAAGGCCAACACCCGGCCGTCCGGCCCTTGCACCACGATGACGACCCCAGCGCGAAAATGAGGCGACGCCATGGCCGACCAGGCTACCCAACCACCCTGACAACTCGTCCCAACCCCGATTCCCAGCAGGTCTTTGCCCGCACAGCGGGCATGAAAGCCCTTCCAAATCCGGGTCAG
>Ga0075365_10000070_pt1 | contig 30684 bp, 20 predicted proteins | sample EndMetdeltDD1765_FD_71387 | JGI IMG/M metagenome (GOLD analysis project Ga0075365, IMG submission 71387) | Populus endosphere microbial communities from Tennessee, USA - Endosphere MetaG P. deltoides DD176-5 | ecosystem: Host-associated > Plants > Roots > Endosphere | place: USA: Tennessee... | reverse complement strand
GTGATCGAACGCGAATTGACGCGGCATCCGAACGCCGTCGTCACCGACGTCGCCAGCGTGAAGCTCGAGCCGCTGCGCGATCTGCGCGCCCGCGGTGTGGACCTCACGCACTACATCGGTTCGCACCCGCTCGCCGGGCGCGAGCGGGGCGGGGCGATCTCGGCCCGCGCTGACATCTTCGTCGGCCGTCCCTGGGTGGTCTGCCGCGACGAGGAGACCTCGGCCGCGGACCTGGCGCTCGTCGAGGGTCTTGCTCTGGACCTCGGTGCGACGCCGCTCGAGATGACGCCCGAAGACCACGATCGCGCCGTCGCCCTCGTCTCGCACGTCCCTCAGCTGGTCGCGAGCCTGCTCGCCGGTCGCTTCGTCGACGCGCCCGACGGTTCGCTGCGGCTCGCCGGCCAGGGCGTTCGCGACACCACCCGCATCGCGGCATCCGCCCCCGAACTGTGGGTGCAGATCCTCGGTGCGAACGCCGAACCTGTCGTCGACGTGCTCGACGCGCTCGCCGCCGACCTGACCGCGGTCGCCGCGGCGCTGCGCGCACCCGAAGCGCCCGGTTCGCGGCGCGCGGTCGCCGACACGATCCGCCGTGGTAACGACGGCGTGGAGCGCCTCCCCGGCAAGCACGGCCAGAACCGCCGGTTCGAGCAGGTCGTCGTCATGGTCGATGACACGCCCGGCCAGCTCGGCCGCCTCTTCGGCGAGCTCGGCGAGCTCGAGGTCAACGTCGAGGACCTGCGACTCGAGCACTCCCCGGGGGCCCAGTTCGGGCTCGCCGAGATCAGCGTCGTCCCGTCCGCGGTGCGCCGTGCCGTCGACGGCCTCGAGGCACGCGGCTGGAAGATTGCGAGCACGACGAATGACTAGCCCTCAGACCGAGCAGTTCGACGACGTGCTGATCGTCGCGATCGACGGCCCCGCCGGCAGCGGCAAGTCGAGCGTGTCGAAGCAGGTCGCCCGCCGACTCGGCTTCGGCTATCTCGACACCGGTGCGGCGTACCGCGCGCTGGCCTGGCACGCACTCGATCACGGCGCCGACACGTCCGATTCGACGTCCGTCCTCGACGTCGCCGGTGATTTCGACTACGCGATCTCGCTCGACCCCGACGACTACTGGGTGCGGGTGGGCAACACCGACGTCACGGAGGCGATCCGCGAACCGCGGGTGACGGATGCGGTCAGCGGCGTCGCGCGTGTCCCGGCTGTGCGCCAGACCGTCAACGCCCTCTTCCGTTCGCTCGTCGCCGATTCGGGCCGCCCCGGAGTTGTCGTGGAGGGACGCGACATCACGACGGTCGTCGCCTCCGACGCGCCGGTGCGCATCCTGCTGACGGCCGACCCGGCGGTGCGGGCTGCCCGCCGCAGCGCCGAGCTCACCGGACACGACGCCGGCGCCGTCGCCGACGCGCTGCACCGACGTGACGCGCAGGACTCCGCCGTGGTCGACTTCCTCACCGCCGCCCCCGGCGTCCGGGTCGTCGATTCCTCGGACCTTGATTTCGAACAGACCGTGGATGCCGTCCTCGACGTCGTCCGCACGGTCGTCCCCACACAGACAGGAGCGCGACATGAGCGCTGACGACGAATACGAGGGCGGCGACGACAAGATCGCCGAGGCGATGGCCGACCTCGATGAGGAACTTGCCGAAGCCCGCGCCGAGACCCTCCGCGCGAGCCTCTCTGATTACGAGCTCGACGATGAGGATGCCGAACTGCTGTCGGGCGTCACGCTCGGCGAAGACGGAATCTCCTACTCGCCCGCACTGCCGGTCGTCGCGATCGTGGGGCGGCCGAACGTCGGCAAGTCCGCGCTCGTGAACCGCATCCTGGGTCGCCGCGAAGCAGTCGTCGAGGACACCCCGGGTGTCACGAGAGACCGCGTCACGTACAAGGCCGAGTGGATGGATCGGCGCTTCACGGTCGTCGACACCGGCGGGTGGGAGCCCGACGCGCGCGGCATCGACGCGTCCGTGGCGGCGCAGGCGGAGATCGCGATCGACCTGTGCGACGTCGTCCTGTTCGTCGTGGACGCGATGGTCGGGGCGACCTCGACCGACGAGCACGTCGTGAAGCTGCTGCGCAAGAGCGGCAAGCCCGTCTTCCTGGTCGCCAACAAGATCGACGACGCGCGCCACGAGCCGGAGGCCGCGGTCCTGTGGGCGCTCGGGCTCGGCATGCCGTACCCCGTCTCGGCGATCCACGGCCGCGGCGTCGCGGACCTGCTCGACGAGGTCATGAAGGTGCTGCCGACGGTGTCCGCTGTCGCGAAGCAGGAGATCGGCGGCCCGCGCCGCGTCGCGATCCTCGGTCGGCCGAACGTCGGCAAGTCCTCGCTCCTGAACAAAGCCGCCGGTGAGGAGCGCGTGGTCGTCAACGACCTCGCCGGCACCACCCGTGACCCCGTCGACGAGATCGTCGACCTCGGGGGTCGCCTCTGGCGGTTCGTCGACACCGCCGGCATCCGTCGTCGTGTCCACCTGCAGCAGGGCGCCGACTTCTACGCGTCGCTGCGCACGTCGGCAGCCCTCGAGAAGGCCGAAGTCGCCGTCGTCGTGCTGGATGTCAGCGAGCAGATCAGCGAGCAGGACGTGCGGATCATCGACCTCGTCCTGGAGTCGGGCCGCGCGCTCGTGCTCGCCTTCAACAAGTGGGATCGCCTGAACGACGACGATCTCGAGAACGCCGACCGTCGCCGCTACCTCGAGCGCGAGATCGAGCAGGACCTCGCGCACGTCGCATGGGCGCCGCGCGTCAACATCTCGGCGCGCACCGGCCGTCACCTCGAGAAGCTCGTGCCCGCGCTCGAAGTCGCCCTCGACTCGTGGGACACCCGCATCCCGACCGGAAAGTTCAACGCGTTCCTGTCCGAACTCGTCGCCGAGCACCCGCACCCGCTCCGCGGCGGAAAGCAGCCGCGCATCCTGTTCGGCACGCAGGCCTCCACGCGTCCGCCGACGTTCGTCCTGTTCACGACAGGCTTGCTCGACCCGGGATACCGCCGGTTCATCCAGCGGCGCCTGCGCGAGATCTGGGGCTTCGAAGGAACCCCGATCGTCGTCAACATGCGCGTGCGGGAGAAGCGCACCCGTTAGTCAGCCGATCGGCGGCCTCACGAGCCGATCGCCGGCTTCACGAGCCGATCGCCGGCTTCACGAGCCGATCGCCGGCTTCGCCGGTGGGCGGACCATTGCTGTCGCATCCGGGACGGCGAAGCCGAACTGCTCGTAGAGACCGTGCGCGTCGGCGGTGAACAGCACCCAGCGGAACTCGGCGCCGGGGCCCTCCTCGATCATCGTCTGCAGGAGGCGCTTGCCGACACCGGCCCCCTGGTGCTCCGCGACGACGAACACGTCGGCGAGGTAGGCGAACCCCACTCCATCGGATGCCGCGCGGGCGAACCCGACGAGCTCTCCGGTTCCGGCGCGATAGGCCCCGACGACGCGCCACGCGCTGTCGAGCTGCGCCTCGATGTCGGCGCGTGTGCGCCAGCGCCCCCAGTAGGCCTCGGTCGACAGCCACGCCCACACGGCATCTCGCGGGATCCGCGTCGAGTCGTCGTCGAGTTCGTAGTCCTCCATCGCCATCTGAGTATTCTCTCGGGTGCCGTGTTGCCGTGTGGGTCGCCGGGGCGGTCCGATCGGGACCCGGTGGCACGCGCGTGTGACAGGGTGGAGAGGTGAGCATCGAGCCCCCCGCACCCGGCGAGCCGCGCCGTCCGCTCGGGCCGCGGGACCCCGGCGATGCGTGGGTGGTCTCTCCTACCGGGGAGCGGTACTGGGGTGTGTTCGGGGCAGCAGGTCTGCTCGCGCTCGACGCCGACCGGGGCGTGCTCCTGCAGCATCGGGTCTCGTGGTCGCACCACGGCGACACGTGGGCGCTGCCCGGTGGCGCGCGGCACGAGGGGGAGTCGGCGTGCGACGGCGCCCTGCGCGAGGCCACGGAGGAAGCGGGCGTGCCGGATGCCTCGGTGCGGCCGCGACTGCTCAGCGTGCTCGATCTCGGCTACTGGACGTACACGACGCTCGTCGGCGACGTGATCCGCCCCTTCGAACCGACGATCAGCGATCCGGAGAGCCATGAACTCGCCTGGGTCCCGCCCGACGAGGTCGCCGACAAGCCCCTGCATCCGGGTTTCGCGTCGTCGTGGGCCGAGCTTCAGCCCCTGCTCGGAGTGCGGCCGGCGGTCGTGGTGGATGCCGCGAATGTCGTGGGGTCCGTCCCCGATGGCTGGTGGCACGATCGCCCCGCCGCCGCCCGACGTCTGATCGCCCGCATCGGGCGGCTCGTCGAGGACGGCGTTCCGGCCGCCGCGCTCGACCTGCCTGAACACACCTGGTTTCCCGAGTGGGTCGTCGTCGTCGAAGGACAGGCCAGAGTTGCGGGCGACGGTGTCGAGGGGGTCGAGGTCGTCCGAGCCCCGGCATCCGGTGACGACGCGATCGTCGCGGAGACCGTCCGCCTGATCGAGGCCGATCGCACGGTCACCGTGGTCACGAGCGACCGTGAGTTGGCGCGCCGGGTCACGGAAGCCGGAGCGGCCGTTCGCGGCACCCGCTGGCTTCTCGAGCAGCTCGGCTGAGGGATGCCGTGCCAGTCGCAGGACCGGCTGTGAAAGATGTGACGTGAGTGGCGGACGGTGCGCCGGTTTCGCCGTGCACCCTGCAACCGGCGTCTATTGGTCGATATCCGACCCCTGAGCGTCCCGCCCGCGCAGCTTGTCGATGTCACGCCGCTCGCGCTTGGTCGGCCGGCCCGCACCGCGGTCGCGCATCGGCACGAACGCGCGCTCTTCGCGGGGCAGCGGGGGCGGCGTCTTGTCTTCGACGGCCGCTGCGGCAGGGACGGCACCGACGCGCTTGCTGATCGGTTCCTTGACGACGAGGATGCGGTCGAAACCGGCGATCCTCACCCGCAGCTCATCGCCCGGTCTCACCGGCTGCGCAGCCTTGGCCCGCTCGCCGTTCACGCGCACATGCCCCGCTCGGCATGCGGCGGTCGCCGCCGAGCGCGTCTTGTAGACCCGGACCGCCCAGAGCCAGGCGTCCACCCGTGCGGAGTCAGCGCTCATGCGGGCTCGCCCACCGTGTCCACGGCCGCGCGTGACTGTTGCAGCCGATCGGCGACGATGACACCGGCGGCGATGAGGCCCTGGCCGAGGCAGTAGGTGAGCATGACGAGCGGGCTGGTCCAGCCGGGCATCGCGTCGGGCATGAACAGGCGGAACGCGAGGATCGTGTCGGAGGCGAGGAAGAACGCACCGCCGGTCGCCACGAGCGGGTGGCAGCGGGATGCCGCGACCGCCGTGCCGCCGAGCACCAGGCCGTAGACGGCGACCGGGATGAGGAGCGCCCCGAGGGTCGGCCACAGGATCGCCAGCAGCGCGACCCACCAGAGGGCGTACACCAGTGCCCATGCGGGCACGCGGCGCACGGCGATGCGACGCCAGAAGATCCAGATGTAGCAGAGGTGCGCCAGGCCGAAGAACAGGAGCATGACCGGCACCGTCGGTGCCGCGGCGAAGAAAGTGCCGGCCCCATCGCCGAGCCACGAGAAGGCGATCGCGGTGAACAGCAGCGTGTAGGTCGTGCCCCAGCGCGACCCGCGACCGCCCCAGAAGACGGCGACAACGAGAAGCGGCATGAGCAGGAGCTTGGTCGGACCGGCAACGGTCTCGGCCCCGGTTGCGAGCGCGGCCACGTGGATGAGGGAGACCACCGCGAAGGGCACGAAGCCGAGCAGGATCCGTTGCATGATTCTCCTCATCGAGCGGGCGGGCCCCATAATCGTCGCATGACCGACGTGCTCGCCCGGATCGGGCTTCGGCGGATGACGTCACGTGACTCCACCGAGGACCACCGCGTCGCGACGCCTCTCGAGCTGCTGTTCGAACCTCGTGTTCAACGTCGCCGACCCGCAGGCAATCGTCCAGATGGCGGGCGTGCTCGTCCTTGCGGCGGGTGTCCACGCGGCGATGGTCGACTTCGACTTCCTCACCGTCACATGGGGATACGTGCGAGCCGCGGACTGACGGTGGAGCCGGCGCGGACGCGCTGAGCTCTACCCGCTGACCTCGAGTGCCACGATCGTCCTGTCGGGCTTCGGTCGCACGGTCTCGCGGAAACCGGCGGCTTTGAACACCGAGAGCACGGCCCGGAACAGCTGATTGACGGACTTCTTCGCCGCGGCCGTGTCGTACGGGTACGCCTCGATGACGCGCGCACCGCTCGTGGTGGCGTATTCGACGGCCTGTGCGGTCCGTGGACTGACGCGGACCCACCCCGCTGCCTCGCCGTCGTCGAAGCGATCGGCGGTCGCGGGGACGATGGTGATCTCAGGCATCCTCCGACGTCACCCGCGGCACGGGGCACAAAAAGGCCGGCCCTTCCCGCCGGCCGGCATGCCGATTGTGGTCAAGACCGTTCTGGGCGGGGTCGTCACAAAGCTACCGGCGACCGCTGTCCCCATTGGCGCGGCGCGTCCGCGGCGCTACCGTGAGACTGCGGGTTCGGGACGATCTGATGGGGGAAGACGCGGCCATCGTGCTGCGCAACAGGAATCCTCGTGCCGCCGCACGGCAGCACCACAACTGAACGGCGCTCTGGGCGAACCCGCCCGCGGTGCGCCGCGGCCGCCGGCAGAACGCGTGCGGCCAACTGAGAATGTGCTTTCGGGACTCCTGCGGAAGGATCGAACGTTCATGGATTCCTCGTCCCCCATGCTCCACACCGGTCGCTTCAGCAGCCCTGACGGCGGGGCGCCATGAGTGTCGAGGTGTCGAGAACAGCGGCGGCGGATGACGACCTTGCGGCGCTCATCCGGTTGATCGACGGATTCGAGTGCTGCGCCGGAGAGGAGGTGCTCGACTTGCCGCCCGGCTGTCAGCGGCTCATCGCATTCCTCGCGATCTGGGAACGTCCTGTGCTGCGCGGCTTCGTGAGCGGCAGTCTCTGGCCCGACAGCGACGCCGAGCATGCCAACGCGTGCCTCCGCTCGGCGCTGTGGCGGCTCCACCTGCTGGGCCCGGGTATCGTGCAGGTCTCGCCGGTGCACCTCGCCCTCGGCCCTCGTGTCGGGATCGACTACCGGGATGCCGTCGCCTGGTCGCGCGCGGTGCTCACCGGGTCGGATCCGCTGCCCATGGCGTGGACGCTCAACGAGATCTCGGGTCTGGCGCGTGAGTTGCTGCCCGACTGGTACGACGAGTGGGTGCAGCAGGCGCGCGAGCGCTTCCGTCAGCTGAGGCTGCACGCCCTCGAGACGCTGTGCGCGAGACTGTCCACCGCCGGCCGCTACGGCGAAGCCCTGCTGGCGGGGCTCGCCGCCGTCGCGATCGAGCCGCTGCGCGAGAGTGCGCATCGCAGCGTCATCGACGTGCACCTCGCCGAGCACAACCAGGTCGAGGCACTGCGCCAGTACCGCTCCTACGAGCAGCTGCTGCGCACCCAGCTCGCCCTCCGCCCCTCGGCCGAGCTGCGCCACCTCGTCGATGAGGTGCTGGCCGGCTGACGCATCCGGAATCTGACAGCAGCCGGGCGTCAGTAGCTCGTCCAGGAGATGTTCTCGGCGTGCGCCTTCGTGATCGTGCCGGTGAGCCGGCGCGGCGTGAACAGGTTGTCGAACGTCAGCGATCCGTCCTTCAGCCCGTCGACTTTGATCTGCCCGGTCTTCAGCCCCGACATGCCCGTCAGCACCGACGGGTCGCTCGGCTTCGCCTTGGGTGCGATGTCGTAGAGCGTGAGGTTGATGGAATCCAGCCCGAACGAATCGAGGCCGAACTTCAGCCCTCCGGGGTTGGTTCCGCCGCGTTGCGGAGGCGGCGACACCGCCGGCACGCCGCCGTTGACGCGCAGGTTCATGAGGGCGTTCTTGCTCAGCATGAGCGAGCCGCTGACCCCCTCGCTGGAGATCGTGAGCGGGATGGGCCGATCGTTCCGGATCGACAGGTCCGCGTCGAGCCGCCGGAGCTCCAGGCTGTTCAGTGTGCGCTCGCCTTCGGCCTTCTTCTCCTCGTACTCCTTGCGGTCGTCTTCGGACATGTCGGCGATCTCGGTCTTGCTCTTCGCCGGGTCCGAGTGCAGGTCGAAGACAGCCGACCAGAGCGAGAACTTGTTCTTCAGCGCGAGCGCCACGTCGGCGGCTCGCAGATCCCAAGCGAGCACGGTGCGCCACAGCTTGTTCTTCGGACGGTTCTTCTCGTCGGGGTCGTTGCCCTTCTTGGCGCTCTTGGTCGTGTAGATGTACACGCCGAGCTCGAGCTGGTTGCCGTGCACCGCGAGCATCGGATCGTCGGCGACGGCGTCGACCAGCCACGTGCGCAGATGGATGTCGTAGCCCGTCCAGTTCTTGCCGATCATGCCGGTCTCGAGGTACTCCGAGCTGACGACCCCCTTCATCTTCTGCTCCATGGTCGGGATGTCGACCTCGCCCTTGACGATCGGCACCGTGAGCGGCTGGGCGCTCGTGCCGACGCGGATGTCCTTCCACCCCAGCACATTCGCCGAGACGAACATCTGCACGCTGATCGATCCGTTGACCTCGTTCATGATCGGCCGCAGGGTCGCGGGGTTGAACGTCGACGCAGGGGCGACGGCATCCGCATCGTCATCGTCCTTCGCGGGAGCCTTGCCCTTGAGCGTCGCGAGATCGACCGAGAAGAACGCATCCTCGATGTCGAGCGACGGGATGTCGATCGAGTACCCCTTCTTGAAGGTGTTGAGGTCGAGCTGCTTGAGGTCGACCTGGCGCACCTTGATCCACACGGCCTTGTCCTTGGTGCCGGGCACGAGCTGGATGTACTCGAGGTCGGAGACGTACGGCTTCTCGACGTAGAGGTGTCCGTCTGTGTAGACGAGACGCACGGCCCCGAGCTTGCCGACACGGATCGAGCGCCCGCCTCCGATGTCGGCGGCCTTCTTGATCTCGACGAGCGGCTTGGTGACGTCGAGCTTTACGCCTCCGCCGGCATACAGGTACAGGCTGCTCTTTCCGGTGCTGAAGCGCACGTCGCCGGTGAACTTGTTCTTGATCTTGGCCGAGACGCCCGCCGACAGCTCGGCGATCGACGCCGTGCCCTGGATGTTCATGGTGTCGAGGTCGACCGTGAAGTCGGGGAGCGGCGGAGAGGCTGCGGTGCCGACGGGGCTCGTGAGCTCGAAGTCGCGGATGAACGTCTCGTCGGCCTTCGTCGTGGCGCCGGGGATGACGATCGACACGTCGTCGTCGGGCAGGTCGAGCTGCAGGGCGTCGAGCACGATCCGATCGATCGAGAAGTTCTCGAACACGAGGGTCTTGTACGGGCTCTTCCCCTTCTCGGGCGGCTTGCGCTTGTCGATGCGCACGCGGGTATGGATGCCGAGAAGGTCGATGCGTCCTCCCGATGTGCCGCCGCCCGGGGGCTGGGTGAAGAAGTGCACCTTGTGTCCGCCGACGACCGTCGTGATGTCGAGCGAGCGCGCCGTGAGCTGCTCGATGAACAGCCCCCCCGTGTCGGCAGGATCGTCGCTGCCGATCTTGATGCCGTCGGGCCCGACCTCGACGTCGGCGCCCTTCAGCCCGCTGAGCTCGATCGTCGCGTCGTAGTCGCCGCTGAGTGTTGCGCTCCCCGAGACGCCGCGCACGACGGCGTGCAGCTTGTCGCCCTTGAGAACCTGCACGCTGATGAAGTCCGCGGAGAGGCTCCCCTTCACCCCGAGCGTGTCGGTGATCTTGCCCGAGACGTCGACGGCGAGGTCCGACAGCTCGAACGACTTCGCGGCCGGCCGCAGATGGACGCGCCCGACGGTGAGCGGCGGCTCGCCCGTGCCCATCTTGTCGGGGCGGCCGAGGTCGATCGACAGCGGCTTGTCGGTCCAGTTGAGGCGCTGCCCGGTGAGCTTGGTGATGACGATGTCGGTCACCGTCCACATCGCGGGTCTCGCGGGCTTCTTGCCCTGCGCCGGCACGGGTGCCGACTGCACGGCGGCGAGCGTCACCGTCGACGCCGTGAGCGGGCCGTCGCCGCTCAGCTGGGCGGTGCCGACCTTCCACTTGATCGGCCCGAGAACGAGACCCGACAGGGATGCCGTCGCCTTGCCGCCCTTCGGGCCGCTGGCGTAGTCGGCTGCGACGCGCACGCTCCGTACCGTGAGGCTGCCGTCCGGGGTGGTGACATCCGTGCCCAGTGCGAGCAGGTCGCGCACGCTCAGCGACACGCTGGAGCCATCGTCGCCCTTCGCGTACGAGGCCGTGATCGTCGGCCGCGGCTTCGTGCGCTTCGCCGCCGTTGTGACCGTGCCCTTGACGGTCGTGCGGCTCGAGAGCGCGCCCATCGCGAGCTCGAACCCGACGTCTTCGAAGGAGCCGACCGAGCCCTTGGCGCGCACGAGCTCCCAGCCGGCGCTGCCGGGTTCGAACGCGATTTCCTCTCCGCGGATGTCACGCAGGGTGCCGTGGGATGCCGCGACATGCGTCGTCGAGCCGTCGGGCTGCGGGCTGTCCATGACGATGCCGCGGCCGGTGAGCGACGCGATCGACAGGCTCGGAATGACGGCGCCGGTCATGACCGTGTCGCCGCCGGCGGGGCGGCCGATCGTCACCTCGATGCTCATGCGCAGGTCGTCGAGCGAGACGGACTCGGCGACGATCCCGTCCCCGTCGCGTCCCATCGCGACCGACGCCACCTCGAGGTGATCGATCGTGAGGTTCGGGACGCGGTACCCCTTCTCCCACGTCTCGAGGGTTCCGCGCAGTTTGCCGAGCGCCACCTTGCCGATCGAGCCGCCGGGCAGATGGATGCCGGTGACCGTCAGGCCGTCGAGGCCGTACGAGGGCTTGAGCTTGGTGACGAGCGTGTCGGGGGACAGCCCTCCGACCTGGTCGAGCCGGGCGTCGATATCGCCCGCCGACAGGCCGAGAGACGCCGTTCCCGCCGCCTTGTCGATCACGAACGCGCGCCCGGCGATACCGGTGGCCTCGATGTCGTTGAGCGAGACGGCGATGCGCCCCGACGCGTCGAGGTCGCCCGTGATGCGGCCGAACTTCAAGCCCCGTACCTCAGTGCCGAGCAGACGCCGCGCCCGTTCGGTCAGCTCGCGGACCTGCTGCGCCGCGGCCGACCGCGCGGCCTCGGTCGGGGCATCCACCGCCTTCTTCTTCTCGTCGTTCAGCACGATGACGGTCGCGAGCGCCTGCCCGAGACGCTCGCGCAGCGGGAGGTTGCCCGGAATCACCGGAAGCGCGTCGAGCTCCTTCTTGATCGCGGCGGGCTCGGGGATGGTGTCGGCGCGCAGCACGATGGCGGGCTGCGCGGGATCTGTGCTCGTCAGCGTCGTCTCATCGATCTCGAGGTGGAACTCGCTCGTCTTGGCGAGCTCGCCGATCGTAGGCACCTTCGGGCCGCCCTCGATGAACTGGTCGATCAGGCTCTTGTCGTCGAGGTAGCCGGGCGCGTAGGGCAGGATGCCGACGTTGGGGAGCTTGGCTTGAGCGTGGATGCCCTTGAGAGTGACTCCCGGCGACTGGATCGCCCCGGTGAGCGGACCTAGCGCGATGGACCCGACTTCGACCACGACGCCGACATCACGGCGCAGCTTCTTGGTGAGACGGATGAGGTCTTCGCGCTCGTTCTTCTTCAGCGAGCCGGGGTTCCAGCGGTCCTTGCCTTCGAGCGTCTGCAGGTACTTCTCGTCGGCGAGGTCGTCGCCGAGCGCGGCATCCAGCTGCTTCTGCAGCGCGATCTCGCGCCGCTCGAGCTCGAGCGCCTGGGGTGTGTCGGGCATCGCCTTCACGCGTGCCGCATGCACGGTTGCGAGCGCCGCGCGCAGGTACGCCGGCAGGCTCTGACCGATCGTGAGGTTCACATCGGTGAGCGTCAGCGACTCGATCTGCTGACCGGTGCCGATCGTGATGCCCTTGACCTGCAGTTTGTCGAACTGCACGTTGAAGGCCCGCAGCATCGCGGTGGAGTCCTTGATCCGCTGGGCGGCCGAGTAGGGCGGGCGCAGCACGCCGTCGCTCGCGAGTCCCCACAGGTAGGTCAGCGGAGCGGGCGTCGGGATCGCCTTGTTCGCCGCGTACCCTGCCACCGTGCCCACCGGGAACGGCAGGTTGAGCGGCAGCATGGCGTAGTCGAGCAGTGTGAAATCGCCCGGAATGGCGCCCTGCAGCGACACGAGATTCGAGAGCAGCTGGAACAGCGGTCCGAAGACCGGGATCGGGATCGTGCCCTTCGGCAGCTCGCGCCCGATGTTCAGCGACGGGTCGGTCGCGCCGTCGGGGGTCGCGTTGAAACCGAGGCGCTCCACTCCCAGGTTGGCGACCGCCCACGCTCCGGAGAGCGGCAGCGTGGGATCGACGATGACGAAGTCGCGCAGCGACAGCGCGTTGAACTTCGCCGCGATGTAGCCCGGTCGCGTGTAACCGCGGTCCGAGAAGCCGGCGCTGGCCTTGAACCCCTCGATCGTGATCGGCCCCGACTTGTAGGTCTTGCCGGGGAGCACCATATTGACGCCGGCGATGTCGAGCCGAGGCAGGTCGAGGTTCACGATGAACCCGTCGGCGAACGTGGCGTCGAGGTCGATGTGGTTGGCGCCGCCCTTGTCGGAGCCGAGCGTCACGCCGTCGACGATGTCGCCGCCCATCATCCACTGCACGTCGTTCAGGTCGAACCCTTTGACGTGCATGGTCTTGCCGAACAGCGAGATCTCGGCATCCGACGCGAACAGGTGGTACGCGATCAGGGCCAGCCCCTTCGCGATCACGCCGAGCGAGCGGATGCCGCTCGGCACGTGACTCGACTCGATCTGCAGCGGTTCGAACACCGTGCGCTTCTCGGCCTCGTTGTAGAGCCGGAAGTCGCGCAGCACCGCGGCGAGCAGCGGTGCCTTGTCGAGCTTCAGGTCGACGCGCAGGCGGCGCGTGAGCTCGAACAGCCACAGCCGGTCGTCGGCCGCGACCGCGAGGTCGACGAGGGCGCGCAGGATGCTCGCGTTGGCCTCGGTCCACAGGCGCTCGTCGCTCAGCCGCTCCCGCAGTGCCGCCTTCGTCGGCATCCGCGCGTCTCGCCCGGTCGCAAGCGTCGACGGCAGCGCTCGCCGCATCTCGTCGGTCAGGCCGCTCCAGAACGTCGACCAGACCTGCGGGTTCTGCACCGCGAACTGCTGCTGGGCCGCCGGCGTCAGCGCGCGCAGCGCCTGCAGCGCGATCCAGGCGTCGTGCGGTGTGAACGTCAGGAAGCCGAAGAACCCCGGCATGAGCCCGAGCGCCTGTCGCACGAGGTGGATCGGGTCGCGCAGCTGGTTGAGGTCGAGGAGCTCCTGACGCGTCTGCTCACCGAGGAGGTAGTCGTCGGGCAGCTTCTCGATGATCTCGTTGAGGCCCTGCATTCCGTCGAGGCGCCGGATGACGGCAGTGCGCAGGGCCAGGTCTTTCGCGGGGTCGCCCGGAATCCACGGGTTGGCCTCGCCCCCGAACTCGAGCGCGAGGAGGTTCCGCACGATCCACTTGGCCATGAGGCCGTGCCGCAGCTTCTCCCAGAGCTCGATGAAGCCCTTGGCGTACCCGATGAGCATCGTCTCGGGCACGCCGAGGTTCACCGCTCCGGTGCTGTACTCCGAGCCGACCCCGGTGTACTCGCCGGTCTCCCACATGTCCTGCGGCAGGTTGTCGAGCAGCCGCCCGAACCACTTGCCGTTGTCGAGCTGGCGCCACGAGTCCTGCGCAGCGATCGGGATGCTGCGGATGAGCAGGTACGCGAGTCGCGTCTCCCAGTCACGTACTGCCCAGTCGAAGATGCCGTACGAAAGCAGCTCGATCGCGCGCGACGTGTTGGCGAGCGGACTGCGCGCAGCGAGCACCACCCGCAGGACGCTGCCGTAGACGGGACTGCGGCGATCCTCTTCATCGAGGCCCTCAACGAGCTTGACGATGAGTCCCTGAGCGTCGAGTGCGGCGACCAGGCCCACGAGGGCGGGAGTCGTCTCGGGCGGCGCATTCGTGCCCGCGGCGCCGGGCTTCGCGTTCGCGACCGCGGTGCGAAGGTCTTCGAGGGTCGGCGGCGTCTTCGTCGAGACGGCCACCTGCTCGGTGGCGGGCTGGCTGACGGGCCACGGGATGCCGCACACCGGCGCGAGCGCCGTGATCGCCATCTTGGCGTTGTCGCGTCCGCCGTCGCGCAGCAGCTTCTCGAGGCGATCGCGCAGGATGCCGTCGCTCGTGAGCACCGACGAAGCGAGCTGCTTCTCGGCGGCGATCGCCGTCCGCAGTTCGGGTTCGTCGGTCGCGGCATCCGGCGGCGACTGCAGGAGGCTGCGGAAGATGTCGCGCCGAGCACCGTCGGCGAGCTTGGTGAGGGCTTTCGCGCCCGCCCGCCGCAGTGTCGCGAGCAGTGCGCGGCGCGCGACCGCCGACAGCCGTTCGGGCTGCACGTTCTTGAGGGCCGCCGCAGGCCCCGGGTATCGCGTGCCGTTGAGCACGACCTCGGTGTCGGCGAGCAGCGCAAGCTCCTCGACGGTGAGCGCCGAGAGCACCGCGACGCACGCCTCGGGGTATGCGGTGTGGTGGTCGTCGTCGAGCTGCGCCAGCTTGCGCCGGTCGGGCCAGGGGAGGGCGCGCACGAGCGCCCGCGCGGTCACGAACGGGAACCCCGAGAGGATCCGAAGGGCGTTCTCGACCATGCCCGACGTGTTCTGCGTCCACGGGTGGTCGAGCAGGTCTTTGATCGTGCGGACGTCGGCCGTGTGGTTGATCGCGACGTAGTCGTCGAGTGTGCGCTCGAGTTCCGCGAGATCCGGTGTGGTGCTCTTGGCGGTCGTCGGATCCGCCGTGGGCGGGGCGGTCGCCGTGGCGATGCCCGATGCGTCGTCGTTGCGTGCCGTGCGCCCCGAGGGAAGCCGGGCGCGCGGCATCCATGGTTCTCTGCCTTCCGTGATCGCTGCGGCGATGCCGGCGGCCTCGGATTCCGCCGCCGTCGGGTCTCCGGTCTCGCCGTCGGTCTCGCGGTTCTCGTGCTGGCGCACGTGTGCGAGCTCGTGGGCGACGACGGCCCTCGCGTGCGAGCTCTGCGGGTCGCCCGAGAATTCGATGCGATGACCGGATGCCGCACCCCGGGGTTCGCCGGCATCCCTCGCCACCCCGATCGATACCCGCGCTGCGTCGAGGCCGAGCAGCGGCGAGAGCTGCTCGACGAGCAGTCTCACGAGCTCGTCGGCCGGGCTCTCGGGATCGGTCTTCGCGTCGGGCCGCCGGAAGGAGGCGCTCGGACGCTCCGTCGGCCGGTCGAGCACCGCCACGCGGGTCTTCGCGGGCGCGGCGGCGCGGCCGGGCTCGGCCGACGCCTTGGCCGCAACCGCCTGCTTCGGCGGGCGTCCCGCCGCGAACGCCCGCGATCGGCCGGAGTCCTGGTTCGCGGCCGTGCCGGACGAGCTTCCCGTGGTCGATGCCATGCGGCCCCGCTCAGAAGGAGATCTGGTTGAACGGCAGCCAGGTGTCGAACGGCGCCGGCGTGCTGCGGGGTGGGAGGAACGCGCGGCCGATCACGACGTTGCCCGTGACGGCTGCCGTGTCGGTCGCCAGCACCGCCAGCGCGATCGGGTTGTCTCCCCCCTTCGAGGCGACGATGTTGCCCGTCACGCTCGCGGCGCCCGCTCCGCTCACGGCCGCCACGATGAGCGTCTCAGGACTCGTGAACCGGTTGCCGGTCACGGTCACCGACGCATCTCCGGCCTCGGCCGCCGCCGCCATGAAGATGAGGGCGAAGCCGGTGGGCCCGTCATCCGGCGTCTGGCAGTCGACGGTGTTGCGCTGGAAGCCGACCGCCGCGGGAAGCGTCCTCTCTTCGCGGGCGACGCGCGCCGTGAGCTTCGGATCCAGGCGGTTGAGCGTGGCGAGCCCGCGCCATGCCGCCAGTACGTTCGCCGACACCGCCGGCGCCGCCATCGCGAACGTCGCGGCGTCGGGCTGCTCGGCGCTGATGCGGGACAGGAGACGGTCTGCCACAAGGCTCTCGGCAACACCCGATGCCTCACGCAGCTTGGTCAGAGTCGCGCCCGCTGCGCTGATGACGCCGCGGGAGGGCTTGCTCGCGAAGCTCGGGAGGGGGTACACCATCGCCAGCACGAGGATCCTGAGCAGCACCGAGTCCGATCCCGCCGCCGCGGCACTCGCAAGTCCGCCGCCGGGGGCCGCGACGTCGATCCTCGCCGTGCTCACCAGGGCGGCCGCATCGAGGAACCACAGCCCGCCGTAGCACTGGCTCACCACGTTGTCCCACACGCGCACATCGCTGATCCCGGCCGCCACGAGCACGCCCGCCGAGAGCCCCCGGAACTGGTTGCCCGAGATGAGGGCGTCGTCGAGCAGCCCCGGCAGACGTGAAGCGCCGAGGCTCACGGATCCCTCGGTGCGGCTGAGCGCAGTCTGGGTGAGCAGGTACCCGACCAGCAGGTGGAACGGCCCGTCCGCCTCGACGGGTGTCGTCGGGTCGTGCAGGAACCTGTTGTCGGTGAGCTCGAAGCCCCACGCGCCGCCCGCCGCGAAGACGCCGACGCCGAACACGTTGCGGGGCATCGTCTGCGCGTCTTCGGGGGTCGTCTCGCGCTCGCCCACCGTGAAGCGGAACAGGCACCGCCGCACCGCGAGCACAGCGCAATTGATCGCCCGGACGCCGATCGACACCCAGCGGTTGGCCTGGTCGGCGTTGATGCCGCGCACGGCGTCGCGGTCGAGGAGGCCCCCGGTGGTGCCGCTCACGCGCGCGAGCACCGCGGGGATCTGGGGAAGTTCGAACTCGAGTCCGCTGATGGTCACGTTGTCGGCATCCATCATCACGATCAGGCCGTGGCCGAACGCCCGCTCGGCCCCGCGGGCGACCGCGAGCACGGCGGCCTGGTTGCAGTTGTCGAGCGTGAGGTTCGAGTGCTTCTCGGTGAGCACGATCGGCCGCTGCAGTTCGTAGCGACCCGGTGTGAAGCACACCTTGACCCGGTCGCCGCGCTCCTTGAGCGTGCGTGCGGCGACGGCGCGGTCGATGCGCGCCTGCAGCGTGCCGTCGGCGGCGTGCGAGGGGCGCACCTCGATCGTGCAGCATCCCGACTCGTCGAGCTCGGTGAGGGGCTGGAAGGGATGCCGGCAGTCCTCGAGGATGTCGAACTCGCGGCCCTGCCACTGGATCACGGCGAGCGGGGCCACCCATTGGCGCGGCCCGTCGGGGGGCTGCGGCGTGCGCAGCAGCCGGGCGGGATACACCGCGGTCGGTGTCGACGGGCGCAATCCGATGCACCAGAAGTCATCGACGTGCAGGCGCCCGCCGCCTTCGGCGGTGATCGTCACCTGCACGCCCGTGGTGCCGAGCGCGATGGGCTGGCCGATCTCGGCATCCGTGATCTGCTCCTCCCATACGCGCAGGTAGAGCTGGGGCGTCTCGTCGGCGTCGGTGTACGCGGTCGGAAGAGGAGCCGGGAACGTGACGGTCTTGAGGTCCGGGTCGTACGGGGTGGCGAGCACGCCCACCTCACCCGCGAGGGCGGCGACGTATCCCTCGACCTGTGCGTCGGTGCTCTCGAGCTCCGCCGTCGCGCGCAGCACCTGCACCGCCTGTCCGGCGCGCGGCCGGTGGAAATCGTCGACGGGCGAGCGGTCGAGCGTGAGCACGGGGTTGGTGCTCGTGTCGGCGGTGACGCGATACAGGAACGACGCATCGTCGTAGCCCCACACGATGTCGAACCGCCCATTCTGACCGAGGCGCGTGAGCTGCACGCGCAGCAGCTGGTTCTCCGCGCCGAGGTACCCCCCGGTGCTCGTCGGCTCGCAGGGGTCGGGCGGTGCCGGGTCGGCCTCCCATGTCACGAGCAGGCGCGAGCGGGAGAGCAGGGCTGCGGTCGCCGGGTCGTAGCGCAGGCCCTCCTGCAGCCAGCGCTTGATGTCTTCCGCGATGGCCGCGGCGCACGTGGTGCCGTCGGTCTCATGTCGTTCCACCCGCTGCAGCAGCCGCGTGCGCGCGGCGCCGTCGGGCCCGCCGAGCGCGACCTCGTAAAGGGCGGGGTCTTCGACGGCCGTCACATCGGTTTCGATCACCTTCAGCAGCACGTGCTCCCGCCCGGTCTCGCGCCAGCCGCGTCCGCGGTCGAGCCAGTCGGGCTGGTGGTAGTCGCCCATCTTCTCGCCGAGCTCGACCCGCCAGCCGCCGACGTACATCGTGCCGGGGCCGATCGTGAGCTCGAACCCGGTGCCGGCGCTCACGGCATAGCCGTCGTCGGGCGTGCCGACGGGGCCCACGATGTCGATCACCTCGGCGCGCTGCTCCTCGGTGTCGATCGTGCGCTGTTCGTTCGCCTCCGCCTCGAGACTCACTCGACCCTGCTGGGGAACCACGCCGCGGTAGAGCCGCGCGGGATCGAAGGACAGGCGGGCTACATCGGTGGCCATGGTCTCCCTCTCGTCAGTTCGCCGACGGGGTCGGCTTCGGGCAGATGGATGAGCACCGGTGCGATTCCCACCGGCAGGTACTCCTGGGCCTTGATGAGCAGCGAGCGGTCCTTGACCGATGCCAGGTCTCGGCAGAACACGCCCATCTCGGAGCGCTCCCGGCTGCCGCTGAGAAGCGTCGGGGCGGCGCTCGTGTTGCCGCTCAGGATCGCGGAGTCGGCGCCGTCCGACAGCTGCGCGTAGCCCCATTCGCCGTAGCGGCGGCTCACCATGACGGGAGCGCCCGGCGCGAGCTCGACCGACTCGTAGCGGCGAGGCAGCCGGCTTCCGGTCGACCAGGCCGAGAAGCGCACGCATCCGTCTTGCGCGTCGCGCACCATGGTGACGTCGTCGAGGATCGACTCGCTGCACTCGAGGCGGTGCACGTATGCCCGCCCGAGCACCGAGGTGCGGTCGAGGTCGACGAGCCCGGCTTCCAGCGCAAGCGCGGCGTCGGCCAGCGCGAGCGGGAACGCCTCGGCGAGCAGCAGGCGGTTCAGCGCCCGCAGGGCCGCGGGATCGGCCGGCGGTGTCGCGACGGCGGTGAGCATCGTCTTGCTGAGCGTCCGCTCGCTGAAGCGCACGGCATCCCACACGAACGGTCCGTCGATGACGGCCTGCAGTGCCGTCACGACGAGGGCCGAGGTCGCCGCCGCCACCGGGGTGTTCTCGTCGTGGCCGGCCACGGCGGCCGTGGTCGCGGCATCGAGCTGCCCGGCGAGCCAGGTGCTGAGCGGGTCGCGAGTGAAGCGCAGGGCGGTCACGAGCGAGTCCGCATCGCGCAGTGCTGTGAGGTCGCCCGCGAGCTCGGCCGGCAGCCCCTGGATGACCGAGTCGGTGACCTTCAGCCGCTCGAGGAGTCCCGTCGTGCGCGTGCGGATCGGGCCGGTGATCGACCGGTCGACGACGAGCGAGTCGATGGATCCCTCGACCCACAGCGTGGTGGCGGCCAGGTCCCGGCCGTCGACCGCTGAATCCCACACCGCGGCGGGCGTGCGCAGGGCGCCCGAGGTGCCGGGGTCGAGCGTGCAGCATGAGATCACGACCTCGGTGAAGTCGCCGCGCAGCACGATGTCGGTGCCGCTCACGAGCAGGCCTTCGAGGCGCAGGCGCCCGCCGTCGCCCGTGAACGCCCACTCGGTGCCGCCGCCGGTGCGGATGACCGCGCGCTCGCCGTCTTCCGCGCGAATCGCCACGTCGCGGATCGCGGGGACGTCGGCCGTCGCGGTGAGGGTGCGGCCGTCGCCGATGACGATCGTGCCTTGGCCCGACAGGGCCGCGACGGACCCTGGCAGCGTGATGGCGGAGCCGCCTTCGATCCGGGTGCGCGGCAGTGGGTCGACGACGCGACGGATGCCGGGCCGCCGCCGATCGTAGGGCCCGGCGCCGATCCTCGAGAAGAGGCCGTGGTGGTAGCCGACCTCGACCTCGGCGGGTCCGCCGGCGAGCACCCGGAAACGGCCGACCTCGGGCCACACGTGCACCTGGTCCACATCGAGCGGCGCCCCGGCACCGGCAGGGCTCACCGACAACGAGACCGGCCATGCGTCGGCGGCGCCCGGGTGGAAGGGATCCTCGGGATCGATGATCGCCTCCCACAGCGGCTCGGTGAGGGGAGTCGGCAGCTGCCACAGCGGCACCGGCAGCCAGTTCTCGCCGTAGTCGTTGGCACCGCGGCGGGCGGCGAGGAAGAGGGGGATGAGGCGTCCCGTCGGGTCGAACGCGTAGTGGCCGGCACACCCGGCGACCGGCACGGGCGTTGCCCGGTCGACCCGCAGCGATTCCGTGCGCCAGAGGAAGAATCCGACCTTCGGGATGCCGTACCAGCCGAGATCGCCGCGCCCGATGCGCACGTCGGCGTGGTGGTGGTACTCGTCGAACGCGGTGCCGACGAGGGTCGCACCGAGCGTGTCGCGCAGATCCGCCCAGCCGCCCGCGGGCGTGCCGGTGCGCGGGCCCGTGAGCCGGGCCAGCTGCTGCAGCCGGGCGGCGCCGACCGGGTCTTCGGTGTCGGCGGGGCGCCCGATCGCGGGATCGAGCCCATGGCGGGTGCGCCCCAGCGCGCGGAAGAACTCGATGACACGGGCGTCGTACCCCGTGACGTCGTTCGCGAGACGCTCGAGCAGCTGCACCGTGCCCTTCGCGCGGCGGTAGGAGATCGTCTTGAAGACGTCGAGGCGCTGGCCACGGGCATCCATCGACGGAACCAGGCGGGTGGCGAGCAGGTCTGCGAGATACGGGATGACCCAGCTGTCGGAGGTCTCGATCGACTGGTCCTCCCACAGCCGGTCGATGCTGCGGCGCACGTCGGCGACCGACCAGCCGATGCGGGTGAGCAGCTCCCGCAGCGGGCCGGGCACATCGAGCGTCTCGCTGTCGGCGGCGCGGTGGTGTTCGGGGAGCAGTCCCCAGAGCTTCGCGGCGTAGCGCTCCTCGTAGGCGTCCTGGATCGTCATGACGCCGCCTCCCCGGTGAGCAGCACGAGCTGCGGGAGGACGGCGAAGAACCCGCCGTCGCCGGGGTCGAACCGTGGCCCTGCCGAGATGTGCAGACCGTTCCTGATCCAGTAGAACCGCAGCTGACGGCTCGCCAGCACCCCCGGCACGTCGGTGAGCACGCGCTCGAGCTCGCTGCGATAGAGCAGCTCGCCGAGGTCGAGCGCGCCGGGCGAGAACAGCTCGCGCAGCACCGCGTCACGCGCCTGGTCGACGACCGGCCCGATGACGAATCGCGGATCGACCGTCAGCACCACCCGCAGCGCCGCCGGCACCTTCACAGCGGGCAGCACCACCAGCGGCCGGTTCGGATCGGCCTGCGCGCGCAGGGCCGAGCGGGCCGAGTCCACGGCGGCCGCGTCGTCGCCCACGTACACCTTCACCGTCGGGCGCTGCTCGAGCGCGTCGAATCCCCACACGGTGGTCGCCCGGCTCACGCCGGGAGCGGCCGCAGCAGCGGCGGCATAGTCGTCGCCCGAGATCGCACGGCCGAACGTCAGCACTGATCGCGGCGCGAGCGTGCGCAGCTCGGACTCGGGCTGCGCGTCCGATCCGCCGCCGGGCGGCACGGGATTGCGGACGGCCCGCAGGTTCGGCACGGTCGACAGCAGCTGTGTCAGCGCGCCCACCGGCGGGGCGAGAGCGCCCGCGCCGACGCGGTAGGTGGCCGTGATGGCGGCGCCGCTCGGCGGCCGCCGCCCGGTCACGCCGTCGCCGAACCGCACGTGGGTCTTGCCTTCGTCGTCGTTCCACGTCGAGTACACCGTCTCGGCGGCACCGCGGCCGTAGAGCGTCGGCACCTCGGTCCACCGCTGGCCTTCGACGACGAGCTCGATCGTGGACGAGTAGCCGTCGCCCGAGCGGCCGGGGAAGTCGGCACGGAACGTGACGGGCGACTTCGCCAAGGCGAAGTCCTGACCGGCGACTGCGGCATCCCCCCGTCCCAGCTCCTCGTCGCGCACGGTCGCTCCGCGGCTCACGTCGACGACGTCCCACAGCAGGCGCATCGGCGGCTGCAGACCCGCCGTGGATCCCGACAGCGTCACAGTGCTCGTGCCCGAGACGGGGACGGCCGTCACGTCCGCGCCGACGCCCGTCGCGTCTTCCACGAGCACCTTGGCGGCGACGCCGGGGGCAGCGGCGGGAGGGGATGCGAGCGTGACCGACGCCGCGTTCACCGCCAGGACGGCGATCGGCGTATCGAGCAGCGTGCCGACCTCGCGCCAGCCGCTGTGCATCACGACCTTCGCCGCCGCCGAACCGTAGCGGGCCGTCAGACTCACGCCGCTGTGCGGCTGCACCGACAGCTGCGCGACCTGCAGCGGGATGCCGGGGGTGTCGCCCGTGGGCGGCACCGTCGGCGAGAGCGGCAGCGCGTTGGCGTACCAGAGCACCTCGGCGTAGTCGGTGAGCCGCACCACGTCGAAGCCGGTGCCGGGGCTCGAGCCGACGCCCGCCCCGGGCAGTTCGATCAGGAGCGGATCACCCGCGGCGAGGTGTCGCGCCGGCGCGTCGACCACCAGGGCGCCCGATGTCACGGCGGCGGCGCCCGCGGGAAGCGTCGTCAGGTGCCCGACGCGAGAGGAACGCAGCAGCCGGTAGTCGGCCGCTCCGGCGCTCGAGGGGAGTCCCGCCGTGCCGTCGAGCAGCACGCGCGTGTTCTTGCGCCCGTGTGCGTCGGCCTCGACGGCCGTTCCGAGCACCCTCACGACGACGGCGGGCGAGTCGGCGCTCGACCATGCCTTAGTGCTCAGCAGCAGTCGCTCGCCGGTGCGCAGCGTTTGCGCGCCCCTGAGCAGCACGCCGCCGCGCGCGACGAGCCGCGCCTGCGGCGGCACCTCGACGGTGCCCGGAGGCGATGACGCGGGCGGGCCGGCGAGGGGCGGCGCGGCGGTGAGGCTCGCCGTCGGCGCCGGCACACTCGTAGGGCGCTCGAAGCGTGCGCCGTCGTCGACTTCGAACGTCTGCGACGGGATGCCGGGGCTCGCCTTGCTCGCGATGCCGACGCCTTTCGGCACGACGAGCGGACCGGGTCCGGCGGCGATCACGGCGAGTCGTCCGGTCGCACCGATCGCCGGACGCGGGCGGTAGCCCAGCAGTCCCACGAGGCCTTTCACCCGCTCGGGAAGAAGGGCCGTGCGCAGGTAGTGCTCGTTGGCGTAGCGCTCGTTGTAGAAGGTCAGGATGTCTGCGATGTACGCCCACGCGTCGACGATCTGCAGCCCCAGGTCGTCGCTGGCGGTGGGCCGCCAGCCTGCGAGCTCGCGCTCGCCCTCGAGCTGGTGCAGCAGCGAGCGGCGGAACGTCGGGAACGTGCCGATCCGATAGGAGAGCGTCTCGGCGCCCGCGGGGTTCGAGATCGGGAACCGCGTCGGCCCGACGCCGCACTCCTCGCCGCATCCGCACCCGCACCCGCAGCCCATCAGGCCACCCCCTTGACCACGACGCGCACCGAGCCGCGATCGGGCCGGTTGGGATCGTTGTCGGCGCGCAGGATCTCGTCGGCGCCGACCGTCACGACCTCGGGCATGGGCACGTACCAGGGCACATACCCCCGACGGCGATACCGGACGGACACGACACCGTCGACACCTGTCGCCCGCTGGACCGCGGCCTCGAGCTCACTGCGCTCGAGTGGCGCGCCGAAGCGCAGCCCGCCCGGTGCGAAGAGCCCGAGCCGTCCGTCGCATGTCGTGCCGGTGCCGAGCTCGTCGAGCACCGCCTCTTCGACCTCCCCGCGCAATGCACCGGGCAGCGCGCACACGGTCACGACGAGGTCGAGCCCGACGTAGCGGGGCGCCGGAGTGTGCACGTCGTAGCCGGCGAGCCGGCGGCGGTCGAGCAGCTCGATGAGCTGCGACGTCTCGGCGATCGACGGCGCCTCGCCGGTCGGCGGCTGCGCCGTCGTGAAGACGCTCAGCCAGCTGCCCGTCCAGCGGACCTCGGTGCCGGCATCCAGCACCCAAGGCAGTTCCTTGGCCGTCGCCGTGTAGTCCTCGGCACGCACGGCGCGGAACTGGCGTGCGCGGAACGCCTGCGGTGCGTTGTCACGGATATGGCGGATCGTCTCGCGATCCTCGCCCCCGGCGGCGGGGAAGGGGTTCGTCGCCGATAGCACGATGCCCGTGAGGTCGTCGCCGACGATCGTGATGGCGTCTGCGGCGACGTTGCCGGCGGCACCCGCCGTCGTGCGGTACGTGACCTCGAACCGAGCCCCCTTCGGCGGCAGCTCGCCGAACACGCCGTCGCCGAAGCGCACCGAGTCCCCATCGTCGCCGTCGTACTCGAACCACGGCATCGCGGCGGGCGCGCGGCGAAGGTCGCGGTACGCGACGGGGTCGACCGTGTACGCGTGCTCGAACAGATCGGCATCCAGGAGCGACCGGCGCCACCGCCAGGTCTGAGCGCTGTCTCCCGGGGTCTCGGGCAGCTCGACCGCCACCACCTCGGGCACGCGCACCGCCTCGCCCGTCGGCGCCGAGGGGTCGGCGACCCACGCCAGCAGTCCCGCCTCCAGGGTGTGCAGGTACTGCGGGTTGGCGTCTTCGCAGCCGGCATCCGGCCCCCCGCGCACCACGGCAGCAGACGGTGCATCGACGCCGGCGGGATCGGGCTCGATCACGAACTGCTCGCTGAACCGGCGACCCTCCACCGCAGGAACCAGGTTGCCCGCGAGCGCCGTGCGATCCAGAGCGTGCTCGAACGCGAGAGCCTCGCTCGCATCCCAGGTGAGGCGCGTGAGCAGCACGCCGTACAGCGGATCCTCCTCCTCGAACGCGCCCGTGAGGTGCACGATCTCGCGCACGGGCGGGTCGGCCGCCGTCGGCGCACGCGTGTCGATCAGCACGGCGAGGCCCACGGTTCCCTCCTGCGGATCGCCCACCGGGAATCCGTAGCCCTGACCTTCGACCCACAGCTGTGTCGAGCCTGCGGGAAGGCACACGAGTGCGTCGTCCCACCAGTAGGGAACGATGCGGTCGGTCGGCGCGGCGGTGTGGTCGGAGCGGTTCCACCGCGGGTCGACGGGGAGCGGATCCGTGCGCAGGGCGCCCGTGTCGGGGTCGAGCATCGGGCCGCCGAGCTCGAACGGGATCACCTGTCCGTCGGGAAGGCCCGCCGACACCGTGAGTCCCCGCGAGAGACCCGCGACCGCGACATCCACCTGCACGATAGCTTCGGCCGAGGTGGCGGGAGTGGGCTCGTAGTCGACCAGCCGCGCATGACGAACCGCCGACACGTGCTGCGTCGCGGTCGCCAGCGTCGCCTCGCCCGTGATGCGGTCCTGCAGGTACGACAGGTCGTCGCCGACGGCACTCAGCAGCTCGACGAGCATCATGCCGACGTCGGGCTCGTCGCGTTCCACCCATTGCGGGTACGCGCTCGCCGCGTAGTCCAGCAGGGCCCCGCGGAAGCTCTCGAAGTCCTTCGCGAGGTAGTCGATGACGGGGGTGGACGTGTCGTCGGTCTCGCAGTCGCATGTGTCGGCGCAGTCCAGGGTCGACGGGCACCCCGCCTTGAACGTGAACAGGATGCCTGCGTAGAACGGGTCGAGCGCCGTGCCGGCGATCGCCAGCCGGTAGTGCGAGAAGTCTCCGGGGAAGGGCGTCCGCACGGTCAGGACGGGCCGCCCGGCGTCGTCACTCGTCCAGTCCGTCGTCAGGATGGGCTCCACCGGAACCGTCGCGACCGTCTCGCCGCCCGTGATCGTGACGGGGGCGGTGCCCACCAGCGTGCCCTCGACGACGACGGTCGTGAGGAAATGGACGCGCAGCTCTGTCTGTGCGGAGTTCGCGATCTCGATGAAGTCGATCCCGTTCCGCGTGTTGAACGAGATCAGGTCGGCGAGGCGGTCGGGCATATCAGCGCACCTCCACCGTCACGCTGTCGGGCGTGCGCGTCTCGACGAGCGAGTACGAGACCGTGACGAGCATGGCGCCCTCGTCGATGCCGCTTCCGGGCGTGGCGCCCAGCACCACCTCGACGTCCTGCAGTTCGACCTGGTCGCCCAGCCACCGGTCTATCGACTGCTGCACCTGCAGCCGCACGGTGGCCTGCAGCGCGTCGGACTGCGGCGCGAACACGAGCCGGCGCAGGCCGCAGCCGAACTCGGGCAGGCACACGCGCTCACCGGGGCTCGTGAGCAGCAGCTGCTTCACGAGCTGGCTGACGTGCCGCGGGTAATCGGCCCGCGCCACCTGGTGCGAGGCCTCGTCGATGCGCAGCGGATGCGCGTAATCGTGCCGGATCACAGCCCGCTCGCCTTCAGCTGGGTGCTCACGATCTGCACCGGACCCTGGATGGCCTTGTCGCCCGCTTCGCACAGGCCCACGCTGTCGGTCGTGAGCGGCTGATCCTGCACCATCGTGCTCTTCTGCGCCGTGACGATCCACTTCACGGTGAGGCACGGATGCGGGGATCCGGCGACGTTGAATGCGCATCCGCCGATCGGGAACGTGTCGCCGGCGAGCACGACGGGGTCGCCGCCCATGCGCACCTGGGTCGTGCCGGGCACAGGCGACACCGTGCCGCCGTGCGGGCACATGAGCGACGCGGATGCGGTGAGGAACGTGCCCATCACGACACCTCCAGGGCGCCGTCGTTGACCGACACGCTCGACGACGAGACCGCGACCGACGACGAATCGCGTTTGGTCGTCACGCCCGACGAGTCGAACACGATGCTCGCGCCGTTGGCGTCTTCGATGCGGATCTCGCCGGCGTCGTCGTCGAACACGAGTTTGGCTCCGGATGCCGTCACGATCACGCGTACGGCGGCCTTGGCGTCGTCGGGCACCTCGTCCTGGAACCAGAAGCATCCGGTCCAGATCGGGAACTCGACATCCCCCCGCTCGAACTCCACCCAGACGCCCGCGCCCGGCTCGGGGAGGAAGCAGAAGCCCACGCCTTTGCCCGCGTACGGCACGCACGCCATGCACCACACCGACGACTCGCCGCCGAGCACGGCCGGCACCGTGGCCTTGACTCGCATCGTCTTCTCGTCGACTTCCTCCACGATGCCCCGGTACTTGCCGTAGTAGCGGTTGCGCAGCTGGTCGACGAGGTCGTGGAGCAGTTCGTCCGACATCACCCCTCCGATCCCAGGGCGTTGCGCACGAGCGCGAACGCCATGGTGTGCGCCTGCGTCGTGAAGGTGTGCCGCACGCTCCACACCAGGTAGTTGCCCGACAGCAGCGAGCCGCAGCCCTCGAGCTCCACGACATCTCCCACCCGCAGCACGCACTTGAGCACGTTGACGTCGGCCGTGCCCTCGCAGCGCACGAACCAGTTCGTCTCGCGCAGCAGGCCGGCTGCTCGGTCAGGCAGCGCTGCGGTGTCAGCGGCGGCCGTCAGCACGACGGTCCGCTCCTTGCCGGTGAAGGCGGCAAGCCCGCGCTCGTCGAGCAGGGTCAGGCCGGACTCGCTCGTATCGGCGCTGACGCCGGCCTGGTCGTTGTCGGTGAGGCTCACCTGTCGCGACTGGACGGACGTGGGGCGGGCGGCATCCCACGCGAACTCGAGCACGGGCACCGCCGACGTGGCGGGATCGGTCACGCCGATCGACGCGACGGGAGGCTTGTCGAGGCTCGGTGACGCGAAGAACCCGGTGCGCACGCCCGGCTTGTCGGCGCTCACCACGCGGAACCACCGGCCGGTGCGGCGGGCCAGACGCCGCAGGAATTCGGCATCCGAGTCCCGCTGCACGAGGGCGTGCTCGTCCTCGCTGTGCACGGGGCCGGGCTCCCTGCCGTTCGCCGCGTCGGCGCCGAAGCCGTAGCTCGACAGGATCTGCTCCGCGACGTCGGCGTCGCTCATGCCCGACCAGACCTTCACGTGCTCGGTGAGGCCCATGAGCACCGTGGCGTCCTGGCCCCACACCTCGAGCGTCGCGCCGGCCGCGCCGGTCGGCAGGTGCACCTTGTGCGTGAGCACGTACCCGTCGAAGACGCACTGGTCGGGGGCATCCGGAGCCGTCGCCACCACCGCGATGTTGGCGTACGGGCCCACTCGCGCATCGCTCACGAAGCTCAGCTCGCCGTCGACGACGCCGACGGGGAGCGTGAGCGAGAGGGCGCCGGGCAGATCCGCGTTCTCTTCCACCTCGAGCCGGCTGATCTGCTCGTAGAAGTCGGTGTCGACGGGCGTGCCCTCGAACAGCAGCTGATACTCCGACATGTCACCGCCCCGATTCCGGAATGCCGATGACGTCGTGCACGCCGAGGGCGTCGGGCGACATGGCGTCGTTGGCGTCGCACAGCAGCCACGCCTGCGTGGCGTTGCGCGTGAAGCGGTGCGCGATGACGTCCAGCCGCTCGTCGTCGAGCCGCCGGTGCCAGCCGACGAGCCGGGTCGCGCGCGGCGCGGGGGCGCGGGTGACGGTGACGATCGTGCCGTCAGGCAGCGTCACCTGGTAGGTGCCGGCCTCGCTGTAGCGACTGTGGGAGGTGAACATGATCGTCAGATCGGCAGCATGCCGAGGATCTCATCGGCGGAGTTGACGAGGTTCGCGACGGCGAGCGCCTGCCGGAGGCCATGGGTGTAGGTGTTGGCGACCTTCGCGAGGTCCTTCAGGGTGTCGGTGTTGTGCTTGAGCTCCTCATCGGTGAGCACGCGCAGTGTGACCTGTGCCTCGGCCTTCACGGGGTTGAGCAGGGTGTCGTAGATGCGCTCGGTCACGGTGAGGGCGGTGAGCCGCACCGGCACGATCCGCCCGGGGCCCCACACGAACAGGCACGTGTTGATGGTGGATGCCGGCACCTTGCGCTTCTGCGACTTCCCACCGCCCCCGATGGCCGCGGTGACCGTGCCGAGCAGCCCCTTCTCGGTGTCGGACGACGGGAACAGCAGCATCTCGAGCGCAGCGATGCGCGACGCGACGCCGGTGACCTTCGCGAGTGCGCCCGATGCGCCGCCGTCGGCGATCGAGTCGGCGGCGTCGAGCGACAGCGTGAAGCTGAAGGACTCGCCCGGGTTGCCCTCGACGGCGAGCGGATTCGTCGTGGTCTGGTTGGGACCGGCCTTGGGCGCCTCGGGCTGGGTCCAGGCGTGCGACATCGTCTCGGGGTTGTACTGGAACACGATGATGTTGGGGATCGGGATGAGCGGTGTCGGCATGAACTCGACGATCGCCCCGCGCAGGTAGAAGCCGTTCATGATGCGCCTCCTCCGATCGACGGCGCACGGCTGTCGGCTCGTGCCGGCGCCGGCCCGGTGAGCGCCTGCTCGACGGCCCGCGCGATGGCGTCGCGCAGGCTCGCGACTCCGCCCTGCGCCGGTGCCGCCAGTCGCACGCGCACGGCACCCGCCGGGGGCAGGGGCAGCCTCGCAACGGCCTCGGCCACGAGCTGTGCGAGCTCACGCGCTTCGGAGTCGGTCAGCGGCCCGGTGTGCAACGTCAGGCGGTCGATCTTCACGACGCCACCTCCGTTCCCGCCGTCACGGGCGCCACCCGCAGCACGGCGCCGCGCTTGCCGAGCTCGCGGCGGGATGCCTCGAGCACGGCGTCGAGCGAGATGAGCCGATCCGCCTGGCGCGAATCGAACGCCGCGCCGAGGGCGATCGTCTTGATCTCGGCGCCGGTGAGCTCGAGGTGGGCGGCGAGCCATTCGTGGTCGAGCTCCTCCGTCACCGGAACACCCCGCGACGTGTGGCTCGGCAGCGCCGACCGCCACAGGCGCAGTCGCTCCGCCGCGGCCGGTGCGACGAAGTCGACGACCGTCCGCAGCCGCCGCAGGAACGCGGGGTCGAGGTCGCTCTTGCGGTTCGTCGCCAGCACAGCGATGCCGCCGAACGAGTCGAGCCGCTGCAGGAGATAGTCGATCTCGATGTTGGCGTAGCGGTCGTGTGCGTCCTGCACCTTCGTCCGCTGGCCGAACAGCGCGTCGGCCTCGTCGAACAGCACGAGGATCCGGCTGCGCTCGGCCTCGTCGAACACAGCCGCCAGCTGCTTCTCGGTCTCGCCGATGTACTTGCTGACCACCGTGGCGAGGTCGACGCGGAAGAGGTCGAGTCCGAGTTCGCGTGCGAGCACCTGCGTGGCCATGGTCTTGCCCGTGCCGCTCGGTCCTGCGAACAGCGCCGTGATCCCGGCGGTCGCGGGCACGAGCCGGCGGAACTCCCAGTCATCGAGCACGTCGGTGCGCAGCCGCACCTCCACCAGCAGCCGCTCGAGCGCATCCGACACGTGGTCGGGCACCACGAGGTCGTCCCACGAGTAGGGCAGCGGCAAGGGCTGCATGGTCGACAGCGATCCCGCGCGCACGCGTGCGCCGAGCACTCGGGCCGCCGCGGCTCCGGCTCGCGCCGCCCCGGCGATCTCGCCGGGGGTGAGGTCCCACTCGGCGACCGCGACGGGCTCGTCGAGGACGGATGCCGCAGCCCACAGCCGCCGGCGCTGCGCCGCGCTCGCGCTCGGCATGTCCCACCGCAGCCGGATCGTGTCGTCGGCGTTCCGCGGCGCCGACTCGCACGCGACGAGCGTCAGGCGCTCGGCATCCGTCGCGATCGTCTCGCCCTCGCCCGCCGCGACGATGCCCACGGCGTCGAGCAGTCGCGCCGCCCGGATGCCGCGCACTCCGGCACGCGGGTCGAGAAGCAGCGGCACGCGGTCGAGCTCTGCCGCGAGCTGTGCGAGCAGGGTGCGGCGACCCGAGCCTGGCCGCCCCACGAGCTCGATCACGACGCCGCCGTCGATGCCGCGCACGGCCTCGGCCATCTCGGCGACGAGCGTCGGGTGCAGGCACTCCCGGTCC
>Ga0075365_10000069_pt1 | contig 30851 bp, 26 predicted proteins | sample EndMetdeltDD1765_FD_71387 | JGI IMG/M metagenome (GOLD analysis project Ga0075365, IMG submission 71387) | Populus endosphere microbial communities from Tennessee, USA - Endosphere MetaG P. deltoides DD176-5 | ecosystem: Host-associated > Plants > Roots > Endosphere | place: USA: Tennessee... | reverse complement strand
AGCAGATGCCTGTCCAGTTCGATGCGATCGATGATCACGTCGATGCCGGGCTGCATCTGCGCGCCGAGTACCGCCAGCGCCGCGAAGCCGACGCCGCCCGCGGCCCCGGCGCCTGGGGCTGTTCGGTAGTCCACCTTCGTTTCGCGCTCGACGACGTCGGCCCAGCGCCGAAGGCCACGGTCAAGCTCGGCGACCTGATCCGGGCTGGCCCCCTTCTGCGGCGCATAGACGCTGGCCGCACCAAGGGGACCGGACAGCGGGTTGTCGACATCAGAGGCGAGAGTGAATGAGGCACAAGCGATGTCGGGATGTAACCCGGTGACGTCCAGGTGCGCGGCATCGCCGATGGGCGTCCCCAACGGAAGGCGGATACCGTCCTGATCTCGCACGGTCGCGCCCAACGCGGTGAGAAACCCTGCACCCCCGTCGGTACTCGCACTGCCCCCGACGCCGATGATGATGTCGCGGCAGCCGTGATCGAGGGCCTGTACGACCACCGCGCCGAGGCCGTGGCTGGAGGCCGTCATCGGAGCGGGCACCCCGCCGGGAAGCCGTTGCAGGCCACAGATTTCCGCCATTTCCACGACCGCAGTCTTGGCGCTGCGCGCGTACGCGGTGTGGACAACCTGACCCGTCGGACCCATGGCATAGACCGGGATCCGCTCGAACCCCGCCGCCAAGACGGTGCCGAGTGTCCCGTCGCCGCCGTCGGCGACCGGACAGTGCACCGTCGTCAATGTGGGGTCACCTCGTTTGAGACCCACGGATAACGCGTCAGCCGCCTCCGCAGCCGTCAGTGAACCCTTGAACTTGTCGGGCGCGATCACCACACGGCCACCCATCAGACCACCATCCATCTGCATAATTCCGGATTATGGAATTTCAATTTCGATGTTCAACGCTCGCATGCCCAGGGTGCCCTCGTCAACGGCTTTGCGCCACTTAGCTTGTGTTACCGCGGGTTCACCCTTGACAAGCAGTCCCCATCACAGGTTCACTATTTTGTATCGCGAGAGATAAATTCCGTATTGCGGAATAGGGGGTTGCAGATGGCCGCGTTGTACGGCGCACTCGCAATGCTCCCGCTGGGATGGGCCACCGCCGGTTACGTCCTGGTGTCGCGCGCACCGTCGAGTCCCGAGAAAGGAACGCCGAGATGACGGCCTACACGGTCAACTGCTCGATCTTGCTGACCGATCTACCACTTCTGGATCGGCCGCAGGCGGCCCGCAACGCTGGCTTCGAAGCGGTCGAATTTTGGTGGCCCTTCGACTCCCCCACGCCACCGGACGCCGATGTCGCCTCCTTCATCCGGGCCATCCAAGAAGCGGGTGTCCAGTTGACGGGACTCAACTTCGCCGCCGGTGACATGCCCGCCGGCGACCGCGGGATCCTGTCGAATCCGGCGTTGACGCACGCGTTCCGCGACAACGTCGAGATCGCCGTCGGAATCGCCGAAACGCTTGGTACCCGGGCGTTCAACGCGCTCTACGGCAATCGCATCGACGACTACTCCCCCGCGAACCAGGACGACGTCGCCGCCGAGAACCTTGCCTACGCCGCACGGGCGGCAGACCGAATCGGCGCGACGGTGCTCGTCGAACCGGTAAGCGGGGCGCCGAAATATCCGCTGCTCACCGCCGCCGACGCGATCCGCGTCATCGACCGAGTGGACGGCGCTACCAACGTGCGATTGCTCGCCGACTTCTATCACCTTCACGTCAACGGCGACGACATCACCACCGCGATAACCGATTACGGCAGCCGGATCGGCCACGTACAGATCGCCGACGCGCCAGGTCGGGGCGAACCAGGGACCGGGGAGATCCCGTTGCGCACCTACCTCGAGCAGGTGGCCGCACAGGGTTACCAGGGATACGTCGGCCTGGAGTACAAGGCAACCAAGCCGGACACCTTCGAATGGCTGCCACGGGCAGAGCGCGGCGCCACCTTGCAAGCACAAGCAGAAACGAGGATCTAATGAGCACAATCGCTTTCATCGGACTGGGCATCATGGGCAGCCCGATGGCGACCCACCTGGTCAAGGCCGGTCACACTGTCGTCGGCGTGGACACGTCGCAGGAACGCACCGCAGCCTTGGTCGAAGCGGGTGGCACTGCAGCCGAGTCCATCGAGCAGGCCGTCAAGGGCGCCGACGTCGTCGCGGTCATGGTGCCCGACTCCCCCCAGGTGCAGGCCGTTCTACTTGGCGACGAGGGGGTCTTCGCCCACGCAGAGCCGGGCACTCTGGTCATCGACTTCTCGTCGATTCGGCCGGATATCACCGCTGAGCTCGCGAAGATCGGAGCCGAGCGCGGCCTGCGCATCCTCGATGCACCGGTGTCCGGCGGTGAGCCGGGCGCGGTGAACGCGACGCTCTCGATCATGGTCGGTGGCTCGGAGGACGACTTTGCCGCCGCCAAGCCGATTTTCGACACGGTCGGCAAGACCATCGTGCACGTCGGCGCCAACGGCGCGGGACAAACCGTCAAGGCGGCCAACCAGCTGATCGTCGCGGGCAACATCGAACTGCTCGCCGAGGCGATCACGTTCCTGAAGGCCTACGCCGTGGACATCGACGCCGCGGTCAAGGTGCTCGGCGGCGGGCTGGCCGGTTCGGCCGTGCTGGATCAGAAGGCCGGAAAGATGCTTTCGCGCAACTTCGATCCCGGCTTCCGAATCGCGCTGCACCACAAGGACATGGGCATCGTCACCGCTGCTGCGCGCGAGGCGGGCGTCGTCACCCCGCTCGGTTCACTGGTCGCCCAGCTGATGGCTTCCGCGATGGCCAATGGCGACGGTGGACTTGACCATTCGGCACTGCTGCTGGGCGTCGAGCGGCTCTCGGGCAAGGAATCAGCTCAATGACGCGGATGCGAACGGTCGACGCGGCTGTCAAGATCCTCGAAATCGAGGGCGCCACCCAGGCATTCGGCCTACCGGGAGCGGCGATCAACCCGTTCTACTCGGCGATGCGCGCACACGGCGGCATCAAGCATGTGCTTGCCCGCCACGTCGAGGCCGCCAGCCATATGGCCGAGGGTTTCACCCGCGCCGCGGCGGGCAACATCGGCGTGTGCATCGGCACCTCGGGCCCAGCGGGCACCGACATGATCACCGGGTTGTATTCGGCCTCAGCGGATTCCATTCCGATTCTCGCGATCACCGGGCAGGCCCCGGTGGACAGGCTCCACAAAGAGGACTTCCAGGCCGTCGACATCGCCTCGATCGCAGCGCCCGTCACCAAGATGGCGATGACCGTGCTCGAACCGGGCCAAGTCCCAGGCGCTTTCGCGCAGGCATTCCACCTGATGCGGTCGGGGCGACCGGGACCCGTGCTCATCGATCTGCCCATCGACGTTCAGCTGGCCGAGATCGACTTCGACCCCGAGGCTTACCAGCCGCTGCCGGTTTATAAGCCTGCGGCGTCGCGCGCTCAGGCCGCCAAAGCCATCGACATGCTGGTGTCCGCGGAGCGGCCGCTGATCGTCGCCGGCGGCGGCATCATCAACGCCGACGCCTCGGATCTGCTGGTCGAGCTGGCCGAGATCCTCAATGTCCCTGTGGTGCCGACGCTTATGGGTTGGGGCAGCATTCCGGACGACCACCGTCTGGCAGCGGGCATGGTGGGGCTGCAGACGTCGCAGCGCTACGGCAACGCGACCATGCTCGCCTCCGACTTCGTTCTCGGAATCGGTAATCGGTGGGCCAACCGGCACACCGGCGGACTGGACACCTACCGGAAGGGGCGGCGTTTCGTTCACGTCGACATCGAGCCGACGCAGATCGGCCGCGTCTTCGCCCCCGATTTCGGAATCGTCTCGGATGCGAAGGCGGCGCTCGAACAGTTCGTGGCCGTCGCGAAGGAGCGACGCGCAGCAGGCACGCTGCCGGATTGGAGCACCTGGGTCGGAGATTGCGGAGAGCGCAAGAAGACGATGCACCGCAAGACCCACTTCGACGACGTGCCGATCAAGCCGCAGCGCGTCTACGAGGAGATGAATCGCGCATTCGGTCGCGATGTCCGGTACGTCACCGCGATCGGTCTGTCGCAGATCGCGGGCGGACAGTTCCTTCAGGTGTACGGACCGCGGAATTGGATCAACTGCGGTCAGGCCGGCCCGCTCGGGTGGACGGTGCCCGCGGCGCTCGGCGTCGTCGCCGCCGATCCCGCCGCGACCGTGGTGGGACTGTCGGGTGACTACGACTTCCAGTTCCTCATCGAGGAACTCGCGGTCGGTGCCCAGTTCAACCTGCCCTACGTCCACGTGGTGGTGAACAACTCGTATCTGGGGCTGATCCGCCAGGCGCAGCGCAACTTCGACATGAACTACCACGTGTCGCTGGGCTTCGACAACATCAACGCGCAAGAGTCCGACGACAGTAATGTCCCGAAGGGCTACGGGGTGGATCACCTGCGCGTGGCGGAAGGCCTGGGCTGCAAGGCGATCCAGGTGGTCGAGCCGGCCGACATCGGCCCGTCGTTGGTCCGCGCGCAGCAACTCGCCCACGAGCACAAGGTGCCGGTGGTGGTCGAGATCTTCCTGGAGAAGATCACCAACATCGCAATGGGGACCGAGATCGACAACATCATGGAGTTCAACGATCTCGCCGAAACGCTCGAGGACGCACCGACGGCCGCGGCGCTGCTCTTATTGGACTAGCGCCGAACGTGGGTTACCCGCACGCCTGCGCCGCTTGAAGCGTGACACAAGCCCACACTCGGCGGGATCTATGCAGGCGCTTGGTCGAACTCCGAGGCGATGTCGCGGGCGACGCGTTTCAGCAGCGGCGTCACTTTCGTCGCCGACTTCAAGGTGAGGCGCGCGGCCGGTCCCGAGATCGAGATCGCGGTCAGGGTGGGGGCGTCCGGTACAGGCACGGAAAAGCACCGGACGCCGATCTCCTGCTCGCCTTCGTCGACGGCATAGCCGCGGGACCGGCTCAGCTCGATGTCCCGGATCAGCGCGTCCGGGGTGGTGTACGAGTTCTCGTTGGAGGCAGGCATCCCCGCGCGCTTCATCAGCGCCTCCACGCTGTCGTTGGGGAGTTGCATCAGCAGCGCCTTGCCGACGCCGGTGCAGTGCAGATGAACCCGGCGGCCCACTTCCGTGAACATCCGCATCGCGTGCGGTGACGGCACCTGCGCGACGTAGACCGCCATGTCGTTGTCGAGCACGGCCATGTTGGCGCTCTCGCCCGTCCGCTCCACCAGTTCGGTCAGGTGGGGCCGCGACCACGCGCCGATCAACTGCGCGGCGCTTTCTCCCAACCGAATCAGTTTGGGCCCCAGCGCATAACGACGGTTCTCGAGCTGCCTCACGTAGCCCATGGTGAGCAGGGTCCGCACCAGGCGGTGAATGGTCGGCTGCGGCAGCTCGGCGCGAGCAGCCAACTCCCCCAACGCCACACTGCCACCTGAGCTCGCCATGATCTCAAGCAGTTCGAATGCGCGCTCCACCGACTGCACACCGTCCGCCACCGACATCTCCGATCCTGCGACTCCGCTAAGTGACCAGTTTATTCCGTATGGCGAAATTAGCCGACAATCGGCCCGCGGCGTGTGCGGCACGTCTCAGCGAAGACGCCGTTGATTGGATCCTGACGACTGTATGCTGTTAGAACCCTGCCACTACCAGAAGGGCAGCTCATGACCCAGCCGTTGATCCGCACCAACCGAGGCGCACTCGGTGGGGCTCCCGCCCGAAGCGGGCCTCCACTCGTGGAGCGTCCGGCACCATTGCGCGAAGCGGTCTACGACGCCCTCGTCGAGATGATCATCACCGCGGAGCTGCAACCGGGTCAGCATCTGGTGGAAAACGACCTCGCAGCACAACTCGGGGTCAGCAGGCAACCCGTGCGGGAAGCGCTGCAGCGCATGCAAACTGAGGGCTGGGTGGATTTGCGCCCGGCACTCGGCGCCTTCGTACACGAGCCCACAGAAGACGAGGCCGATCAACTGCTTGCGGCACGCACGCTGCTCGAGGCCGAATCTGCAAGGCTCGCAGCCGAACACGCGACGCCCGAGCAGATCGAGCAGCTCTGGGAGCTACACCGCAGCGGCGAGGCGGCGCTGGCCGCAGACGACCAGGAAGACCTCGTCGTCGCCAACGCCCTGCTGCACAGCCACATCGTCACGATGTCACGCAACAAGGTGCTGGCCGACCTCATCGGGTCCGTCGACCGTCGAGTGCGGTGGTATTACCTGCCCATCGCCCGGTCTCGCGGGAAGGCTGCCTGGGATGAGCATGCCGAGCTCATCGAAGCGATCGCCGACGGAAACACCGACCGCTCAGGTGATTTGATGCGCCGCCACACCGAACACACCAGGGAGATGTACCACCAGCAACGCCAGAAGGCGGCCAAGGGGAACGTCTGACCGTTCGCCCTCGGCCGCCTCGGCGCCTCGGTCAGTCGGCCAACGTGGGTGTCAGTGATTTTTCACCGACGGCTGGACTTGACTCGGCCACGGGTACTCGGGGGCGACCCGGCTGCCGCAGGAAGGCCGCGATCGCCGCCGACACCAGCGCACTCGCCGCGGCGAGCCAGTAAGCACCGGTATAGCCCCACGAATCAATCACGCTGGCGCCCACGCCAATTCCCACGATCGAGCCCACCAGCTTGGAGCTGTAGACCAGACCGTAGTTGCTGGCGTTGTTGTTCTCACCGAAGTAGTCAGGCGTGAGCGAGGCGAACATCGGGTAGAACGCGCCCCCGCCGAAGCCGACCAGGAAGGCGAAGGCCAGGAACGCGATTTCACTCTCGGCTTTGCCCGCATACAGCAACCCGACCAGCGACAAGGCCTCGATGAGCAGCACAACCAGCAGGGTCTGTTTGCGTCCGAACTTGTCCGACAGCCATCCCGTCACCGTGCGTCCCGTGCCGTTGATGATGGACAGCACACCCGCGGATGACGCCGCGATCAACGGGCCGAACCCGAGGTCCTTGGCGAACGGCACCATGTAGCTGATGCCGAAAAGCGAGACACCGGCGCTGATTCCGAGTGACAGCCACATCAGTGGCAACATGCCGGTCTTGACCGCCTCCATCGGCGTGTATTGCCGCACGGCAGGCGGATTCTTCTTGAGGCTGGCCGCGCCGTTCTTGCTGTCCGCCCATTTCACCGGGTCGACGTCGGCGGGCCACCAGTTCTTGGGCGGATCGCGGAAGAGCCACCCACATACCGCGCAGACGATCAGCATGTACGCGGCGACCAGGTCGAGAACCCAGACGTAGGTACTCGGATGCAATGCGTAGCTGAAGATGAAGATGAACGGCACTGCGCCATAAGCGAATCCACCGTTGACGAATCCGGTCTTTCCGCCCCGCCGCTCCGGATACCACTTGCCGACGAGGTTGATGCACGTCGCATAGACCAGGCCCGCCCCGATGCCGCCACACACCGCGAAGCCGGCGTACGCGAGCACCAGATTGCCCTGTGTGATGCTGGCGAATCCGAGCGCCGAGAGGACCGCGCCGATCAGCATTGCCGCGCGGGGCGAGAGGATGCCCTTTTCGCGCAGCTTGCCCGCGGGGAAGGCCACGCCGGCCTGAAAGAACGCCCAGATCGACAGGAGCCAGAACGTCTCGGGCTGGCTCCAGTGGTGAGCTTCCCGAATGGATTTCGCCGCGGCGCCGTAGCCGTACTCGTACACGCTCACTGCCATCATGGCCATCCAGGGCAGCCAGATCATCCACGTCCGCGATCTGCCGAGCAGTTCACGGTCGGTTTCCCCGACACGGTATACCCGGCCGTTCGCGTCGATGACCTCGCGATAACTTGCGAAAGTTGGCGACATGCTTGATTCTCTTTCTACGAATTGATGAAGGCGTGCTTCACGTGGGTGCCAGCCCACGTGAAGCAATCACTCACCGCTGTTGCGGTTTTCGTGCGGCACTCGCCGCCCGGTCTATCCCAATACGGTTCTGTCCTTTCGTCGCAGAGCGCTTGCTCAGATGACGCCGGCACCCCTGAACAGCTCGAGCTGCTCGGGCGAATAGCCGAGCTCCGTGCAGATCTCGTCGGTGTGCTCACCGAGCAGCGGCGAGCGGACGATGTCGACCGGGGAGTCCGACAGCCGCAGCGGAGAGCCGACCGTCTTGAACGCGCCTCGCTCGGGGTGGTCGACGGTGACGATCGCCCCGAGTTCGGTGAGCGTCTCGTCCTCGATCAGCTCCCGAGTCGAGAGCACCGGCCCGCACGGGATGTTCAGCGCGTTGAGCGCTTCCAACGCCTCCCATTTGGTGTGCCGCTCCGACCAGTCCTCGATCAGCGCAAAAACCTTGTCCAGCTTCGGAAGCCGGTCCTCCGGGCGCGCCCAGTCGGGGTGATCGGCAAGGTCGGGCCTGCCGATCAGTTCCGCCAGCGGCGCCCAGCCCACCGGCTGCACGATGACATAGATGTAGTCGTTCGGACCGCCGCCCTTGGTCCTCACCGCCCAGCCCGGTTGGCCACCGCCCGAGGCGTTGCCCGACCGGGGGACCTCGTCGGCGAACTGTTGGTTCGGGTACTCCCGAAGCGGCCCGGCGGCGAGCCGTTGTTGATCGCGAAGCTTGACACGGCACAAGTTGAGCACCGCTTCCTGCATGGCGACCTCGACACGCTGCCCACGGCCGGTGTTCGTGCGCTGATAGAGCGCCGCCAAAATCCCTGACACCAGGTGGATTCCGGTGCCGGAGTCACCGATCTGCGCTCCGGTAGCCACAGGCGGGCCGTCCTCGAAACCGGTGGTGGCCATCGAGCCGCCCATCGCCTGCGCGATGACTTCGTAGGCCTTGAAGTCGAAATACCTACCCGGACCGAAACCCTTGATGGAGGCATAGATCAGCCCCGGGTTGATCTCACGCAGCCGCTCCCAAGGGAAACCGAACCGATCGACGACGCCGGGGCCGAAGTTCTCCACCAGGATGTCGACGCGAGAGACCAAGTCGGTGAAGATCCGCTTGCCCTCGTCGCTCTTCATGTTCAGCGTGATGCTGCGCTTATTGCAGTTGAGCATCGTGAAGTACAGGCTGTCGGCGCCGGGCACATCGCGAAGCTGGGTGCGGGTGACGTCGCCGGTGCCCGGCGCCTCGAGCTTGATGACATCTGCACCGAGCCAGGCGAGCAGTTGCGTGGCCGAGGGACCCGACTGCACATGCGTCATGTCGAGCACTCGAACGCCGGAAAGCGCCTTACCGGGGACCTGAACCATGTGTACTTCCTTCACTCGAGCCGGTTGCTTCCTCGTGCCGAGAAGCTCGTCACAAGATTGCATACCGTATGAGGTAGACAACAGTGTGGTGGACACAACATCGGTTGTCCAGCGATCGACCAGTACTCACAGACTTCTCTGCCAGGGATGAAAACGACGTCCCGTCGACGCTCGGCAACAGGCCGATTTCACCGCCCCAAAGACCCTGTCGCAGTCGTTCACAACACCGCACCAGCCGGCGCTGGTGCACCTCGTCTACGCGGCGATAAATCGTTGTTACACAACGGATTACATAGGTCGCGCGTCCAGACCGACCGTGCGCGCATACCGCTGCGGCAGCGGGGCCGAGGAGAGCTCTGCGCTTACGGTGCGGCGGCATGCTACGCGGCCACGGTCAGCACTTGAAGACACGCCAGCCAACCAACAGGAAACTGGGGGCTTGCATCCAGATTGTATGAGGTATACCGTACGCCGTGTGATGTCCGTTACTTTCTGACGAGACGAGTGACTGCCTTCACAAACCACTTCGATAGCAGCGAGCTGTGCCGGGTCCGGCAAGCGGTCACTGATCAACGTGTGGTTCGGCCCCGACGCGTGCGTCGGACTCTCGAACCAGATCACATACAAGGGGACTGTCTTGGGAAAGGCACTCGAAGGCGTGCGCGTCTTGGACATGACGCATGTCCAGTCCGGCCCGTCTTGCACGCAGATCCTTGCCTGGCTTGGCGCGGACGTCGTGAAACTGGAGGCGCCCGCCGGCGACGTCACACGCAAGCAACTGCGCGACATCCCGGGGGCCGACAGCCTCTACTTCACGATGCTCAACTGCAATAAGCGAAGCATCACGCTGAACATGAAGTCCCCCGAGGGCAAGCGCATCTTCACTGACCTGCTCCCCCGATTCGACATCCTCGCCGAGAACTTCGGCCCCGGTGCGATCGAGCGCATGGGCTTCGGGTGGGAAGAACTACAGCGCATCAACCCTCGGCTGATCTTCGCCTCCATCAAGGGTTTTGGCGACGGCCCGTACACGCACTACAAGGCGTACGAAGTGATCGCGCAGGCAATGGGCGGATCGATGAGCACGACCGGCTTCGAAGACGGCCCGCCGATGGCCACCGGAGCCCAGATCGGCGACTCGGGCACCGGCATCCATACGGTGGCCGGCATCCTGGCCGCGCTCTACCAACGCGAGCACACCGGCCGCGGGCAGCGCGTGACCGTCGCCATGCAACATGCGGTGCTCAACCTGTGCCGGGTCAAGCTGCGCGACCATCAGCGACTGCAGCACGGCCCGCTCGGCGAATACCCCAACGAGGATTTCGGCGAGTGCGTGCCGCGATCGGGCAATGCCTCCGGCGGCGGCCAGCCGGGCTGGGCCGTGAAATGCGCGCCCGGCGGGCCCAACGACTACATCTACGTGGTCGTTCAGCCGGTGGGCTGGGAGCCGATCGCAAACCTGATCGGCAGGCCGGAGCTGGTCACCGATCCCGAGTGGAGCACGCCGCAGGCGCGGCTGAACAAGTTGGACAAGATGTTCCAGCTCATCGAGGAATGGACGATGAGCCTGGGCAAATGGCGGGCGCTCGACATCCTGACCGAGCACAACATCCCCTGCGGCCCAATCCTTTCCACCAAGGAAATCATCGACGACGCCTCGTTAGCGGCTAACGAGATGGTGGTTCGGGTGGACCACCCCGAGCGCGGTGAGTTCACCACCGTCGGCTGCCCGATCAAGCTGTCCGACTCCCCCGTCGACGTCATCCGCTCCCCTTTGCTGGGCGAGCACAACGCACACATCTACGGCGATGAGCTCGGGATTGGCGACCAGCTCTCCGCGCTGAAGGCGAAGGGAGTCATCTAACGATTCCGCCACCAAAGAAGCAGACAGTCGGCAGTATACAGAGACGAGAAGGAGACTCGACCGCATGAAAGCGTCAACTCAGCCGGCATACCGCGAGGTAGTCGACGATAACGGCAGGGTGTATCGGATCGGTGAGACCGACCGCGACATCCTGGGACGGTCACGGGCCTGGATGGTATGGCTCCCGTGGATTGCGATGATGGCCATCAGCTCATCCGAATATGCCTTCACCTCTGCAGACGACACGCTGTCGGAGGCACACGGCTGGCACGGCGCGCACATCTTCTGGTTGCTCGGCGTGTGGGTGATGTTCCAGGCGGCGGTGGCGTTCCCGGTCGGTCAGATGCGGGAGAGCGGCAGGCTGTCGGCGCGCTCGGCGATGTTGCTCGGTGCAGGTGGGGCGTTCCTCGGCTACCTGTCGCTGGCCTACGCCCCGCACGTCATCCTCGCCTACCTCGGCTTCGGCCTCTTCGGTGGCGGTGGCGCCGGCTTCGTCTACGCCACCTGCATCAACATGGTGGGCAAGTGGTATCCCGAACGTAAAGGCGGCAAGACGGGCTTCGTCAACGGCGGCTTCGCATACGGGTCGGTGCCCTTCATCTTCTTGTTCACCAACTACATGGATGTGGAGAACTACGAGGGCATCCTGTTGGCGGTCGGCATCTTCCTGGCCTCCTTGGTCGCCCTTTGCGGCTTCTTCTTCGTCGACCCACCGAAGAACTGGTGGCCGCCGCACGTCGACCCGCTGAAGGTCAACGACGATCCCAAGATCCGTCGCGCGCTGCGTAAGAACCCGCCCGCGGTCAAGCAGTACACGCCGAAGGAAGCGATCAAGACCGGCATCCTGCCGCTGATGTGGTTCGTGCTGCTGTGCACCGCGGGCATCAACATCTTCGGCATCGCGATGCAGGTGCCATTCGGCAAGGAGATGGGCTTTGCAGGCGGCATCGTGGCGCTCGCGATGAGCTTCAAGGCGATCGTCAACGGCACCGGCCGCGGCGTGATCGGCTGGATCTCCGACCGGGTCGGCCGCAGGGACACGCTCATCATCGTGTGCGTGGTGCTGGGCCTGGCCCAGTTCGCGGTGTACTTCTCCGGCTCGATCGGCAGCATGCCGCTGTTCCTGTTGGCGTCGATGGTGTCCGGCTTCGGCGGCGGCGCGATCTTCCCGTTGTTCGCGGCGATGACCGCCGACTACTTCGGTGAGAACAACAACGCCACCAACTATGGCCTGGTCTACAGCTCGAAGCTGGTGTCGGGTCTGGTCGGTGCCGGCTTGGGTGCGGTCGTCGTGGACACGTGGGGTTACGGCGCCGCGTTCGGGATCGCCGGTTCGGTCGGCATCGCGTGTGCCTTCCTGTCGATTCTGCTGCGTCAGCCCAAGCTCAAGGAGCCCACGCCGACGCGGCCATCCGATCCGACACAAGTAGAGGCCAAGGTCCTCGTCGTCGACTAATCGGCTTCAGCGCACAGCACCCCGGGTGATCAGACGTCCTGCTCAGGACCTTTCGCCCGGGGTGTTCTGTTGCCGGCGAACGGGGTACGCAGCACAACAACATTGCGGCAATGGCGGTTTATTGCATACGAAAGTCGGTACTCTGTTGTCCGCAACCAGCTATATGGCCGGAGGAACGCGCGATGTCACTGCCCACCCCGAGTCCGCGTAAGCGCGCGCCTACGCTTACCGACGGCGCCGCGAGGCGAGTCCAGCGCCCCGCGCCTTTACGCCAGGCCGTCTACGACGCGATCGTGGACCTGATCGTGCAGGGCACTCTGCAGCGCGGCCAACACCTGGTCGAAAACGAACTCGCCGAATACCTCGGCGTGAGCCGACAGCCGGTGCGCGAAGCCCTGCAGCGGTTGCAGACCGACGGCTGGATCGATCTTCGCCCCGCGCAGGGCGCCTTCGTGCACACACCCTCCGAGGATGAAGTGGACCAGTTGCTCGGCGTCCGCACCGTGCTCGAGACGTATTCAGCCCGGCTCGCCGCGGAGAACGCCACTGCCGAAGACGTCAACCGGCTTTGGGAATTACAGCAGGACGGCCTCAACGCGTTGGCCGCCAACGACTCCGAAGCGCTGGTGACGGCGAACGTCAACCTACATGAGGCGATCACGGAGATAGCCGGAAACTCCGTGCTGGCCAGGCACATTGGACTCGTCGAACGGCGGTGGCACTGGTATTACCTGCCGATCGCACAGCCACGCGGTCAGGGTGCATGGACCGAACATGCCGAGCTGATCAAGGCCATCGCTGCCGGCGACGCCGATCTGGCGAGCAGCATCATGCAAAACCACACGGAGCACACGCGCAAGGTCTACCACGATCAGCGGCAGGCCAGATCAGAGTCCGAGTAGATCCGCTCGACGCCCGAGTAGACGTTCATCGACGATCCGCGCAGAAATCCGATCAGCGTCAACCCCATCTCTCTTGCCAGATCGACCGCGAGCGACGACGGCGCGGATACCGCTGCCAGCGCAGGGATTCCGGCCATCACCGCCTTCTGCACCAGTTCGAACGAGGCCCGGCCACTGACCATCAGCGTGGTGCCGCTCAGCGGCAGCCGGCCCTGATCGAGTGCCCATCCGACGACCTTGTCCACCGCGTTGTGCCGCCCGACATCTTCCCTCACACACAACAGGTCGCCGCTCGAGTCGAAGAGCGCGGCCGCGTGCAGTCCGCCCGTGGTATCGAAGACGCGCTGCGCGGCCCTGAGTTTGTCCGGAAGGGTGGCAATCGTTGCGGCGTTGAGCCGCAACGGATCACTGTCGACGCGCCACCGGCTGATCGTGCGCACCGCCTCGAGGCTGGCCTTGCCGCACAAGCCGCACGATGACGTCGTGTAGAAATTGCGCTCGAGCGACACGTCAGGCATTGGCACGCCATCGGCCAGCAGCACGTCGAGCACGTTGTAGGTGTTGACGCCATCTGCCGTGGCGCCCGCGCAGTATCGGATCCCGGCGATGTCCGAGTCGGCCGACACTACGCCCTCGCTGACGAGAAAGCCGCGGGCGAGGTCGAAGTCGTTGCCCGGGGTTCGCATCGTCACCGTAAGCGGGCGGCCGGCGACGCGAATCTCCAGCGGTTCTTCCGCGGCGAGAGAGTCCGGACGGGCGGTGGCCACCCCGTCGGTCATGCGCACGACTCGGTATCTGCTGGTTACGCGTCCCACGACGGTGCTCCCTTTCGTTGTGGTTGAACGCTGGACAAGTGATCCACGTCATAGTTATGCTAGTCGCATACTGTATGCAATCGTATCGTTCGGAGGCCGGCATGACCAGCAACAGCCACGGAGTCGCAGTCGCCGAGGTTCGGGATATGCACGGCCGCTCCTATCGAGTCGGTGAGAGACCGCAGGACATCATGGGTCGCTCCCGGGCGTGGATGCTCTGGCTTCCCGCGGCGGCCATGGCGGGAATCAGTGTGCTGCAGTACGGCTACAGCGTCGCGGCCATCGCATTGCAGCCGGCAGGCACCGCGGCGTTCTGGGTGCTCGCTCTGTGGGTGATGTTCCAAGCCGGCGCGGCGGCGCTGACCGCCGCACTGCGCCATCACTCGGCTGTCGCCCCGTCGCGCGCGATGCTTGTCGGCGCGCTGCTGTGCGCCGCCGGACCACTGACCCTTGCCTTCACCGACAGCCTCGGCCTGGCCGTGCTCGGCTATTCCGTGCTGTGCGGCAGCGGCGCAGGCATTGTCTACGCGACGTGCAGCTCCACCGTCGCGAAGTGGTATCCCGAGGCGCGAGGCCTGCGAATCGGTTTCGTCACTGGCGCATTCGGCTACGGCGCCGTGCCGTTCATCATCATGTTCGCCACCGGCCTGTCCCCCGCCAACCACGCAGCGATCTTCACCGGAGTGGGCGTCGTCGTGTTGGCCGTGGTGGCCTTGTGCGGCTTGCTCTTTCGGGATCCCCCGCAGGGCTGGTGGCCACCGGACGTCGACCCCCGACTGTGGGCCATCGACAAGCGCATCAACCGCAGCCTGTGCAGCAATGCCCCCGCCGCACGGCAATTCGCACCGGGACAGGCCGTGCGCACCACCGCGTTCGTGGTGATGTACCTCATCATGGTGTTCGCCGCCGCTGCCTTCTTGCTGGCGCTCGCGTACATCCCAACCATCGCGATTTCCAATGGATTCGGTCCCGTGGTGGCCGCGTCCGCCGTCGGGCTGCTCGCCGTCGTCAGCGGCGGCGGCCGTGCGGTGGCCTGCCACATCTCCGACCGGTTCGGGCGACGCCAGACGCTCAGTGCCGCATTGCTGCTCGCGGGGTGCGCGCAGCTGGGGCTGGTGTACTCGGCCTCTGTTCATCAGGCCGAGGCCTTCGTCGCGTTCGCCGCGCTCAGCGGACTGGCAGGCGGCGCCTTCTATCCACTGCTGGCAAGCCTGGTGGCCGATTACTTCGGCGAGCGCAACGCCGTGCGCAACTTCGGCCTTGTCTACAGCGCCAAAATGTTCGGCGGGCTCATCGGCATCGGGCTGCCGGCCGCTGTGGCGACCTCCCCCGCGCTCAACGCTGTGTTCGTCATCGCAGGACTGATCGGCCTGTGCGCCGCCGTCACCACGCGACTGCTTCACCGACCGGGCCACCTCATCTCGCGACTGCCGCGGTAGTGCCCAATTCCACGTCACCACAGGGAGATCCGATGACCATCACGACTGAAACCGACGAGCTGCAACAGCTGATCGCCGACCTGCGGGAGTGCGTGACATCGCTTGTCGCGACGTATGGCGACTGCCCGGCGATCCGTCGCGTCGTGAACGACGCCGAGCGCATTCTGAACGGCATCCACCGGCTCGAAATCGACATCGAAGAGCTGGAAGTGGCGGGAGTGCTCGCGCAAGCAACGCGGCAGATGATCCAGATCCCGGACACCCAATACGATCACGACTTCTGGCGGGACGTCGATCACGAGGGCATCGGCGGCAGACGCGGATAGGGCTGCTAACGCAGCAGCCCCGCCGCTGCAACCGACACTGGATCGAGGTCTCTTGTGTCAGAAGCGACGAGCAACAACAACCGTTGCTTCATGCGCGGGTCCCAGAACCGCTTGATGTGATCGGCGACCGCGGTCGCGGCCTGCTCGGAGCGAAGATATCCGAAATGCGCGGCGATGTTGTTGATCATCCTGATCTCGGCAGGAGCGTTGAGCGCCATGTCAATCCACCAGTTCTGCAGCCAGCACGCCATCCAGGGCGTGCTCTTCCTGTTCCCGAACGATCGGGTGAGCCAGCGCGACCTGGACGGCCGTCACCTTGTACTCCGGGCAGTTCGTCGCCCAGTCAGAGTTGTCCGTGGTGACCACGTTGGCTCCCGTCACCGGATAGTGGAACGTCGTGTAGACGACGCCCGTCGGCATCCGATCGGATATCTTCGCGCGTAGCTTCGTCGTGCCGACCCGGCTGGCCAACGTCACCTCGTCACCATCGGTGATCCCGCGGTCCTCCGCATCGTGCGGATGAATCTCCAGCAGATCCTCTTGGTGCCACGCGATATTGGCCGTGCGACGGGTCTGCGCGCCGACGTTGTACTGGCTGAGGATCCGGCCCGTCGTGAGGATCAACGGGAAGCGCCGCGTGCTGCGCTCATCGGTCGGCACGAACGGTGTCGGCACGAACCTGCCCTTGCCCCTGGTGAAGGAATCCATGTGCATGATCGGCGTGCCGTCCGGCGCATCCTCGTCGCACGGCCACTGGATACTGCCCACCTCGTCGAGCCTGTCGAACGATACTCCGGCGAACGTCGGTGTGAGAGCTGCGATCTCATCCATGATCTGACTCGGATGGTCGTACCGCATGGGGTAGCCCATCGCAGTCGCGATCCTGCAGACGATGTCCCACTCGTGCATCCCGTTCTTGGGCTTCATCACCGCGCGGACTCGGTTGATCCGGCGTTCCGCGTTGGTGAACGTGCCGTCCTTCTCAAGGAACGACGCACCGGGCAGGAACACGTGAGCGAACTTCGCGGTCTCGTTGAGGAACAAGTCCTGCACGACCACCAGCTCCATCGCGCCGAGTGCGGCGGTGACATGCCCGACGTTCGGATCGGATTGCGCGATGTCCTCGCCGTGAACGAACAGTCCCCGGAAGGTGCCCTCGATCGCGGCATCGAACATGTTCGGGATGCGCAGGCCAGGCTCAGGCAGAAGCGCTGTTCCCCATAGGTTTTCGAATATGCCACGCACCGCGTCGTCGGACACGTGCCGGTAACCGGGCAGCTCGTGCGGGAAGGACCCCATATCGCACGAGCCCTGCACGTTGTTCTGGCCGCGCAGCGGGTTCACCCCGACGCCGTCGCGACCGATGTTGCCGCACGCCATCGCCAGGTTCGCCATGCCGATCACCATCGTCGAGCCCTGGCTGTGTTCAGTCACGCCGAGGCCGTAGTAGATGGCGCCGTTCGGCGCCTGCGCGTACATGCGGGCGGCGGCACGCACGTCTGCGGCCGGCACGCCCGTGATCGACTGCACGGCCTCCGGGCTGTTCTCGGGGCGTGAGATGAACTCCACCCACTCGTCGAATCCCTCGCAACGCTCCGCGATGAACGACCGATCGACGAGCCCCTCGGTGACCACCACATGCGCGATCGCGTTGACCACCGCGACATTTGTGCCGGGCTTCAACTGAAGGTGGTGATCGGCCTCGATGCGCGGCGAACGGACCAGGTCGATACGACGCGGGTCGACCACGATCAGCGTCGCGCCCTGGCGAATCCGTTGCTTCATCCGTGAGGCGAATACCGGGTGCCCATCGGTGGGGTTGGCGCCGATCACCATGATCACGTCGGCCTGTGCGACGGACTTAAAGTCCTGGGTACCCGCCGACTCACCGAAGGTCTGCTTGAGCCCATATCCGGTTGGCGAGTGGCACACGCGCGCGCAGGTGTCCACGTTGTTGTTTCCGAACGCGGCACGCACCATCTTCTGGACGACGTAGACCTCTTCGTTCGTGCACCGCGATGAGGTGATCGCGCCGATCGCGCCGGCGCCGTGCCGTCGCCTGATGTCGAGCATCCGGCGGGCCACGGTGTCAATCGCCTCGTCCCACTCGACCTCGCGCCACGGGTCGGTGATGTTGTCCCGGACCATCGGCCGCAGTTTGCGGTCCGGATGGGTCGCGTAGCCAAAGGCGAAGCGGCCCTTCACACATGAGTGACCCTCATTGGCTCCGCCGTCCTTGTGGGGCACCATGCGAACCAACTCGTCGCCGCGCATTTCCGCCTTGAACGAACAACCGACGCCGCAGTACGCGCACGTGGTGATCACCGAGCGCGACGGCATGCCCAGTTCGATCACCGAACGTTCCTGCAGGGTGGCGGTCGGGCAGGCCTGCACACATGCGCCACAGGACACGCACTCCGAATCCATGAACAATTCGCCCGCGCCCGGTGAGACTTTCGAATCGAAGCCACGGCCCTCGATGGTCAGCGCGAAGGTGCCCTGAATCTCGTCGCAGGCTCGCACACAACGTGAGCAGACAATGCATTTCGAGGGGTCGAAGTCGAAGTACGGGTTGCTTTGGTCTTTGACCGCATCGAGGTGGTTCTCGCCCTCGTAGCCGTACCTGACCTGACGCAGGCCGACCGTGCCTGCCATGTCCTGCAATTCGCAGTCGCCGTTGGCGCCACACGTGAGGCAGTCCAACGGATGGTCGGAGATGTAGAGCTCCATGACGTTCTCACGGAGCTTGCCGAGTTTCGGGGTCTGGGTGCGGACGACCATGCCGTCGGCCACCGGGGTGGTGCATGAGGCCGGCGTGCCGCGGCGGCCGTCGATCTCCACCAGGCACAGCCGGCACGAACCGAACGCGTCGAGCCGGTCGGTGGCACACAGCTTGGGGACGTCGACGCCCGCAAGCGCCGCCGCGCGCATGATCGACGTGCCTTCGGGAACCGCGACGGGCAATCCGTCCACTTCGAGCGAGATCGTTGCCGCGCCATCCCTGGCCGGGGTGCCGAAGTCGGGTTCCTTGAGCAGACTCATGTCGTACCTTCCGTCCTCGCAATGGGTTGCCTGGCAAGGAAGTCGTCTGGGAAATTGTCGATCGCACTGCGCACCGGCATCGGGGTGAGCCCACCCATCGCGCACAACGATCCCTCGGTCATCACGTCGCACAGGTCTTCGAGCAGCGCCAGGTTTTCGTCGCGGTGCTCGCCGGAGGTGATGCGGTCGATCACCTCGACGCCCCGCACCGCGCCCACCCGGCACGGCGTGCACTTGCCGCACGACTCCGCTGCGCAGAACTCCATCGCAAATCTGGCTTGGGCGGCCATATCGACGGTTTCGTCGAACACCACGATGCCGCCGTGTCCGACCATCGCGCTCGCCGCCGCGAACGCCTCGTAGTCCATCGGCAAGTCGAACTTGGTCCTCGGTAGATACGCCCCCAACGGACCGCCGACCTGGACCGCGCGCACCGGCCGACCGGACCGGGTGCCGCCGCCGTAGCCGTCCACGAGTTCACCGAGCGTGATCCCGAACGCGGTCTCCACGATGCCGCCGTATTTGATGTTGCCGCCGAGCTGGAACACCTGCGTGCCGCGCGAACGCTCAACGCCGAGTTCCTGATACGCCTGCGCGCCGTGCGCGAGGACCGTGGGCACGGTGGCAAGCGTGAGGACGTTGTTGACCACTGTCGGCTTGCCGAACAGGCCGTGGATCGCGGGGATCGGTGGCTTCGCGCGGACCATCCCGCGCTTGCCCTCGAGGCTTTCCAGCATCGAGGTTTCCTCACCGCAGATGTAGGCGCCACCGCCGACCCGCACATGAAGGTCGAAGTTGAGCGATGAGCCGAGCACGTTGTCCCCCAGCCACCCTCGCCCATAAGCGATCTCGATGGCGGCGCGCATCGTGGCGACGGCGTCGGGGTATTCGGATCTGATGTAGATGTAGCCCTCGGTGGCGCCGACGGCGTAGGCGGCGATCGTCATTCCCTCGATGAGCAGGAACGGATCGCCCTCCATCAACATCCGATCGGCGAACGTCCCGCTGTCACCTTCGTCGGCGTTGCAGCAGACGAACTTCAGTTCGTCGGCGCAGTCAAGCACCGTCTTCCACTTGATGCCGGCCGGGAAGCCCGCACCGCCGCGGCCGCGCAGGCCGGATTCGGTGACCTCCGCGACGACGTCGGCTGGTGAATTCTCCAGCGCGCGGACCAGTCCGACGAGCCCGCCGTAGCGCAGGTAGTCGTCGGGCGACAACGGATCGGTGACGCCCACCCTGGTGAAGGTCACCCGATTCTGCGCTGCGAGCCATGGCAACTCGTCGACCACCCCCAACCGCTGCGGGTGCGCCGCGCCGTCGAACATGCCGGCAGCAACGAGGCCGTCGACATCGGACGCCGCAACCGGGCCATAGCCGATGCGCCCGTCGAGCGTCGCCACCTCGACCAGTGGCTCCAGCCACAGCATGCCGCGAGAACCGTTGCGGACCACCCGAATCGAGCGTCCGTGCCGGGCCGCGGCAGTCACCAGCGCGTCGGCGACATCATCCGCACCGACGGACCGCGCCGCGGAATCCCGTGGCACATAGACGGTCACGGGCATCGTCAACACGTTCATTGCGCGACCGCCTCGTCGAGTATCGCCGACAACCGTGCCTCGTCGAGCCGGCCCCGGAGCCTGCCATTGACTTGCGCCGCGGGGCCAAGCGCGCAGTTGCCGAGGCAGAAGACCTGCTCGACGGTCAGTGAACCGTCGGCGTTCGTGTCGCCCAACGACATCCCGCAGGTTTCCTGCACATGACTCACCAGTCGCTCCGCGCCGACCGCCTGGCACGCCTCACCCCGGCAGATGCGCACCGTGGTGCGACCGGCGGGTGCGGAACGGAAGTCGTGGTAGAACGACACCACACCGTGCACGTCGGCACGGGACAGATTGAGCTCCTCGGCCAGCACCGGAATCGCTTCCGGCGGAACATAACCCAGGGTTTCCTGGACCGCGTGCAGGATGGGAAGCAGGGCGCCGCGCTGCCCTCGATAAGTGGAAACGATATCTCGGACAAGTGCCACGCTCATGCCTCGACTCCTACGACAATGGGTGAGAACCGCCCCACGAGGGGACCTGGGGCGGTTCTCACCCGGCGGGCGGGTTTAGACGACGATCTTCTTCTCGTGCCACGCAGCGATGGTGTCCGCGTCGTAGCCCAGCTCGGCAAGCACCTCGTCGGTGTGCTCACCGAGCAGTGGTGCGCCCTTGATCTCAGGCTTGAACGCCGAGAACTTGATCGGGCTGCCCACGGTCAGGAACGTGCCGCGGCCCTTCTGCTCGACCTCGACGATGCTGCCGCTCTTGCGCAGATCCTTGTCGTCGGCGAGATCCTTCATGGACATGACGGGCGCGCACGGCACCTCCCACTCGCGCAGGATGTCGACCGCTTCCCACTTCGTCTTGTCCGCCAGCCATTTCTCGATCTCGGCGAAGATGTCGAAGATCTTGTCCTGGCGGGCACGTGCGGTGTTGTAGCCCGGGTCGTCGACCCACTCCGGCCGGCCGATGGCCTCGGCGGTGCGCTTCCAGTTCTGCTCCTGGATGGTGAAGTAGATGTACGCGTTGGGGTCGGTCTCCCAGCCCTTGCACTTGACCACCCAGCCGGGCTGGCCGCCGCCGCCGGCGTTGCCGCCCCGCGGAACGGCCTCGCCGAACTCACCATTGGGCCACTGCGGGTACTCCTCCAGGTAGCCGACCTTCTCCAGGCGCTGCTGGTCGCGCAGCTTGACGCGGCACAGGTTCAGCACGGCGTCCTGCATTGCGGCCGACACCTTCTGACCCTTGCCGGTCTTGTCGCGCTGGATCAGCGCGGTGAGAATGCCGATCAGCAGGTGCATGCCGGTGTTGCTGTCACCGAGCGCGGCGCCGGCCACGGTCGGCGGGCCGTCCCAGAAACCGGTGGTCGAGGCGTTACCCCCGGCGCATTGCGCGACGTTCTCGTACACCTTCAGGTCGTTCCAGGACGAGTCGTCGTTGAAACCCTTGACGGAGCCGAAGATCAGCCGCGGGTTCCATTCCTGGATCTTGTCCCACGACAGGCCCATCCGGTCCATGGCGCCGGGTGCGAAGTTCTCCACCAGCACGTCGGCACCGCGGATCAGCTTCTCCATCACCTCGAGGCCCTCGGGTGACTTCGTGTTGATGGCGAGCGAGCGCTTGTTGCTGTTGAGCATCGTGAAGTACAGCGCGTCGACATCGGGGATGTCCCGCAGCTGACCACGCGTCACGTCACCCCCGCTCGTGCGCTCGACCTTGAGTACGTCGGCTCCGAGCCAGGCGAGCATCTGGGTACACGCCGGGCCGGCCTGGACCCCGGTGAAGTCGATCACCTTGATCCCAGAGAGCGGCAAATCGGTCATGACACGTTTCCTTTCGTCGGTTGTTGATCGTGTCGGTGCTAGCGAGCTCAGTGCTTTGCGGTGATGCCCTTGGGGTTGAGGTGTGCGATGTTGCCGCTCTCGGTGCCGTCCGTGGGGTCGATGACGCAGTCGATGAGCGCGGGCCTGCCTGACGCGAGAGCTTCACGCAGCGCCGCGCCGACCTCGGCGGGTGTCGTCGCCTGATATCCCTTGCCGCCGAAGGCTTTGATCATGTATTCGTGCCGGGCCCGCAGCGCCGTCGGCGCCGGATCGGACGTCGTCGAAGGGTCATCGCCGCGGTAGACGCCACTGTTGTTGAGGATGACGGTGACGATGGGGAGGTTGTAGCGGCAGACCGCTTCGAGCTCCATTCCGCTGAACCCGAAAGCGCTGTCGCCTTCGATCGCGACGACCGGGTCGCCGGTTTCGACGGCGGTGGCGATCGCGTAGCCCATGCCGATGCCCATCACGCCCCAGGTGCCGCTGTCCAACCGGTGCCGAGGTACCGACATTCCAATGGTGTTGCGCGCCAAGTCGAGTGCGTTCGCGCCCTCGTTGACGACGTAGGCCTGCGGGTTGTCGTGCAGGACGTCGCGGATGGCCTGCAGCGCGCCGAGGAACTTCATCGGGTGCGCGGTCAGCGCGGCCTCCAGCCGGCTTGCCATCTTGGCGACGTTCCCCGACGATTTGGCGTCGAGCTCCTCGCGCCACTCGTTCTGGACGGTGATCTGGCCGGGCTTCGCCCGCTCCAGCAGCGCCTCCATCACCGAACCGATATCACCGACGAGCGGTGCGGCGATCGGCTGGTTGCTGTCCAACTCGCTGGCCGCGATGTCGACCTGGATGAACTTGGCGTCCGGATTCCATTGCGGCGCATCGCCGTGTCCGAGGAGCCAGTTCAGCCGGGCGCCGACGAGCATCACCACGTCGGCCCGCTTCAGGGCCAGCGAGCGGGCGGTGGCCGCCGACTGCGGGTGGTCATCGGGCAGCAGCCCCTTGGCCATCGACATCGGCAGGTACGGCACGCCGGTGGTCTCGACGAACTCACGGACCTGCTCGTCGGCCTGTGCGTAGGCCGCGCCCTTGCCGAGCACGATCAGCGGCCGCTTCGCATTGGCCAGCAGATCGATTGCGGAGTCGACCATCTCGGTTTCGGGCAGCTGACGCGGCGCCGGGTTGACGACCCGCCACAGGGTCTTGGCCGCCTCCTGCGCGTCGAGCACCTCGCCGAGCACCGCGGCAGGGATGTCGAGGTACACGCCGCCGGGGCGACCGGACACCGCGGTGCGGATCGCACGGGCGATGCCGCGGCCTATGTCCTCGGCACGTGATACGCGATAGGCCGCCTTGGCGAACATCCTGGCCGCCGCCAGCTGATCCATCTCCTCGTAGTCACCGCGTTGGAGGTCGACGAGGTGCCGCTCGCTCGACCCCGAGATCTGCACCATCGGGAAGCAGTTCGTGGTGGCATTGGCAAGGGCGACAAGCCCGTTGAGGAAGCCGGGAGCCGACACCGTCAGACAGATGCCGGGCTTCTTGGTGAGGAAGCCGGCCGCGGCGGCGGCGTGGCCGGCGTCGCTCTCGTGGCGGAAGCCGATGTAGCGAATACCCGAGGCCTGCGCAAGGCGGGCCAGATCGGTGATCGGGATGCCGACGACACCGTAGATGGTGTGCACGTCGTTGAGCTTGAGCGCGTCGACAACCAGATGGATCCCATCGGTCAGAGCACCCGGCTCTTGCGGCTCTGGGGTGCTCTCTACCTCCGTATCCGGCAGGGAAGCAATGGTCATGGTGTGGGCCCTTCCTGGCTGTTCGCGCTTATTCCCTTGTTGGAGTTAACTTTCCGCGTCGCGGCTGTGTGCGTCCAAGACTTGTCTCCAATCGCGTGATAACCGTCGGTTATCACCGTGAGACACGTCAGTGCCCGCGAAGACGCAATTACGCGACGTGGACGAGGTCCTTTCCGTGGAGTTCAAAGATGTCGTTCAGCGGCGTTCCGACGGCCACGTTCAGGAATGCGCGGGCCGCGACCGAACCGGGCATTCCCGCGTGGATCGCCATCGAGATCTGAGCCCTGGTGTCCGGCTCGACGAGGCGGATCGCTCGCGCAGCTCCGTTCACCGGCATCGCCCGCAGCCAGGTGTGCGGCACCACGCTGGCCCATGCGCCCGTCGCGACGTGCGCGTAAAGCGATGCGACGGAATCGGTTTCCACTTGCGGCGCCGCTGTCGCACCGCTGTCGGCGAACGCCTTGTCGATGAACTGACGGAACCGCATATCCGGCGTCAGCAGCGCGAGTGGTAGCTGCGCCGCCTCGGCCCACGTGATGGTCCGCTCGGCGGGCACCAGTTGATCGCCCGACACCAGCAGCACGTACTGCTCTTCGTAGAGCGGCACCACTTCGAGGCCCGACTGGTCGTCAGGGCCGAAATGCGCGATGGCGGCGTCCAATTCGAAGTCACGCAGTTGACGAAGCAGTTCGGTGGATGACAGCCGGGAGCAGACCTTCACCCTGGCGAGGGGGTGCAGCGCGCTGAACGCCGCGACGGGAAGTGCGGCGGTCGTCGACACAGTGGGCCCTATCCCGAGCCGCAGCGTCGCGGAGATGCCGGACCGCATCGCGGCCGCCTCGGCCTTGAGCGCGTCATGTTCGGCCAGCACGCGCTTGGCCCAGACGACCAGGCGTTCCCCTTCGGGGGTCAGCCCCTCGAAATTCTGCCCGCGGTTGATGAGGGTGACGCTCAGCTCGCGTTCCAGCTTGGCGATCGACGTCGACAGTGCGGGCTGCGACACATAGCAGCTCTCCGCGGCCCGGGCGAAGTGCCGCTCCCTGGCCACCGCCACGAAGTACTCCAGCTGGCGCAGCAGCACAGGACCTCCTTCAGCGGTTCACAAGATTGTATTCAGTATTCGATATTGCGTATGCTAGAGCTCCGCTGCGAGGATGTCCAGCGAGCGATCGAATAAGGAACGGAGTGTGACGTGACTGAAGGCGCGAGCGTGGCCGGCGTGACCGAGGAATGGCTTGCCACGGCGGTCGTGAAGGAATCCGCCGAGGCCATCGTGGTGACCGACCCGGCCGGCATCATCCGACTGTGGAACGAGGGGGCCGCGCGGATGTTCGGCTATCCGGCCGAGGAGGCGATCGGCCAGAACCTGGACATCATCATTCCGGAGAAGCTGCGGGACCGGCACTGGAAGGGCTACTTCCAGACCATGGCCACCGGTTACACCCGTTACGGCGACAAGATGTTGAGCGTGCCCGCCACTCATCGCGACGGCCAGCGGCTGTCCATCGAGTTCAGCGTGGCGCTGCTGCGCGACAGTGCCGACCAGATCGTCGGGATCTCGGCGATCATGCGTGAGGTCAGCGAACGCCGCAACGCCGAGAGGGAGTTGCGCGCGAAGATCTCCGAACTGGAAAGCCGCGTGGGGCCGGCATGACCTCTCTTTGTGCGGCGAACGTTCCTTACCGCTCGAAGTTCGGGCGAAATATCGAGCGGTAAGGAACGTTCGGCCCGTCACTCGATGCGCAGCACCCGCATCCGGTCGGTGTAACCGGAGACTCCACTTCGGCTTCCGGACACCACCACGACCAGGCCGCCCGGATGGGCGATACCCAGATCGGACAGGCCGCGGCTCACCTCGGCGGGCATCGTCTCCGGCGTGCTCGACGGTGCCCGCACGGCCGACTGGATGCCCCAGGTGAATGCCAACCGCGCCCTGACGGATTCGTTGTGCGTGAAGGCGATCAGCGGCAGCGGCGACCGCTGCCGTGCCAAGCGCATGGCGGTTTCCCCGGAGCGGGTGTAACAGCACAGCGCCACCGCTCCGATCCGTCTGCCGAGTTCGCAAGCGGCCGCCGCAACGGCATCACTGACGCTCGCATCCTCATCTTCCCGAAGAACAGGCTCCGACGTTTTTCGTTGACGCAGCGAGTCTTCGGCCGTCGCGACGATGCGGCCCATCGTCTCCACCGTGTGGGCGGGATAGGCGCCGACGCTGGTTTCGGCGGACAGCATCACCGCGTCGGCGCCATCGAAGACCGCGTTGGCCACGTCGGAAACCTCGGCCCGAGTCGGCCGCAGATCGGCCACCATCGAGTCGAGCATGTGCGTCGCCACGATCACCGGTTTGGCCGCTTGCCGACACAGGATGATGGCCCGTTTCTGAACCAACGGAACCTGTTCCAACGGCATCTCCACACCGAGGTCGCCGCGGGCGACCATCAAGCCGTCGAACGCGTCGATGATCGCGGGCAGATCCGAAACCGCCTCCGGTTTCTCGAGTTTCACCATGACGGGAACTCGCTTGCCCATCGCGTCCATCACCGCGTGTGCGAGCTTGACCTCCTCGGGCGCACGAACGAATGACATGGCCACCATGTCGACACCGAGCTCCAGTGAGAACTTCAAGTCCTCGATGTCCTTCTCGGACAACGGCGGAACGCTGACTGCAACGCCTGGCAGCGAGATGCCCTTGTTGTCGCTGACGGGCCCGCCGTGGATCACCTCGCAACGGACGTCGTCGATGTCCACGTCGAGCACCCGCAGTTCGATTTTGCCGTCGTTGACGAGCAGCCGGTCGCCGGCCCGCACATCGGAAGCCAGGCCGTCGTACGTCGTCGACACCCTGTCGTGGTCGCCGGCACACGGCGCGGTGGTGATCACGATCTGCTCACCGTTGGCCCAGAACACAGGCCCGTCGGCGAAGCGGCCCAGCCGAATCTTCGGGCCCTGTAGGTCGGCGAGCACGCCGACGGCCCGGCCGCGCTCGGCGGCGATCCGCCGCACGGTGTCATAAACAACGGAATGCTCTGCCTGGGTGCCGTGGCTGAAGTTGAGTCGTGCCACATCCATTCCGGCGTCGATGAGTTCCGCGAGCCGCGAAGCGGAGGCGGTGGCCGGTCCCAGTGTGCAGACGATTTTGGCGCGTCGGTTCATTGTGTTCCTCTCTCAGCGCAGGGCGGGGACGGGGTCGGCTTGCAACGCCCCTGGCACGCACGTGCGCGCGAGCAGGTCGGTGGCGGCGTGGACTGTGCGCAGCGTCGGCGCGGGCGCACCGGTGAGGTCAGCCATCTCGACCACCGCGGTGACGATCGCGTCGAGCTCCAGCTGCTTGCCCGCCTCGAGGTCCTGCAGCATCGACGTCTTGTGGTGCCCAACGTTCTCCGCCCCGCGCAGCCGCTTCTCGATCGAGATGTCCGGCTTGCTACCAACTCTCGCGGCGATGTCGAGCGTCTCCTCCATCAGCTGGGTGACGATCTGGCGCGTGTGCGGGTTCTGACAGATCTCGACCATCGTCGCCCTGGTGAGCGCGCTGATCGGGTTGAACGCGACGTTGCCCATCAGCTTGATCCAGATGTCGTTGCGCAGGTCGGCCTCGACCGGGGCCTTCAGTCCGCCGGCAATCATGGCGTCGCTCAACGCTTTACAGCGCGGCGAGATCTCCCCCGACGGCTCGCCGATAGAGAACCGGGTGCCCTCCAGATGCCGGATGACGCCCGGCGCCTCGATCGTGGTCGCCGGATACACCACGCAACCGATCGCCCGCTCGGGTGACAACACGGCGCTCGTCGCACCGTCTGGATCGACGGCCTCGATGCGACGACCCTCGTATGGGCCTGCCAGTTGGTGGAAGTACCACCATGGGATCCCGTTCTGCGCGGGCAGCACCGCGGTGTGCTCGCCGAGCAGCGGTTCGACCAGCGGACCGCACGACGGATAGCTGTGCGCCTTGAGGCCGAGGAAGACGTAGTCGACGGGTCCGATCTCCGCAGGATCGTCGGTGGCATACGGATGAGCCACGAAGTCGCCCCGCGGGCTGAGAACCTGCACGCCGTTCTCTCGCATCGCCCGCAGATGCTCGTTGCGCGCGATCAGATGGACTTCCGCACCACCCCGGTGCAGTGCGGCACCCCAGTAGGCGCCGATCGCTCCGGCACCGACGACTGCAATTCTCACGGCGACTCCTCTGTGCATACTGTATGTACAGCCACGACGGCCGATGGGCCGAGCGTGTCTTCATGGGAACTGGTTGCATACAGTATGCGATCTCATCTACTGTGGCAATGGTCCCCGCCTGGGCGTAGCGCCGGAGGCGTACGAACTTTCTGCCCGGCCACAGCCAGGAAGGAAACATGACGCTGATCGGAGTGCCGCGAGAGACCGCTGCAGACGAACGCCGTGTCGCGCTGGTCCCCAAGGTCGTCGAGAAACTGCATGCCGCGGGCCTTGCCGTCGTCGTCGAAAGCGGCGCCGGCACAGGGGCATTGATCCCCGACGAACAATACGAACGCGCGGGCGCCACCATCGGTGACCCATGGCCGGCAGACCTTGTGGTGAAGGTGAATCCGCCGACCGCCGACGAGATCGCGCTGCTGAAGCCGGAATCCACCGTCGTCGGGTTCCTGGCACCGCGCAGCCGCCCCGAGGTCGCCGACGATCTGCGGTTGGCGGGCGTCACCGGCTTTGCCATGGAAGCGATTCCGCGTATTTCGCGCGCACAGGCCATGGATGCGTTGTCGTCGCAGGCCAATGTCGCCGGCTACAAGGCGGTGCTGTTGGCGGCCTCGGAATCCACCCGGTTCTTCCCGATGCTGACCACCGCGGCGGGCACGGTCAAGCCGGCCACCGTGCTGGTGCTCGGCGTCGGTGTCGCAGGTCTGCAAGCCCTGGCAACAGCGAAGCGGCTCGGCGGCAAAACCACCGGGTACGACGTGCGACCCGAGGTCGCCGATCAGGTCCGCTCGGTCGGGGCGCAATGGCTGAACCTCGGCATCGACGCGGCCGGTGAAGGCGGGTATGCGCGCGAACTCACGGAGGCAGAGCGGGCGCAGCAGCAGGACGCACTCGAAAAGGCGATCACGGGGTTCGATGTCGTTATCACCACCGCGCTCGTTCCCGGGCGCCCGGCACCCCGGCTGGTCACTGCGGCGGCCGTGGAAGGCATGAAGCCCGGCAGTGTGGTGGTCGACCTGGCCGGCGAGACCGGCGGCAACTGCGAGCTGACCGAACCGGGACAGACGGTCGTCAAACACGACGTGACGATCGCCTCTCCGCTGAACCTACCTGCCACCATGCCCGAGCACGCCAGCGAGCTGTACGCCAAAAACGTTGCGGCACTGCTGGACCTGCTGATCAAGGACGGCGACGTGGCACCGGATTTCGACGACGAGGTCGTGGCCGCTTCGTGCATCACTCGCGAGGGGACAAACTGACGTGTACGACCAACTGTTGGCCAATCTGGCGATCCTGGTGTTGTCCGGGTTCGTCGGTTTCTCGGTGATCTCCAAGGTGCCCAACACCTTGCACACGCCGCTGATGTCGGGCACCAACGCCATTCACGGCATCGTGTTGATCGGTGCGCTGGTGGTGCTGGGCCGCGTCGAACATCCCAACCTGGCCGAGCAGATCATCCTGTTCGTCGCGGTGGTGTTCGGAACGCTCAACGTGGTCGGCGGCTTCGTGGTGACCGACCGCATGCTGGGCATGTTCAAAGGCAAGAAGGCTGCACGATGAACTATCTCGTTACGGTGCTCTACATCATCGCGTTCGCGATGTTCATCTACGGCTTGATGGGCTTGACGGGCCCCAAGACCGCGGTGCGCGGCAACTGGATCGCGGGTGCGGGCATGGCCGTCGCCGTGGTGGCGACACTGATCGCGATCCGACACACCGAGAATTGGGGCCTGATCATCGCCGGCCTGCTGCTCGGTGTCGCATTGGGTGTGCCGCCTGCACGGATGACCAAGATGACCGCGATGCCCCAGCTGGTCGCTTTGTTCAACGGCGTGGGCGGCGGCACGGTCGCGTTGATCGCGCTGTCGGAATTCATTGACACGTCTGGCTTCTCGAACTTCAAGCACGGCGAGTCGCCGACCGTGCACATCGTGGTGGCCTCCCTGTTTGCCGCGATCATCGGGTCGATCTCGTTCTGGGGTTCGATCATCGCCTTCGGCAAGCTGCAGGAGATCCTGCCCGGCCGTCCCATCGGCATCGGGAAGCTGCAGCAGCCGCTCAACCTGTTGCTGTTCGCGGGTGCGGTGGCCGCCGCTGTGGCGATCGGGCTGGCCGCGCATCCGGCCAGCGGCGGCGCGTCACTGTGGTGGATGGTGGGTCTACTGGTTGCCGCTGGCGTGCTGGGCCTGATGGTGGTGCTGCCGATCGGCGGCGCAGACATGCCCGTCGTCATCTCGCTGCTCAACGCTCTCACCGGGTTGTCAGCTGCTGCAGCCGGTTTGGCACTGAACAATACGGCGATGATCGTCGCAGGCATGATCGTTGGCGCGTCGGGCTCGATCCTGACAAACCTGATGGCCAAGGCGATGAACCGCTCCATCCCCGCGATCGTCGCGGGCGGATTCGGTGGCGGTGGCACCGCCGCATCAACCGGCGACGACGCCGACAAGGTGGTCAAGGCGACGTCGGCGGCCGACGCGGCGATCCAG